>Ga0315290_10001815_pt1 | contig 14833 bp, 10 predicted proteins | sample YL17G12_0_MG_FD_203627 | JGI IMG/M metagenome (GOLD analysis project Ga0315290, IMG submission 203627) | Sediment microbial communities from Yellowstone Lake, YNP, Wyoming, USA - YL17G12_0 | ecosystem: Environmental > Aquatic > Freshwater > Lake > Sediment | place: USA: Wyoming | collected... | reverse complement strand
GGAGTTTGAGGTACTCGGGCACGGTCCGGACCCGGCTGCCGTAGTAGAAAGGCATCATGAAAATGCCCAGGAAGACCATGGCCGGGATGGCCCCGACCCAGTAGAAGTGGATCGTGGCGATGCCGTACTTGGCCGAGTTGGCCACCATGCCGATGACCTCGAGGGCGCCCAGGTTGGCTGAAAGGAAAGCCAGGCCCGTGATCCAGCCGGGCAGTGACCGGCCGGATAGGAAGAAGTCCTCGCCCGTCTTCATATACTTCTTGAGCGAGAAACCGACGATGATCATGACCAGGATGTAGCCGCCGATGATGGCGTAGTCGACGGCGTTGAGGGTGATGACGGGGTCCATCTCGTTCTCCTTTCCGCGGGGTATGCGGGCCGGCTGTCTTTCGCGAGGGGAGCATAAATCACGCCTCGGAAGTTGTCAACGGCCGGCAGGTAGCCTTGCGTGAAGGACGGGGACATGTACCTCCGGTACGAGTCCCCGTTCTCGGGCAGCGTCCGTCTGGCGGGTAGGGCGGGGACATGTCCTAAAGGGCCCGGTAAGGGCCCTTTAGGGCGCGTCCCCGTTCTTGGTGTATATTGATGTCGTGGAGATTCGCGTCAGGGGAGGGGCCATGAGACATCCCGTCAGAACGATCAGCGTCCTTTCTATCGCGGCGCTGGCCGCCGTTGTATCTTCTTATTCCTGGTGCTCGAGGCCAGCATCTCATTATAAAGAAAAGGCGCCCGTCCCGGGAAGCGTGAAGATCCTCCCGACGGACACGGTTTCCGAGCTCATCTCGAAAGCGGCCAGGGTCGTTCCGTCCGAGCGGCAGCTCGCCTGGCAAGCGCTCGAATTCCAGGCCTTCGTCCATTTCGGCATGAACACGTTCACCGACCGGGAATGGGGCCAGGGGACGGAGGACCCGAAGCTCTTCGATCCCACGGATTTTGACGCCGGCCAGTGGGTCGAGGCCGTCAAGGCCGCAGGGATCAGGGGGCTCATCGTCACGGCCAAGCACCACGACGGATTCTGCCTCTGGCCGAGCCGTTTCACGGATCATTCGGTCAAGAGTTCGCCGTGGAAAGGTGGACAAGGCGACGTCGTCGGCGAGGTCGCCGCGGCCTGCCGCAAGGCCGGACTGAAATTCGGCGTCTACCTCTCGCCCTGGGATCGACACGAGCCGAGCTACGGCGATTCTCCACGGTACAACGAGCACTTCAAGAACCAGATCCGCGAGCTCTTGACGAACTACGGTGAGATCTCCGAGGTCTGGTTCGACGGCGCCTGCGCCGAAGGACCGAACGGCAAACGCCAGGTCTACGACTGGGCAGGCTATTACGCCCTCATCCGCGAGCTCCAGCCGGGCGCGGCGATCTCCATCATGGGGCCGGACGCCCGCTGGATCGGGAACGAAGCCGGGGTCACGCGGGAGAGCGAATGGAGCGTCATCCCCGTCGTCGGCTTTAATGACCTGCCCGACGAGAAGAACCCCGGCGGCATCGCCCATCTCGATGCCCAGGCCGCGGACCTGGGCTCTTTCGGGAGGATCGCTTCTGTCGCCCGGTTAAACGGGCGGCTTCTCTGGTACCCGGGCCAGGTCGACGTCTCCATACGCCCCGGCTGGTTCTACCACGCGGCCGAGGACGACAAGGTCAAGACGCTCGACCACCTCCTCGACATCTATTACACCTCGGTCGGCGGGAACGCCCAGCTTCTCCTCAATATCCCGCCCGACAAGCGCGGCCGCATCCACGAGAACGATGCCCGAAGGCTCAAGGAGCTGGGGGACAGGCTGAAGGACACTTTTACCGTCAACCTTGCCGCCGGGGCCTCAAGCCAACGAAGAGGGACTGTCCCCACCGGGGACCAAGCCGTCAAAGAGGGACAGCCCCCATCGGGGACCGATGGGGACAGTCCCTCTTTTTTAATAGAATACGACCTCGACGACCCGAAGATTTTCAATGTCGCCATGTTGAAAGAAGACCTCCGTGAGGGGCAACGGATCGAAGCCTTCGCCTTTGATGTCTGGGACGGGAAAGATTGGAAGGAGATCGCCCGAGGAACGACCGTGGGCTGGAAGAAGCTCCTCCGCTTCCCGGTGGTCGAAACGACAAAAGCGCGGGTGCGAATTATAAGAGCCAGGGACGAGGTCGCCCCGATCAATCCACCTTGGCAGTTTGGGCTCTTCTTTGATCCCTCCCGCGCCGATCCGGCAGCGAAGGGCGTCGATAACCGGTAGGACCTCAGAACCGGAGCCTCTCCGCCGGGTCAGGGACAGTCTCCCTCCGGTTTGACCCCAGGTGACGCGGCGAGCCTGCTTTAGGGGACTATCCCCTTGGGGACTGTCCCTCTGATTCCGAAATAGTCAGAGGTGCTCAGAATCGGGTGCTGCAGACGAAGGCGATTTTCTTGCTGTCGGGTGACCAGGAAGGGACGTTGATCGTGCCCTGACCGCCGTAGACATAGGCGATGACCCGGGGCTCGTCCGGACCGCCCGCCGCGGGCATCATCCGGATGAAGACCTGCTTGTAGAACGGATGGTCCTCCGCCGCAACGTCTTTTTGGAAGGACAGAAAGACGATGCGCTTGCCGTCGGGAGAGACGTGCGGAAACCAATCGTGGAAAACGTCCGAGGTGACGGGCTCCTGTCCGCTCCCGTTGGGTGTCATCCGCCAGATCCTCATATCGCCCGTCCGGCCGGAATTGAAATAAATGGTCCGGCCGTCCGGCGCGAACTCTGGTCCATCGTCGAGTCCCGGGGCGTCGGTCAAGCGAACTTCGTCCCCTCCTTCCATTGGTATTTTGTAGATGTCGTAGTTCCCGTCCCGTCCGCCCGTGTAGACCAGGTACCGGCCGTCGGGGGACCAGCCGTGAAGATAGGATGGTCCCTTGGGCGTGACGCGCTTCGGCGCTCCACCCTTGGCCGGGAGGACGTAGATGATGGACTCGTCCCCGTCCCCGGCGCTATGGTGGCTGATGCCGAGCTTTTTTCCGTCGAACGAGAGGACATGGTCGTTGTTGTTGGCCTTGGCGAAACCCGTCTCGAGGCGGCTCGTTTTGCCGGTGGCCAACTCGAACTGGTTGAGAAGCCCGTCGACGTTATAGATAAGGAAGCGGCCGTCCTTCGTCCAGTTCGGCGCCTGGATGGGGCGTGGGGAGCGATAGACCACAGTCCGTTTTCCCGTCTCAACGTCCAGGATCTCGATCGTCCCGCCTATATAGTCCTGATAGGGGACAAAACCCTCCGGGGCCGGGATGGTCAAGCGGACGTTCGTGAACCGGGCCCTCTCCGTCACCTCGGCGTTGTGGGAACAGACGAAGATGCCGACGAGGAGCTCGTCGCCGAGGGAGAGACCGCTGACCCGCTCGCTCGCATAGGGCTCACCGAACCGCGCTGCCGACATGATGTAGGTCTCGCCCCGGCGTTCGAGCTGGACCTGGTCGGCGCCGGTGATGGGGAGCCGGACCTCGTCCGTGTCCTCTTCGGCCTTTTTCCGGAACTGGAGGGAGGTCAGCCCGTCGCCGTGGACGACCGCGCTGGCCTGGGCGGAGCCGGCATCCAGGGACGAGCGGGCCATCCAGCCGATCTTCCTGTGGGCTTCGACACCCTGCCCAAGAAATTCGACCCTGGCGCTGACGATGAAGTCGCCTTTCAGGCGCTTCCATAGGAAATGCCCCTCGTCGGCGGCGAACCACATGTTGGCTCCGGCGCCGTCGATGACGATGGCCCCGTTCGCGGCGTCTTCAGATGCCCACCCCGGCCTGGCGACGTCGCCGATATCGCCATGGGCGTCGAACAGGGCCAAGGGGCTTTCTGGGGCCGGCGCCCGAGGGGCTTTGCGGCAGCCCGCCGCGACCGGGAGCATGGCCCCGATAAGCAGAAGGCCGGGGAGGAACCGGGCGAACTTGGCCAGGAAAGATTGTTTTCCACGCATGGCCGCATGATAGATAAAACATGCCGGACGGGTCAAGCCGCGGAGGGCCCCCTCCTTATTTATTGCTAAACCGCCCGGCCGATTTGCCGTATAATACCGGAGAAACCCGCTCCCGGATTTATCCGCGGACGGCGACACCTTGGAGGGAGGCCGGCATGCTTCGAGACATCATCAAAAAAGAGATCCTGGACAACATCACCAGTCCGAAATTCGTCTTCACCTTTCTTCTCTGTACCATCCTCATCCTGCTCTCGATCTACACCGGAGTGACCAACTACCGGTCGGAGAAAAAGGAGTACACGGCGGCGCTGGCCCTCAATAAGAAGAACATGGAGAGCCAGACGAACTATCAATCGCTCGCCGGCATCGGCATCAAGGTCAGCAAGCCGCCACAGGTCCTGGGAACGGTGGTCACGGGCATCGAGGAGGCCGTCGGCCGCGTCGCCCCGGTCAACATCGCCGCCGACCCCAACCTCATCGACTCCAAGTACAGCAGCAACCCGGTCTTCGCCGTCTTCGGCTCCCTCGACCTCATGTTCATCGTCAAGATCGTCCTCAGCCTCTTCGCCATCCTCTTCACCTACGACGCCATCGTCGGCGAGAAGGAGAAGGGGACGCTCAAGCTGGCCCTGTCGAACGATGTGCCGCGCGACCGGCTCATCCTGGGCAAGGCCATCGGTGGCTACATCAGCCTGCTCCTGCCCCTCCTCATCCCGCTCGTCTTGGGCCTCCTCATCCTCCTCATCACGCCCGATATTTCGCTCAGCGGTCAGGACTGGGCCCGGCTCCTCCTCATCTTCCTCATGTTCTTCCTTTACCTGTCCGTCTTCTTCAGCCTGGGCCTCTTCGTCTCGGCCCGGACGTCGCGCTCGTCGACGAGCTTCCTCGTACTTCTTTTCGTCTGGGTCGTCTTCGTCATGGTCATCCCCAAGGTCGCGGTCATCACCGCCGGGCAGATCCGGCCCATCCCTTCGGTCCACGAGATCACGGCCAAGAAGGACGCCTTCTTGCAGCAGATCCAGAGCGGAGGCCAGAAGGGTGTCCTCGATTGGGTCAAAAAGAATTCGGCCGACGCCCAGAAGGACGTCAAGGCCTATCAGGAAAAATTCCGGCAGTTCATCCAGGACTACCAGCAGGAGCTGACCTCGAAGATCGACGAGAACAATGCCGCGCTCGAGCGCGACTACCAGCAGAAGAAGCGCGCCCAGCAGAGCCTGGCCGTCAACCTATCCCGGATCTCGCCGGCTTCGGCCCTGACCTTCGGCTCGATGACACTGGCCCGGACGGGGATCGACGATTTCGACAGGTTCCTGGCTTCGGTCAGGGCCTACAAGCCGATCTACACCAAGTGGATCAACTCCAAGCTCGGCCAGAGCATCAACTTCCAGACCGGCGAGCAGGCCCAGATCAAGATCGACGACATGCCCCAGCACATCTACGAGCCGCAGTGGCTGAGCCGGTCGCTCGTCCGGACCATCCCCGACTTCGCCCTGCTCGCCGTCATGATCATCGTCTTTTTCGTCGGCGCCTACGTCTCGTTCCTGCGCTACGACGTCCGTTAAGGAGAAACCCCATGCTCGAAACGATCAACCTGACCAAGCGTTACGAGGACGGCGAGCTCGCGCTGGACGGCCTGACCTTCAAGGTCGAGCCGGGCGAGATCTTCTGCATGTTCGGGGCCAACGGCGCGGGCAAGACGACGACCATCAACCTCTTCCTGAATTTCATCCCGGCGACTTCAGGGACGGCCCTCATCGAGGGCATCGATGTGGCCAAGGACCCGCTCAAGGCCAAGCGCCACGTCTCCTTCGTCTCCGAGAACGTCATGCTTTACGGCAATTTCACGGCCATCCAGAACCTCGACTACTTCAGCCGCCTGGCCGGCAAGCGGAATCTCACGAAGAAGAACTACGCCGCGGTCCTGGAACGGGTCGGCCTCCAGAAGGAGGCTTTCGACCGGCGGGTCAAGAACTTCTCCAAGGGCATGCGCCAGAAGCTCGGCATCGCCATCGCCGTGGTCAAGGACGCCGCCAACGTCCTCCTCGACGAGCCGACCTCGGGGCTCGACCCTCAATCGGGCCGGGAGTTCCTGGAGATCCTCGTCCAGATGCGCGACACCGGAAAGTCGGTCTTCATGTCGACCCACGACATCTTCCGGGCGAAACTCATCGCCGACCGGATCGGGTTCATGAGGAAGGGCCGGCTGGTCATGATGAAGACGGCCAAGGAACTGGCCAACGAGGACCTGACCGACCTCTACATCCAGTACATGGAGGAGCAGCCCGGCCAACCCGCCCCGCCGGCCGCCTCGGTTTAAGCGAAGACCGTGGCCGCCGAGAATCCGGTCGGCCTGACGAGGTCGACGCGGAGCCGCCGCGCGTCCTTCTCCTTAGCCTCGAGCGATAATTCGAATTCGCGGCCCGGCTCGAGGTCCGGAAGCGGCGATTCGTGCCTCTCGAGCGGAATGCCGCCGTTCCCGAAGACCGTCCAACGCAGTTTGTAGCCTCTGAGCGTGTAGGACGGGATGTCCGGCCGCGTCCGGACGACGATGCGCCTTGCCCCGCCTTCCTTCCTGACCGTGAGCGATTCGACCGGGCTCGATTCCTTCCGGAGCGCTTCGAAGGAGGGCTTCCGGGCGCCGAAGACGTCGACGACGCCGTGGACCCGCTGTTTCAGGACCCCGGCTCCCTTGTCGCCCATGTGGGTCCGATAGTCGTTGTAATCGAAGAAGATCAGCCCGCCGACCCAGGGATAGTTGCGGAAGACCGCGTTGTGGCTCCTGAGGATCTCGACCCGGCGCGGGTCGTTCTCGGGCCGCTCCGCGGTGCAGGCGCAGAAGCCGTACTCGCTGATGACGACGGGCTTGTCGGGAAAGGCGCGGTGGATGGCTTCGAGATTTTTGCGCATGGCTTCCGGATCGCCGCCGTACCAGGTTTCGTAGTACTCGTTCCATTCGATGAAATCCATCTCCCCGGCGATGTCGCGCTCCGGCGTCCCCTGGAGCGAGTTCGAAGCGTAAGAGCAGAGCCGCCCCGGGTCAAGGCGCTTGGCTTCCTGGAGCATCCGCCGGACGAATTCCTGGGCGACCGGGTTCTGACCGTCGACCTCGTTGCACAGGCCCCAGGAAAAAACGCAGGGGTGGTTCCGCTCGCGGGCGATCATCTCGCGGAGCTGTGCGAGGCCGTTCGCCGCGATCTCTTCGTATTGGTTTCCCTCGAACTTCCGGAACGTGTCCGATCCCCAGGTCGGCACTTCGACCTGGATGAGGATCCCTTTCCGGTCGCAGTAGTCCATGACCCTCCGGTCCTGCTGCCAGTGGACCCGGGTGAAGACGCAGTTCAATTCCTTGAGGTCGTCGTGGTCGTGTGTTATCCAGGACGCCGGCTCGGCCATCCCGAAATCGGGGTGGCTTCCGGCCATGCGCTCGACACCGGCCAGGCGGACGGGCTCCCCATTGAGAAGGAACTCCGTTCCCCGGACCTCGATGAGGCGAACTCCGAAATTCTCGCGGAGTCCGTGGACGGTTTTCCCTTTCCGCGAGATCCAGGCTTCGAGGGTGTAGAGATGGGGGTGGTCGAAGTGCCACAGCTTGGGGGCGTCGAGGACGGCCTCGGGAAGGGAGATTTCGCGCGACGTTTCGGCGGGGATGCTGACCTCGATGGCCGTGGCTTTTCCAAGGGCCGCGAGTCCGGTGGCCTCGTCGACGATCCTGAAGCCGAGCTCGAAGCCGGCCGCCTGCGTCGCCGTGTTGCGGACGACGGCCCGGACGGCCAGGGAGGCCCTGTCTTTAGCCAGGTCGGGGATAGCGTCGATCCAGACATTCTCGAGATAGACCGGAGGCGTAATAATGAGACTGACCGGCCGGGTGATCCCGCCGTCCGGGGTCCAATCATAAGAATTATTCCTCGGCAGCATGGCCGGGGCGAAGGAGTTGTCGGCCCGGACGGCGATGACATTGCGCTTGCCGAACTCGAGGAGCCCGGTGATGTCCAAGGCAAAGGCGGTGTATCCTTTGCCTGTGTGCTCGCCGGCCTTGCGTCCGTTGACGAAGACCGCGGCCGTGTGATAAACCGCCTCGAACTCGACTCGGACGACCTGCCCTCGCCATTCCGCCGGCGCCTCGAACGAGCGCCTGTACCAGGCCGGGCCCATGTAATCGGCGGTTTTTTCGGAGATCTGCCAGGTGGAGGGGACGGATACTTCTTCCCAGCCCTCGCCGGCATTGCTGGGGCTGTGCCAGCCGGAACTCTCTCCCCGGTTCTCCGGGTCCGTGCGGAAAAGCCACTTCCCGGAGAGGGGAACGATTTCGTGACCGCAGGCCCCCGCGGCCGGCCGTCCTTCCTTGGGGTTGACATCCTTGGGGCCGCAGGACGTTCCCAGCGCCGCTGCGCCCGCGGCCGCCTGGGCAGCACCCGAGATGAATCTCCGCCGCGTCCATCGTTCCATGGCCTTTCTCCTTTGGGAGAGAGTATGGAACGACGGACGGCAAAAATCAACGGGCCGTCAATTTTCCCGGGCAGGCGCCTTTTCGAGCAGGCCCATCTTCTTCAGGGCCATGTCGCCGCGGTTCATTTCCGGCCCCTCGCCGGGGATGTAGAGCATGACGCCGCCCTTGACCGGCCTGATGACGATCTTCCCCAAGCGGGCCAGCTCGCCGGTTGCGTCGATGGGGTTCCCGCCGTCGAAATAGGCCCTGAAGGCCTCGTTGAACCCGCTGTAGACCGTGTGGATCCCCTTGTAGTTCTCGAGGCGCAGCCTGGCGATGGCCAGCTTGACGAATTCCTCTTGGGTGAGTTTGCTTTTCATCCGGACCTCCCGTCGTTGTCTTCGATGAATAAGACGGCGGACGGCGGCCTTCTTTCTCACCCCCGCCGCCTGTTTTTTTGGTGCCCTTGATTTTCGGGCCCCGGGGTGTGCGTGCGACAGAGGCTTGCTGTATAATCGCGTTGCCGATAGGGGAATGACCGAGAATAAAACCCGGGACCGGAGAAGGAGCAAAAAATGGCCAAGAAAGTGAAAGAGGTTAGACCAAGGACCCCGACGTCCTGACCCACCCCTGTCCCGACGCGGACACCCCCGTCGTCTTCGAACTCACCCGCGTCTACGAGGACTGACGCGCGCCGCCGGCGCCTTACTTTCTCGCCCAGTCCGGGAAGAGCTTGAGAGTTTCGACGGCATGATGGCCGACCGGAAGGAGGAGCCGTCCCTTCCGGGGCTTGAGCAAAACGCCTTCTTCTTCGATGATGTTCGTCCGCTCCGCTCTTTTCACGGGGGTGAATAGCTCGACCGCCGTCTCCGTGTCCCGCCCTTCGATGTCGTAGACCCTGAGGATGACGGTGTCGTCGTTTTCCGCCTTTTTCATGGTCGAAAGGACGATGCTCGGCGCCGAGACCGGGAGAAAGCTCCTGGACTCGGGCAGGTCGGCCCCGGGTCCAGCAGCCGGATTTCCGACGACGATAAGCGGGCTCCCGGCGGCGAGCCCCGCCCGGTACCCGTTCCTCCAACCCGAGGCGTGGCTAACGACAGAAAAGCTGTAATGGTGGTCGCCCTCCTGGAGGTACCAGTTCCCCTCGCCGTGACAACTCCGCCGCGAAGCGAGCAGGATGGGCTGGAGAACGGGGTAGGGAACGGGCGTGTCCGTCGGGTCCTTGAAATCGTTGACGGCAACGCTCGTCGTCAGGGTGACTCCGAACTGTCCGTCGCCCGCGTAAAGGAAGTTCTGGACCTCCCGCGGCCGGATGTCCGACATCTCCTCGTCGTAGACGAGGTTCCCGTAGGCCGGTCCTCCGGTGCCTTTGGCTTCGCCGGCCCCGACCTCGAGGACGCCGAGCGGGATCTCGTAGGCGACCTGGCCGTTCGCGGCGGCGATCGGAAGCGCGAGACGGAATTCCCGGTAGGGCTCCCCGTCCCAGCCGAGGAGCGAAACCTCGCAATCGATCTTCTTGATGCCGTTGTAGACGATGAGCTTTTGGCGGACCGTGCAGTTGCGGAGCGGCTGTTCGAGGAGGACCACGGTCCTGAACGGGCCGGACTCCCCTTCGACGAGCCTCCAACGGGGTCGGTGGAGGCTGAGCTTGTCGAAACCCTCCATCGTCGGCTGTTGGACCCGGCCGAACTCGCCGGCGCCGTTGCCCACGGACCGCATGGTGAAGACCTCGAATCCCAGGAATTTCCCCGTGTCGAGGACGTCGCGTCCGAGCTCCTTGTCGTAGAGGCGCTTGACCCCGCCCGGGGCCAGCTCGATCCTGTAGAAGTCGTTCTCCAGGACCTCGGCGCCCGCCGGCGGCGCGGGCTTTTCAGGAGACGGCTTGGCGCCTTCGACGAGGTAGAGGGTCTTGTAGCCGAGGGCCGGGACGTCCTGGGCGATGAACTCGATGAGGGCGGTGCCGGGTGAGACCGGGTCGCCCGACGGAAGCCGCTGATAGGGGACATCCGCGCCCGCCGCGTCGACGAGGCGGAAAATGGGAGTCCGCGGCGCGACGAGCGCGGTCACCGGGTCCGTCCTCAGCCATGAGAGCGAGTTGAAGACGACGAGCGGAACGCCTTTTTCGGGCCGGGTCCTGACCCGGGCGGCGATCCCGGCCAGGGCGTCGTAGAGGACTCTGCGGCCTTCGTCCCGGGCGAATTCATATTTCTTGCGGAAGAGCCTGTCGGTTATCTGGCCCTCTTTCCCGCCCCAGCCGTGGTCGGGGTAGATCGCGGCCATCCAGGCGGCCTCGAGCCGGCCCGCCGGATAGCCGGCGAAACTCCCGTCGAGGAGGGCCCGGACCGTGCTGAAAGCTTCGGCCGCGGGGAGGAGCCGGCCGGCTTCCCGCTCGGCCGAGATCGCAGAGTGGTGGGTCGGGCCGTGGATGTAGAGCCAGAGACCCGGCCTTTCGCCCGTGACCGTCTCGAGCTTGGCCGTTTTGACGTTGATCGCTTCGAAAAAGCGCCGGGCCGTGGAGTACTTCATGGCCGCCGCTTGCGGCCCCTGTTGGGCCGCGGTCCCGTTCCAGTGGCGGATGAGGCCGCCGAAGTCGGTCGGCTGGGAGAAATCGACGGAGTTGAGCAGGGGATACTCGGGCGGCAGGCCGCGTGCCGAATAATAGCCCGACCATTTCGCGAGCTTCTCGAGGATCACCTTCGCTCCCTCGGCGGGCGGGGCGTTGAGGTAAGCTGCAGCGTTCCCGTAGTGGCCGGGCGAGTAGGCCAAGACCGACGTCCCGTCGGGGCTCGCCCAGTGGTAGAATCCTTCGTGGTAGCGGCTCATGACCATGTAGGGAATGCCGGCTTTGGCCAGGATCTGGGGCATTTGGGCGGCCCGGCCGGGGACATCGGGGTTGAAATAGACGCGGGCGTCGGCGCCGGGGAAATTCCGCTTGATCCAGAGGCGGCCGAAGTAGGCCTGGCGGATGAGCTGTTCCCCGGAATAGAGCGATTCGTAGGGCTGATTGAACGTGGCGCCCCACTCCATCCGTCCCTCCCGGGTCAGGCGGGCGATCTCCTCGGCGCGCTCCGGGTGACGCTCGATATATTCCATGAAGTTGAGCATGTTCTCCATGGTGAACGAGTAGGCGGGGTCCTTGGCCATCATGGCCAGGGCCGGGGTGATGCAGTTCGTGTCGCGGAAAACGATGCATTTCTCGGGAGAGTCCATCCAAGCGATATCCTGGTGGCTCGACGAGATGATATGAAGACTCCCCGGCCCTGCGGCCGGGCTTTCCGGGGGGGCTTTTTTCTGGGTTTTCACGGGGTCCTCCGCTGCCCCTCCCGGCACGGCCGCCACGATGAGCGCCGTCGAAAGGGCCAGAAAAGCGATGAGGGCGGTTATTCCGGGATGTAGCTTCATCATCTGTATCCTCAGTCCTTAAGAATGGAGAGGTCGGGCCGGAGAAGCCGCCGGACCTGCGGCTCATCCATGTTTTCCGGCGTGGCCAGGACGAGCGTCGTGGCCACCGTTTTCTCGTAGGGCTCGCCGCGCAGATGGGCGACGGCCGTTTTCAGGCTCAGGTAGCCCATGGCGAATGGGTCTTGGAGGACGAGCCCGTGAATTTCCCCCTTTTCCAGCGCTTCGATGAGCTTGGCCGAGGCGTCGAAGCCGACGAGGATGATCTTCCCTGCTAGGCCGTGGTCTTGAAGGGCCCGGAGCGCGCCGAACGTCGTCGATTCGTTTGGTGTGAAGACCGCGTCGACACCGGAGAACCGGGAGAGGAGGTTCTCCATGGTCTGGTAGGCCATTTCCGTGGACGTCCCCGCGTACTGGTTGTCGGAGAGGATTGCGATCGCCGGGAACTCCGCCCGGAGGGTGGCCAGGAACCCCTCCTCCCGCTTTGTGGTGCCCTCGACGCCCACCTTGAGCCGCATGAGGATGAGCCGCCCCTGGCCGCCTGTCAGCCGGCCCAGGGCCCGGGCGGCCATGACGCCTCCCTGAAAATTATCGGTCGAGATGAAGGCGACATGCTCTTCACCCTGAAGGGCCGAGTTGAAGACGAACGTCGGGATGCCGGCCCGGCGGGCGTCGGCCACGGGACGGATGAGAGCCCGGTCGTCGAGAGGGGAGAGGACGAGGGCATCGATGCCGGCGCCGGAAAGGGTTTCCACGATCTGGACCTGCTCGTTGCGGTCGTCTTCCTTGAGCGGGCCCTTCCAGATGATCTCGACGCCGAGTTCGCGAGCCGCCGTCAGCGCGCCGGCGTGGACCGACTTCCAGAATTCGTGTGTCGTGCCCATGGGGATGACGGCAATCCTCAACGGGCCCCGATCCGACCCCCGGCCATCGTCCGGGGCCCGGCATGCGGCGCACCCGATGAGGGCGAGGATCAGGGCAGAGCGGAGGATGCGGCTTGGCCTGGCCATTGCGGACCTACTTGATCTCGACAAGCTCTTTGTCGAGGTCGAGGGGCGGCTTGGCCCGGAAATATTCGCTCGTCTCCCAGAGCGTCAGGGCCTGCGTGCCGACGCGGCCATACCGGCCTCGGGAGTATTTGTAGCGGAAAACGACCGACATGGCGCCGCCCTGCATCCAATAGGTCTCGAGCTTGGGATTGCCGTCGTCGGATTCCCGGCCGATGAAGACGATGGTGCCGACAACGACACCCCGGGCAGCGCCAGTCGCCGGGTCGTAGACGAGCCACTGGGGACCTCCGGCTGCCGAGGGAACGCCGCAGAGGACGAATTTTTCCTCTTTTCCGTTGCCGTCGAGGTCAACGGATACAGACCTCAACGGACTGCCGTCGTCCTTTTCGAATTCTTTGCGGATCTCCGGGGGCAGCGTGTCGTCCGGCCGGGCGGAGCGGACGGTGAAGAATGTTTTCAGAGACGAAGCGGCGGCCAGCGTTGGAACCTGTCCAACGGAGGCAAGGTCCGTTGCGAGAAGAGAGAAGAACGCCAGGGTCAGCAGGAGCCGTCTATTCCTCGTCATCGACAGGAAGTATAATCCCCGGTCCGGAAAAGTCAATTCGCCGCTTTTCCGGTGTACCCCACGTTTGACATTCCCCGGGCTATCGATACAATGGATGTTCCTGACGCGATCGTCGATTTCATGAAAACCCTGACGGACCGTCGCTGACGGGCCCGTCATCATTTCATCGGAGGAGAAGCGAATGACCAGGAATGACAACGAACTCAAGAGAAGGGAGTTCCTCAAGAGGGGACTGACAGGATTAGCCGCGGTCGGGGCCATACCGGGCGCGGTCACGGCCGTCGCCCTAGCCTCGGCGGACTCCCGCAAGGCCGGCGTGGGCGAGACGCAAACCCAAACGAAGCTGATCGTCAGGACCTTGGGCAAGACAGGCCTCAAGATCCCCGTCGTCAGCATGGGCGTCATGAACGCCGACAACCCTGCCGTCGTCCAGGCCGCCCTCGACTCCGGCATCTTCATGCTCGACACGGCCCATGGCTACCAGCGCGGCCGGAACGAGCAGATGATCGGCCAGGTCATCAAGGGCAAGCCCCGCGACTCGTACATGATCGCGACCAAGGTCCCCGGTCCCGGCAAGGACAAATCCCTGCAAGGACTGGACGGCGAGGCCCTTCAGAAGAGCTTCTTGGAAAAGTTCGACCTCAGCCTCGAACGTCTCGGGCTCGACCATGTCGAGATCCTCTATCTCCATAACAATACGACCAAGGAAGACGTGCAGAACCCGGCCATCGTCGAAGCCCTGCAGAAAGCCAAGAAGTCGGGCAAGGCCCGGTTCATCGGCATAACGACCCACTCCAACGAGCCGGCCGTCATCCGGGCCACGATCGAAGCCAAGGTCTACGACGTCGTCCTGACGGCCTACAATTTCCTTCAGGACCACCGCGAGGAAGTCCGCAAGGCCGTCGCCGAATCGGCCGCGGCCGGCCTCGGCGTCGTGGCGATGAAGACGCAAGCCGGCGCCTACTGGGACGAGAAGCGGCAGCAGCCGATCAACATGCGGGCCGCCCTCAAGTGGGTCCTGAACGACCCGAACGTCACGACAGCCATCCCGGGCTTCACCACCTTCGACCAGCTCAAGGAAGACTTGACGGTCATGACCGACCTCAAGCTCACCCCGCAGGAGATGAAGGACCTCAAGCTCGGCGAACAGGTGGCCGGGCTCTACTGCCAGCAGTGCGGCCAGTGCGTTTCCGGATGCCCGAAAAGCCTGCCCATTCCGGATATGATGAGAAGCTATATGTACGCCTACGGCTACCGGAACCTCCAGGCCGCCCACGAACTCGTCGGCTCCCTCGAAGTCGCCGAAAACCCCTGCGGTTCCTGCGCCACCTGTTCGGCCGTTTGCGCCAAGGGCTTCGACATCGCCGACCGCGTCAGGGACATCACCCGCCTGAGGGCCGTCCCCGGCGATTTCTTCGCCTGAGCCGCGTTTTATCGAGATGTTCCCAACCCCCGGACGGTGTCCGGGGGTTTTTTTTGGCCAAAAAATCGCTTGACAGATGATATCATTAT
>Ga0315290_10001814_pt1 | contig 14833 bp, 10 predicted proteins | sample YL17G12_0_MG_FD_203627 | JGI IMG/M metagenome (GOLD analysis project Ga0315290, IMG submission 203627) | Sediment microbial communities from Yellowstone Lake, YNP, Wyoming, USA - YL17G12_0 | ecosystem: Environmental > Aquatic > Freshwater > Lake > Sediment | place: USA: Wyoming | collected... | reverse complement strand
TTCCCGAAGGCGACGGAAGAAACTTCGATGCGCCTCCACGCCTTCCAGACCCTCCTGGGGACGATCCACGACTTCGACGTGATCCTGGCCGAGGCGCACGCCTTCCGCAGGGACATCCTCGGCGTGGGGGCGGAAAGCGCCCTGGAGACCGCATTCCGCCGGCTCCGGGAGGAGAATTCCCGGGAATTACGCGAGATCGCGGAAACGGCCGGGGGACTGTCCCGGGTGTTCGGGACGGAGTTCGTTCCCTGAAACTCTCTTTTCGTTTTGCCCCTCCTACACATAGATGGCAGATTCGGTTGACCTGTGACCTTTTCCCCCTGAAACCTCTCCAACTGCACGAGGAGTTTCCCCCGTCAACAGCGTCTCTTGTCGAGATTTTTCGGGTCTCTCGGCGTGACCGTCACGGACTTCCCGTCCTCCCCCTTAAGGGTCGCGGTCTTCGCCTTCTTTTCGATGGCCGTGATCGTGACGTTGACGATCGGCTGGATATCGATCGATTCCGTTTGTAATTTCAACCGAACTTTTTCACACCGGCTTTCCTTGCGGCCTTCTGCAGATCTTCGTCGAGCGTGGCCAGCGGTATGCCTGATCGCAAGGCCAGTTCGAGGTAGGAGGCATCGTACGCGGACAGCTTGTATCGCCGCGCCAACTGAAGGGTATCGGACAGGGCGTGTGCGAATGTGGCCGCGTCCACCTCGATATCCACGCCTCCCAGCATCTCAAGAAACGCGCCGCTCCGCGCCTCTGTCACCAACCCTTTTGCTTCCGCCTTGGCGATGACGTTTGCCACTTCAAGTCCCCATGTCACGGGTACAAGTGCGTTGGCATCTTTCATCGCATCGAGCACTTTGCCTGCATAGGAAAGTTCCTGTGGCTTTCCATCACCAAAAAACCAACGCATTGTCACCGAGGTATCGAGGACGAAGCTCACGCACGTCCCTCCTCGATGAGTGCCCTGATGTCCACGCCGCGCACCGGATCGGTCCTCATGAACGCCTTGAGTTTTTCCGCTGCCGCAACCTTGTCCTTCGCCTTCACGCCCAGGCTGGGCACCAGATCCGCAACAGCTTCCCCGCGGGTGGTGATGGTAAAGCTTTTGCCGGTCTTGACTTGCCGCAGTAATTCGGGGAGTTTCGTTTTCGCTTCATACGAACCGATTGCGATCTTCATGATTTTCTCCTGCAATGTGAACTTCACGTAGACCAGTATATAGACCAGTCTACTATAAATCAATGTTTCAGGAGGAGAGGACCCGCGCGATGAGGGCACTGGCCTCCTCCTGGATTTTCCGCAGGTGGTCCTCGCCGAGGAAACTCTCGGCGTACAGCTTGTAGACGTCCTCGGTCCCCGAGGGGCGGGCGGCGAACCAGCCGTTCGCGGTGACCACCTTCAGGCCCCCGATCGGGGCGCCGTTCCCGGGGGCGGTCGTGAGCATCGCCTCGATCCGCTCCCCCGCCAGCGTCTTCGCCGTCACCTGGGAGGGCGACAGTTTCGACAGCGCGGCTTTCTGCTCCTTCGTCGCGGGGGCGTCGATCCGCTCGTACACCGGGGCGCCGAACTCCCGGGTCAGATCGGTATAATGCTCGCCCGGGTCCCTCCCGCTGGTCGCCATCATCTCCGCCGCGAGCAGCCCGAGGATCAGACCGTCCTTGTCCGTGCTCCACGCGTTACCGTCCTCTCGTAAAAACGAGGCGCCCGCGCTCTCTTCGCCGCCGAACCCGAGGGTGCCGTCCGACAGCCCCTGGACGAACCATTTGAACCCCACCGGAACCTCGAGCAGAGGGCGCGACAGCCGCATCGCCACGCGATCGATCATCCCGCTGCCCACCACGGTCTTCCCGATCCCGGCATCGCTTCGCCACCCGGCCCGGTTCCGGAAAAGGTAGTCGATCGCCACCGCCTGATATCGGTTCGGGTTGAGCAGACCGGCGGTCCGCGTCACGATGCCGTGCCGGTCGGCGTCCGTGTCGTTCCCGAAGGCGACGTCGAACCGGTCGCGCATCGCGATCAGCCCGGCCATCGCGAACGGGGAGGAGCAGTCCATCCGGATCTTCCCGTCCCAATCGAGCGGCATGAACCGGAACGTCGGGTCGACGGTGGGGTTCACCACCGTGAGATTCAAGCCGTACCGTTCGGCGATCGGTTCCCAGTATGCCACCCCGGAGCCGCCCAGCGGGTCGACGCCGATCCGGATGCCGGCCCCGCGGATCGCCTCGAGGTCCAGCACCGCGCCGAGGTCGCCGACGTAGGAGCCGACGTAGTCGTGACGCCGCGTGGTACCCGCCGCGAGGGCCCGCTCGAAGGGGAGGCGCCGCACCTCCCCGGCCCCCGACCGCAGGATCCCGTTGGCGCGCTCCTCGATCTCCCGGGTGACCGCCGTGTCCGCCGGACCGCCGTGCGGCGGGTTGTACTTGAACCCACCGTCTTCCGGCGGGTTGTGGGACGGGGTGATCACGATCCCGTCGGCCAGGCCGTCCCTCCGTTCCCGGTTGTACGACAGGATGGCGTGGGAGATGACCGGCGTCGGCGTGTAGCCGCCGTCCCGGTCCACCCTCACCTCGACGCCGTTCCCCGCCAGCACCTCGAGGGCGCTTCGGAACGCCGGTTCCGAGAGAGCGTGGGTGTCCATCCCGAGGAAGAGCGGGCCCGTCGCCTTCTCGCGCGCCCGGCGCTCGCAGATCGCCTGCGTCACGGCGAGGATGTGGGCCTCGTTGAAGGAAAGGGAGAGGGACGACCCGCGATGGCCGGACGTTCCAAACGCAACCCGCTGTAAAGGATCGAACGGGTCAGGATTTCCGGTATAGTAGGCCGCGACCAGCCGCGGAACGTCGACGAGGTGCTTCGGGTCGGCCGGTTTCCCGGCGTTCGGGTGCGCGCCCACTCAGAACGCGCCGGCCGCGGAGCGGGCCCTTGCGGCCGCCTCCGCTTTCGTCCTCTCCACCGACTCCGGCTTGCCGAGGGTCGGTTCGACCACGATCGGGGTGATGTCGGTGAACCCGATGAAGCCGAGGAACTGCTCCATGTACCTTTTCTGGAGATCGAACGTCTCCCCCCCGCTTCCCGCCGGGTAGGCGCCGCCGCGCGCGTAGACCACGGCCGCCTTCTTCCCGGTGATCAACCCCTTGTATCCTTCCTTCGGGGAGAAGGAGAAGGTGTACGTCGGCTGGACGATGACGTCGATGTAATGCTTGAGCTTATAGGGAATCCCGAAATTCCACATGGGCAGCGAGAAGAGGTATTTGTCCGCCCCCTTGAACCGTTCGATCACCCCCTCGACCGCCTTCCATGCGGCCTTCTGCCCGGGGGTGTGCGGCTGCCCGTGGAGAATCGCATACTTCGCGTCGATCACCTCTCCATCGAATTCCGGGAGGGTCGTCCCCCAGAGATCGAGCGTGTCGATCACGTCGCCCGGGTGCGTTTTCCGGTACTCCTCCACGAACGCCTTCGCCACCCCGGTGGATGCCGACCGCTCCTTCCTGGGGGATGCCTCTACATAGAGAAGTCTCGCCATGTCCCTTGCCTCCTTCCGGAGCCTGTCCGGATCCACGGTGTGAAGAACGTCCCGCTGCACCCACTATAGTAATAAGGTTGCCGCATCCGGGCGAACGTTTCGTCTTCCGGTGGTGGTATATTTTCAGCCCCGTGGAATGCAATAATAAAAGATTCGAGCGGCGGGAGGGGAAACGGCAGAAAGAAGGAACGACATGACCGCGAACGACTCTTCATTCCGGTGGAACGCCTCGGGCGTCCCGAAACCGACCGGCCTGTACGACCCGCGGAACGACCACGACAGCTGCGGCGTCGGGTTCATCGCCCGGATCGACGGCGTTTCCCTGCACGTCGTGGTCGAGCAGGGGATCCGGATCCTCGTCAACCTGGAGCACCGCGGCGCCCTGGGGGGCGACAAGTCCACCGGCGACGGCGCCGGCCTCCTCCTCGAGATCCCCGACACCTTCTTCCGCCAGGTGTGCCCGGGTGACGGGCTCTACCTTCCTCCGCGCGGCGAGTACGCAGTGGGGATGCTCTTTCTCCCCATGGACAAAGCGCTCGCCGGGCAGTGCTCCGCGGCCCTCGAACGGATCGCCGCCGCGGAAGGGTGCCCGGTCCTCGGGTGGCGCGAGGTGCCGGTCGACCCATCGGTCCTCGGGGATCTCTCCGGGTCCACCCGGCCGCGGATCCGCCAAATGTTCCTCGGGCGCGGAATCCACGAGGGGGACGCCTTCGAGCGGAAGCTCTACGTCATTCGCCGCCTCGCCGAGAAGAAGGTCGCCTCCTGGCACGACGTCGACGCCAGCCAGTTCTACATTTCCAGCCTCTCCAGCCGGACGATCGTCTACAAGGGACTCCTGACCGGATCCCAGCTCCCGCTGTTCTACCCGGATCTTTCGAACGAGCTCTTCATGAGCCCGTACGCCGTGGTCCACCAGCGGTACAGCACGAACACCCTCCCCACCTGGCACCTCGCGCACCCGTTCCGGATCGCCGCCCACAACGGCGAGATCAACACGCTGCGGGGGAACATCAACCGGATGCGGGCCCGGGAGGCGATCCTCTCCTCGCCGCTGTTCGGCGACGACATCGCAAAGCTGTGCCCCGTCATCAACGAGGCGGGGAGCGACTCCGCCATTTTCGACAACGTCCTCGAACTGCTCGTAATGTCGGGCCGGTCGCTGCCGCACGCCGTGATGATGATGATCCCCGAGGCGTGGGGCCCCAAGTTCCAGATGAGCGAGGACAAGCGGTCCTTCTACGAGTACCACTCCACGATCATGGAACCGTGGGACGGGCCGGCGGCGATGGTCTTCTGCGACGGCCGGTACCTCGGCGCCACCCTGGACCGGAACGGGCTGCGTCCCGCGCGGTACACCGTGACCCGCGACGGGATGATCGTCCTCGCCTCCGAGACCGGGGTGATGGACTTCCCGCCGAACCGGATCATCCGGCGCGGCCGGCTCCAGCCGGGCAAGATGCTGCTCCTCGACCTCCAGCAGAAGCGGATCGTCCCGGACAACGAGATCAAGGCGGCCATCTCCCGCCGGAAGCCGTACCGGATGTGGGTCAAGGGGAACAAGATCGAGCTGCGGGGGCTGTTCGTCCCGTCGGAGATCCCTCCCGAAGACCCCGAGGCGCTGCGGCGCAAGCAGCACGCCTTCGGCTACACCGAGGAGGAGATCAGGCTCATCATCACCCCGATGGCGTCCCAGGGGCAGGAGGCGATCGGCTCGATGGGGGACGACGCGGCGCTGGCGGTCCTCTCGAACCGGCCGCAGTCGCTCTTCGCCTACTTCAAGCAGCTGTTCGCCCAGGTGACCAACCCCCCGATCGACCCGCTCCGCGAGGAGCTGGTGATGTCGCTGAACGGCTTCATCGGGAGGGAGCGGAACCTTCTGGACGAGACCCCGGAGCATTGCCGCATGCTCCGCCTCATCCAGCCGATCCTCACCCCGGAGGACATGCTCCGGCTTCGCGGCTCGACCCACCCGGACCTCGCCGCCGCCGACCTCGACATGCTCTTCCCGGCGGGCGGGGACGGCAAGGCCCTCGAGACGGCGCTGTCCAGGCTCTTCGTCCAGGCCGACAAGGCGATCCGGGGGGGAGCGACCCTTCTCGTCCTCACCGACAGGAACATGAACGCCGGCCGCGCGCCGATCCCGTCGCTGCTCGCCACCGCGGGGCTGCACCATCACCTGATCCGCAGGGGTCTGCGGACGCAGGCGTCGATCGTCGTGGAAAGCGGCGAGCCGCGGGAGGTCATCCACTTCGCGCTCCTCCTCGGGTACGGCGCCAACGCGATCTGCCCCCACACGGTCCTCTCCACGATCCGCGAGCTCGCCGAGAGCGAATCGCTGGAGGCTCCGCTCCTGCCGGGAGAGGCGGTGGACAGATACGTCACCTCGGTGAAGAAGGGGCTCCTCAAGACCTTCAGCCGGATGGGGATCTCCACCCTGCGCAGCTTCCTCGGCTCCCAGATCTTCGAGGCGGTGGGGCTGGGGAAGGAGCTGGTGGAGAGCTATTTCACCAACACGGCCTCCCGCATCGCCGGGATCGGGCTTTCCGAGATCGCCGCGGAGACGGTGGTCCGCCACCGGCGCGGGTTCCCGGTCGATGGCCGCTGGGGAAACGCGAACAACCTGCTCGACGTGGGCGGCGTCTACCAGGTCCGGGTCGACGGCGAACGCCACCTGTGGACCCCGGAGTCGGTCTACAAGCTCCAGAGCGCGACCCGCCTGGACGATTACGGGATCTACAAGGAGTACGCGGCGCTCATCAACGATCAGTCCGGGGCGCACGCCACGCTGCGCTCGCTGTTCCGCTTCCGCAAGGGAACCCCGGTCCCCCTCGACGAAGTGGAGCCGGTCGAGAAGATCCTGCCGCGCTTCGTCACCGCGGCGATGTCGTTCGGCTCCATCAGCAAGGAGACCCACGAGACGATCGCCATCGCGATGAACCGGATCGGCGGCCGGAGCAACTCCGGGGAAGGGGGCGAGGATCCCGAACGGAACATCCCGCTCCCGAACGGGGACAGCAGGCGGTCACGGATCCGGCAGATCGCCTCCGCGCGCTTCGGCGCGACCACCGAGTACCTGGTGAACGCCGACGAGCTGCAGATCAAGATGGCGCAGGGGGCCAAGCCCGGCGAGGGCGGGCAGCTCCCCGGCCACAAGGTGAGCCCCGAGATCGCCCGGATCCGCCACACGATGCCGTACGTGACGCTCATCTCGCCGCCGCCGCACCACGACATCTACTCCATCGAGGACCTCGCGCAGCTCATCTACGACCTGAAATCGGTCAATCCGCGGGCGAACGTCTCCGTCAAGCTCGTTTCCGAGGTCGGCGTCGGGACGATCGCGGCCGGGGTCGCCAAGGCGAAAGCCGACCTCGTGCTCATCGCGGGGAGCGACGGCGGCACGGGCGCCTCGCCGCTCACTTCCATCAAGCACACGGGGCTGCCGTGGGAGCTCGGGCTGGCCGAGACCCAGCAGGCGCTGATCTACAACCGGCTTCGCGACCGGATCCGGGTGCAGGTCGACGGGCAGTTGAAGACCGGCCGGGACCTCGCCATCGCGGCGCTGATGGGGGCCGAGGAGTTCGGGTTCGGCACGGCGGTGCTCGTGAGCCTCGGGTGCATCATGATGCGGAAGTGCCACCTGAACACCTGCCCGGTGGGGGTGGCGACCCAGGACCCGGTCCTGCGCGCGCGCTTCGGCGGCGCGCCCGAGTACGTCGTGCGCTTCCTCCGCTTCATTTCCGAGGAGCTGCGCGAATACATGGCGGAGCTCGGGTTCCGCACGCTCGACGAGATGGTGGGCCGGGTCGACCTGCTGGAGGTCCAGCCTGCGATCGAGCACTGGAAGGCGAAGGGACTCGACTTCTCCGCCATGCTCCTGCCGCCCGACAACGGGCTGCACAGCCCGCTGCACCGCGTGCGTCCGCAGGAGCACGCAGTCGGAAAGGCCCTCGACCACGAGATCATGGCGCTCGCGCGGGGCGCCCTGGACCGGAAGGAGCCGGTCCGGATCGAGCTGCCGATCCGGAACGTCCACCGGTCGATCGGCGCGGCGCTCTCCGGCGAGATCACCCGCCGATACGGGGCGGCGGGACTGCCCGACGACACGATCCACCTCACCCTCCTCGGCTCCGCGGGCCAGAGCTTCGGGGCGTTTCTGGCCCCCGGCGTCACGATGCACGTGCACGGGGACGCCAACGACTATCTCGGCAAGGGGATGTCGGGGGGACGGATCGTCGTGACCCCGCCGGAGGGAGCGACCTTCCTCCCGCACAAGAACGTGATCGTAGGAAACGTGGTGCTTTACGGCGCCACGGGCGGCGAGGCGTACTTCCACGGGACCGCCGGGGAGCGCTTCGCGGTCCGCAACAGCGGCGGGAAAGCCGTCGTGGAGGGCGTCGGCGACCACGGGTGCGAGTACATGACCGGCGGGGTCGTCGTGGTGCTGGGGCCGACCGGGAACAACTTCGCCGCGGGGATGAGCGGGGGGCTCGCCTACGTCTACGACGAGACGGAGCTGTTCGACACCCGCTGCAACCTCGACATGGTCGACGTGGAGAGCGTCTGGCATGAGGAGGACGTCAAGCGCCTCCGCGCCATGATCGAGAGCCACTTCCGCCACACGGGGAGCCAGCGGGCCGCGCAGATCCTCGAGAACTGGGAGTCCCGCCTCCCCCAGTTCGTCAAGATCATGCCGATCGAGTACCGGAAGTCGCTGGAGCGGATGCGCATGGAGGAGGAGATGAACACCGAGAGCGTCTCCGCCACCGAGGAGGTCTACCGTGGCTAAGCCGACCGGGTTCATGGAATACGATCGGGAGGAACCGACGCACCGGCCGGTGACCGAGCGGGTCGGGGACTACCGCGAGATCGAGGAGTTGCTCCCCGAGGAGGGGATCTACCGCCAGGCGGTGCGCTGCATGGATTGCGGGATCCCGTATTGCCACGCCTACGGCTGCCCCGTGAAGAACCGGATCCCCGACTGGAACGACATGGTCTACCGGAAGAACTGGCGGAAGGCGCTCGACCTGCTGCACGCCACCTGCAACCTTCCGGAGATCACGGGCCGGGTCTGTCCCGCCCCGTGCGAGGCCGCGTGCACCCTGGCGATCAACCTCCCCGCGGTCACCATCCGCCACCTCGAGCTGCAGATCGTGGAGCACGGCTGGCGCGAGGAGTGGATCCGGCCGGAGCCGGCGGGGTTTTCGACCGGCAAGCGCGTGGCCGTCGTGGGGTCGGGCCCCGCGGGGCTGCCGGCCGCCCAGCAGCTCGCGCGCAGCGGCCACGAGGTGGTCGTCTTCGAGAAGTCGGACCGGGTCGGGGGGCTCCTGCGGTACGGCATCCCCGACTTCAAGCTCGAGAAGTGGGTCATCGACCGGCGACTCGACCAGATGCGGGCCGAGGGAGTGGTCTTCGAGACGAGCGTCAACGCGGGGGTGGACGTCTCCGCGGCGTACCTGCGCCGATCCTTCGACGCGATCGTCCTGGCCGCCGGGGCCACCGCGCCGCGCGACCTGCCCGTCCCCGGGAGAGATCTCAAGGGGGTCCACTTCGCGATGGAGTTCCTCACGCAGCAGAACCGGCGAAACGCCGGAGACGCGATCCCCGAGGGGGAAGAGATCTCCGCGGCGGGGAAACACGTGGTGGTCATCGGCGGGGGGGACACGGGATCGGACTGCATCGGCACCAGCCGCCGGCAGGGAGCCGCATCGATCACCCAGATCGAGCTCCTGCCGAAGCCTCCGGACGACCGGCTCCCGACGAACCCGTGGCCCACGTGGCCGATCGTCATGCGAACCTCCTCCTCCCAGGAGGAGGGGTGCGAGCGGATGTGGAGCGTCCAGACGAAGGAACTCCTCGGCGAGAAGGGAGGGGTCCGGAAACTTTCGTGCCTGAAGCTCGACTGGTCCGGGCCCGACCCCGCGGGGCGGCGTTCGTTCAAGGAGATCCCCGGCTCCGCGTTCGAGATGCGGGCGGACCTCGTGCTCCTGGCGATGGGGTTCGTCCACGTGGAGCACGGCCCGCTGGTCCGGGACCTGGGCGTCGCGACGGACAGCCGGGGGAACCTGGTCGCCGACGGGAACTGCATGACGAACGTCCCCGGCGTGTTCGGCGCGGGGGACGCCGTGATGGGGGCCTCTCTCGTGGTGAGCGCGATCCACCTCGGCCGGCTGGCCGCGGCAGGGGCGGACCGCTACCTCGTCGGACGCTGACCCGCGAAACCTTCCGCTCCTCCCGGGAATCTCTCCTTTGTCGTTGGCCGGCAATCCACCATCAAGGAGGAAGACATGCGTCGACCGGTTCTTCTTGCTGCGGCTGTCCTTTGCCTCGTGGCGCCGGGGCTTCTTCATGCGGCCCCTTGGGAGTTCGACCCGGACCACACCGGGGTCCACTTCAAGGTGCGTCACCTGATGGTCTCCTCGGTGCGGGGGGAATTCGAAAAAGTGACCGGGAAGATCGTGTACGACGAGGCGGACGTCACGAAGTCCGCGGCCGACATCACGATCGATACGGCCTCGATCAGCACGCGGCTGGCGAAACGCGACGAACACCTGCGCGGCCCCGACTTCCTCGACGTCGCGAAGTACCCCGTGATCACCTTCAAGTCGAAGCGGGTCGAAAAGGCGGGAATCGGGACGCTGAAAATGACCGGAGACCTCACGATCCGGGGTGTGACGAAAGAGGTGGTCCTCACCGTGGAAGGGCCTACTCCCGCGATCAAGGATCCGTGGGGCAACCGCCGCGTGGGCGGCCAGGCGACCGCGAAGATCCATCGGAAGGATTTCGGGCTGGTCTGGAATGAGGCCCTGGAGACCGGCGGCGTGGTGGTGGGCGACGAAGTGGAGATCACGATCGACATGGAGATTTACCGGAAACCCGGGTAACCTCCTGACGGGCCTTCCGCGCCCCGTTCCGGCGCGGAAGGCCCCCTTTTCCGATTTTCATTCCCCGCTCTTCCTCCAGGCGTAGAATGAAGTCGTCGCCGGCAGCCAACCTTGCGTACGGGCGGCCACGCCGCCATCATCGATGCCGCTTGCCGCGGACGGCGCTCCTTCCATCCATTCCGCACCCCCCGGGGAAGCGTGCACCCTCCTCTCCTCCCGCCCGGAAGGATTGACGAGGGAGGAGGCCGCGGACCGGCTTGGTCGGTCCGGGCCGAACGTTCTCCGGAAGCCCCGGGGGCGCCCCCTCTACCGGAAATTCCTCTCCCAGTTCACCCACCTCATGGCGATCCTGCTGTGGGTCGGCGGCGGCGTCGCATTCCTCGCCGGGATGCCCCAGATCGGCGTCGCCGTGCTGGTGGTGAACCTCATCAACGGCGCGTTCGGCTTCTGGCAGGAGCACAAGGCGGAGAAGGCGGCCGAGGCGCTCCGGCGGATCCTTCCGCGGCGCGCCCGCGTCCGAAGGGGCGGCGGGGAGGCGCAGATCCCCGCGGAGGAACTTGTCCCGGGGGACATCCTCCTCCTCTCCGAGGGGGACAACGTCCCGGCGGACGCCCGGGTGATCGCGGAGACGGAATTGCGGATCGACCAGTCCACCCTCACCGGGGAGTCCCACCCGGTACGGAAGGCGCGCGAGGCGGTCACGGGGTCGGGGCTCTCCCGCTGCGAGTTCCCGAACCTCGTGTTCGCCGGAACCACCGTGGCGGCGGGAAACGGCGTCGCCGTCGTGTTTGCCACGGGGATGGCGACGGAATTCGGGAAGATCGCGGGGCTCACGGAAGACCTGAAAAGCGAAAAGAGCCCCCTCCAGCGGGAGATGGAGCGGGTGACCCGCGTCGTCTCCGCGATCGCCGTCGGCGTCGGCGTGATCATCTTCGGCCTCTCGGTCCTGGCGGCAGGGATGAACCCCGGGGAAGGGTTCCTCTTCGCCCTCGGGATGATCGTCGCCTTCGTGCCGGAAGGGCTGCTCCCCACCGTCACCCTGTCCCTCGCGATGGGGGTCCAGCGGATGGCGCGCCGGAAGGCGATCGTCAAGCGCCTCTCCGCGGTCGAAACGCTGGGGTGCACCTCGGTCATCTGCACCGACAAGACCGGGACATTGACGCAGAACGCCATGACGGTCCGGGAGATCCGCCTCGGCGGGCGTCGGATCGAGGTGACGGGGACGGGATACGGCCCGGAGGGAAAACTCCTCCTCGACGGGAACCCCGTCGAGGCGCGGACGGACCCGGCCCTGGCGGAGCTGCTGGCCGTGGCGGCGCTGTGCAACAACGCGCGCCTGCTGCCCCTCGACGGAGCCGCCGGCTACGAGGTGCTGGGCGATCCCACCGAGGCGGCCTTGCGGGTCGCGGCGGCGAAAGGCGGCGTCGACGCGGAAGCGCTCTCCGGCCGTCTCCCGCGATGGCGCGAGGTCCCGTTCGACTCGCGTCGGAAACGGATGACGACGATCCACCGGGAGGGAGACCGGTGGGCGGTTTTCGTCAAGGGCGCGCCCGTGGAGGTGCTCCAGCGCTGCACCCGCACGCGGGACGGTGAAAGGGAACTTCCGCTCACGGAGGAGGAACGGCGGCGGATCACCCTGGAGAACGACGGGATGGCCCACGCCGGGCTGCGCGTGCTGGCCCTCGCCGGCGCCCGGCCGGAAACCGCCCCGGGGGGAACGGCCGAGGAGGTGGAGCGGGACCTGACGTTTTTCGGCCTGGTGGGGATGATGGATCCCCCGCGCCCCGAGGTGGCGGAGGCGGTCGCGAAATGCCACCGGGCGGGGATCCGGATCATCATGGTGACGGGGGACTACGGGCTGACGGCGGAGAGCGTCGCCCGCCGGGTCGGCATCCTGCGCGGGAGCTCCCCCCGCATCCTGAACGGCGCGGAGATGGACGGGATGGGAGAGCCGGCCCTCGAGGAGGCGCTGCGGAGCGAGGTGATCCTCGCCCGCGTCGCGCCGGAACACAAGCTGCGCGCGGTGTCGGCGCTCCAGCGGATGGGGCACGTCGTCGCCGTCACCGGGGACGGGGTGAACGACGCCCCCGCGCTGAAAAAGGCCGACATCGGCGTCGCGATGGGAATCGCGGGAACGGACGTCGCGAAAGAGGCGGCGGACATGGTCCTGGCGGACGACAACTTCGCCTCCATCGTGAGCGCGGTCGAGGAAGGGCGCGCGGTGTACGCCAACATCAAGAAGTTCATCGCGTACATCTTCACCAGCAACACCCCGGAGGCGGTCCCCTTCATCCTCTTCGCCTTCAGCGGCGGGCGGATTCCGCTCGCCATGAACGTCATGCAGATCCTCTCCATCGACCTGGGCACCGATCTCGTCCCCGCGCTCGCGCTGGGGGCCGAACCGCCCGAGCCGGGGATCATGGAACGGCCGCCCCGCAAGCCCTCGGAACACGCGATCACCCCGGGGCTCCTCGCGCGGGCCTACCTGTTTCTCGGGCTGATCCAGAGCGCCGCGGCGATGGCGGCATTCTACTTCCTGTTCTGGACGAACGGGTACCCGGGAAGATGGACGGGACTCCCCACCGACGGCGCCCTCTACCGCGCCGCCACCTCGATGACGCTCGCCGCCGTCGTCATGACCCAGGTGGGGAACCTCTTCGCCCAGCGGACGGCGCGGGAATCGGCGTTCCGCGCGGGGTGGTGCGGGAACCGGCTCCTGTGGGCGGGAGTCGCCACGGAGATCGCCCTCCTCCTCCTGATCGTCTACGTCCCCGCCCTCCAGGGCGTGTTCGGCACCGCGGCCATCCCCCCCTCGGGATGGCTTGTCCTTCTACCGCTGGCGCCCGCGCTCTTCCTCGCGGACGAGGCCCGGAAGGCGCTGTTGCGCCGCCGGAAACGAATCGATGACCGGAGGTGATCCATGAAGATCGTCGTCTTCGGATGCGGCCGCGTGGGCTCGGGCCTGGCCATGGCGTTGAGTTTCCGCCGCCACACGGTGACCGTCGTGGATGTCGACCCCGCCGCCTTCCAACGGCTCAGGGGAAACTTCCCGGGGCGCACCGTAAGGGGGAGCGCCGTCGACCGGGAGACGCTGGTCGCGGCCGGCGTGGAGCGCGCCGACGGGGTGGCGGCGGTGACCGCCACCGACGAGGCGAACGGGATCTGCGCACGGATGGCGATGCAGGCCTTCCGGGTGCCGAGGGTGGTCGCCCGCCTGTACGATCCGCTCAAGGCGGACGTGTATCGCCACCTGGGGGTGCAGACCGTCACGCCCGTCACGTGGGCGGTCCACCGGATGGCCGACCTGCTCTGCTACTCCCACCTCGACACGGTGATCTCCCTCGGGAGCGGAGAGGTGGACATCGTGGAAACGGAGATCCCCCCGCTGCTCGTCGGGAGGACCGTTCCGGAACTGCGGGTCCCGGGAGAGATCCGCGTCGTAGCGATCACGCGGGAGGGACGCACCTTCCTCCCGACCGACGGCACCCTGTTCTGCAAGGGGGACCGCCTGCACATCGCCCTGCTCGGGGCCTCCTCGGACCGCCTCCGGACGCTGCTCGGCCTCGGGTGAAAGTGATACACTCACCCCTGTTTCGAACAGCGCGGGAGCGGAGGGAGGCCATGGAGGAAACCCGGTATCTGCGGGGCCTGGAAACGGTGCGGAAGCTCGACGAGGGAAACGCGGCGCGGCTCGAGGAGGCGTTGAAAGGGATCGCCCCCGACCTGTACCGGTACATCGTCGAGTTCGCCTTCGGGGACATCCTCTCGCGTCCGGGGCTGCCCGTCGCCACGCGGGAGATCGTCACCGTCTCGGCGCTGGCCGCGATGGGGACTGCCCAGCCGCAGCTGCGGGTGCACATCAACGCCGCGCTGAACGTGGGGGTACCACGGGCACAGATCGTTGAACTGTTCATGCAGATCGCCGTCTACGCGGGGATCCCCGCGGCGCTCAACGCCCTCTACCTGGCGAAGGAGGTCTTCGCGGAACGGGATGCGAAAGGGCTTTCCTGACCGGTCGCTCCGCAGGAAGCGGTTGACGGCCCCACCCCGTTGCGGGTATGTATGTTGAGTCCGGTTCAGGGATCCGGAGCCATTCAATCCTTTCGGAGGGAAACCATGCGCAAAGCTTTCGCTGTTCTGCTTCTGGCCGCGCTGGCGTTCGGGCTCGCCGGCACCCCGGCGCTCGCACTCAACCAGCCGCCTTTGAACCTGGGCCTTACCGACATCCTGGACGGCGCCCTCCCCGGCCCCGGAACGTACCTGACGGAGTACATCCAGCCGTACAGCGCAAACAAGATCAAGAATGTCCTCGGGGGGGGGGACCTGGATGTCGGCGTGGCGAACACGCTCGCCATGACCCAGTTCGTGCACGTCTACAAGCACCAGGTGCTCGGGGGGAACCTCGGCGCGGACCTGCTCATCCCTGTGGTCACGATCA
>Ga0315290_10001813_pt1 | contig 14836 bp, 21 predicted proteins | sample YL17G12_0_MG_FD_203627 | JGI IMG/M metagenome (GOLD analysis project Ga0315290, IMG submission 203627) | Sediment microbial communities from Yellowstone Lake, YNP, Wyoming, USA - YL17G12_0 | ecosystem: Environmental > Aquatic > Freshwater > Lake > Sediment | place: USA: Wyoming | collected... | reverse complement strand
CGCCAGTCTCACCCTGAACGCCTGTTTGGCCGTCTACACCAGTGGCTCCCTGAACGCCAGTCTCACCCTGAACGCCTGTTTGGCCGTCTACACCAGTGGCTCCCTGGACGCCAGTCTCGCCTTGAACACCTGTTTGGCCGTCTACACCAGTGGCTCCCTGAACGCCAGTCTCGCCTTGAACACCTGTTTGGCCGTCTACACCAGTCTCGCCTTGGACACCCTGAACGCCAGTGGCTCCCTGGACGCCAGTCTCACCTTGGACGCCAGTCTCACCTTGGACGCCCGTCTCGCCTTGGACACCAGTCTCACCTTGGACGCCAGTCTGGCCGTCTACCCCAGTCTGGCCGTCTACCCCAGTCTCACCTTGCACACCAGTCTGGCCGTCTATGCCAGTGGCTCCTTGAACACCCGTTTGGCCGTCTATGCCAGTGGCTCCTTGAACACCCGTTTGGCCGTCTACACCTGTGGTGCCTTGGACGCCCGTCTCGCTTCCGGCGCAAGCCAATTCTATTTCGTCACAGGGTACAACTTGGTTGTCTTCATACCAAATCAGACCACTGCGGCGCAGGTCCTGAAACATTTGGCGGCTAAGGAATACATAGTCCCTGTCAACGTCAAGAGACCCGTTCTTAGCGAATTGTATTGATCTTTTGATACCGGCGATCATCGGCAAACTGATAATGAATGGCGAGCCGGACGTATTGTGAACTTTTACGGTAAATTTTGGTGCTGGTATTATGGTAGACAAGGTAGCCTCCTCTTAGACCCACGGCCTGATTGGTTTATAGGTCAAAAAGCTTGGCGACTAAGTCTTTAACCGCTTTTGTGCATTCTTGCTTGGCCAAATCGACTGTTGCCAAGCTATTGTTTTCTGATATGCATAACTCACCATTAAACAATTTGTAGCCAAAACAAATGTTCCGTGGGCTGCTCTCCAATGCGTACTGGAACACCAGACCGTGCAAGGTTACTAGGGCGGTGGCTTCGTCCAAAAATTCGCCAAAATTAGCATACTTTACAGATGCTGGTAGCAAAATCCGATGGTTTGTCAACAGCTCATTTTGCACCTGCTCGATAAGGCTGTCAGACGCTGGCACCGTGTCCGTACAGTCGTGCAATACAAGCCATTCTGGCACCTTCATTGTGGCACCAATCAAAGAACGCAGAGACGACAGATTAACTGCGTTGTTGCGCATTTTGACGCCTACCTTAAGCAAAGTGGCCTTAATAGCTCCCAGCTCTTCGGGCGTTAAAATGTGCCCTTTTGCAGCTATCCGATTTTTCATTTGTATTTCCTCATGGCACAAGTTGCACAATTTATCCAAAAATAACTAAAAAAGGCTTGCGTTAGCATTACCTATTAGCTAGCAGCGCCTTTCTACTAAAATAGCGCTAGCATACGGAATATCAAAGTGGAGTTATAATGCAGTTTAGTGACACATTGAAAACCAACAGAAAGCTGAACAATATCACACAAGAAAATCTGGCTAAGAAAGTCATGGTGTCAATAGCTAAAATCAAGGACATGGAGGTCGGTAGGACGGCTCCTGATTTGATAACCGCGAAAAGACTGGCTAATGTGCTAAAGTTAGACGAAAGGAGCTTTATGGAGCTGGCCCTGGTAGCACAAGCCAAAGTGGCGCGTGTGGCATTGGACGATATCATTAGTAAGCCAAACAGCAGTTTGACGTTATAGTTTTTATATACTCTAAGAGGCAGGAACAATGAAGCTGAGCCATGCTATAAAGTTGTTAAAGTCAGTTGAAAGTAGTCACGGTGATGTTGATCTGGCTGTGTTGTGTAACATTGATGGCGATTGTCCTGAATTTACTAGCGAGTTCACTATGGAGCTTATGGTTGTTGATGGCTATTCGGCTGTTGTTATGTCACCAATAGGTTCCCTGATTCATCATGTGCAGGCAGTAGCAGTTCCCAGATTGCACTTAGTCAAAGAAAACTGCTGATTTGGGAGCGACTATGGTGAGAATTTGGGCCTATCTTTCTGTAAGGAGTTTGTAATGAATAAAAATGAACTTTTAACTTTTTTAGTGGAAGCCGGTGTCGAAGTCAGAGCCGGTAAGGTGAATAAGAAGGATGCTTTGAACGCTCTAGCTGGATTGCCGGAGGATGTGGACCAAGCGCTTGGCAAAGCTTTCCAAGATGCCAGCTACTCGGACTCGGATATTTATGACGTTGCTGCAGATATCGACATGGAAGACATGGACCATGAAGAGCTTGGACAGTATTCTCGTTCTGAACTAATCGATGTAATCACCGGTTGGGTGGAAAGAGGTATTGAACGTGGCGATTGGACGCTTAAAGGTTGGATTGCTGATGTAATCGAGCCCAAGAATTAGATCTTAGGAGTGCCCATGGACGAAGCACGGCTTTTGGCCATTGAAGAAGAACAACAAAAAGTTATAGGAAACTTCTTCAAAAACGCACTGGACGGTATGCACCCATGCCCGCCAGAATTTGAAATATCTCTCGATGAAATTGAAAACCTTTTTGCATAATGAAGGAGAAACCGATGGTCACTGCTAAAGAAATCTTGCAAGAAAAAACCTTCCTAGTTACCGGACAAAAAATACTAGCGATTATAGAGGCTACCTACTATCGGGATTGGGATTTGGAGGAGATTGCTACTTTTGAAAAAGCGATTACAGCTTGCATTGAGGTTGAGCTATGAATTGGGTATTATGACTGAATATGTTGTACCGCCAAATACTAAGAAAGCTGACTATATTTGGGCCTATCTTTCTGAAGATGCAAAAGGTAACCATGGAATAGTGGCATCAATCATTCCGTATATGGGATCAACGCCATTGGTAACACTGTCAGAAGTAATTGCTGATCTGATGAAGTCAGAGGCTCTGAATGTCCAACAGCTCACTGGGCAGAAGATTGTTTTGGGCAAATTTAAACTGGATTCAATTATTCCTTTGTGAAAAGAGTCGTGATTTCCATATTACCTTTGGTAGAAGAGTGGCAGTCGATGTAACAAAGCTAAGGCTTAGTTTATCACTGCGGCTGAGATTTAATCAAAGGAATATAACATGGCTTACGATCTCAAAAGAACATGGTCAGCTTCGTCCCTTAACCGTCAGATCGCCACTGGGTTGACAATTTCGCAAGAAGGCAAATTGCTTGTCAAGATCATCGAAGACGGCGTAGAAAAAGTTATGGTTAAGGCCGTAGCAGCCGCTACCGACATCGTTGTTGGTTATTCTAAATTGGCTGACGCTCAGCCAGACCAAACCTCCGCTGTTGAAATTCAAACAGTCCCAACCGCACCAGCCTCCCTTATTGTTGACTTGCGCAACAATAACTTGGTGTCTGGCCGCCTGCGCGTAGTAGTTAATTCCACTGGCGCTGCTCTTGCTATCGACACTACATTTGCTGGTGCTCCTGCTGACAATACAGTCAAAGTGGACCTAGCTAACGGCTTCCTTAAGTTCCATGCTGATGAAGCTGGCCAGCAGATCACAGCCACTTATTTGCACAATCTCACACTTGCGCAATCTAAGGCTTTGTTTGGTGAGCGCTTTATCAACAACCGTGGCCTGGGCGCAGAGTTCGGCCAAACCGAAGTTGGCGCAGAGTTTGGCGAGCTTTGGACTGACCAGTTCGACGCTTCCTTGAATTATGCTGGTACGACGGCGCTGACGCTTGGCGATGATGGCATCATCACACAGGGCGGCCTTGGCCCAGTGCTGAACGCTACCGTCATAGGTATCCCTTCGTCCACCATTCCATTTCTTGGCGTACGTATACGGTTCATTTGACGTATTAGATTAAACCAATGTGGTATGTTGGGCCTTCGCGGAAGTGGAGGCCCAACAACTGTATTAGGCCAAAAACCTTCGATGCTATTATTGTCATCAGCAACCAGTAACATAGGTGTATCATGGCGCAGAAAAGAGTCAAGAACAATACAGCAACAGCCAGGTCTTGGGTTGGGCAGTTGATAGACCCAGGTCAGTATTACGAACTTCAGCACTCGGAATTTTCCGCATGGGCTGACGACATCAATGTGTATAACTCTATCGAAGATAACTCACTAGTAGTAGCAACAGCGACTGAGGACATTACCGACAAAGTTGCTGCTCATAACTTTATAGAGGGTGTGGACAGAATTTCGTTTACACTGGCGACAAAACCGCTAGGTGACTCAGCTACCGCAGTTAGCTTCACAACTATTGCTAACTATCTTTGGCTGAAAAATCGCGGGTACAACTACAGCAACGGTAAGTTAATTTTTGACGCTATTCTTAGTGACCGCACACTGGACATCCAGGTAATTGACATAACAAATAATGTTGTGCTAGGTGGCCAGACAATAACTGTTTCTGGTTTCTACAGTGTACCAATAATCAATCCTACGGCTGATGCAAGGTTGGAGTTGCAGATACGTAAAAGTGCCAACGGTGGTACTTCTCCGCTTGTGAAGGCGTCCGCCCTAGAATTTGATATCATCTAACATTGAGTGCCAAAATGAAGTTTATAGAAAAGAAACCGTCCTCTAGCCTTTCCGGTTCTAACCTTAACAAGTTTGCTATTGGCGACGATAGCCAAAATCCAAAGGAATATGCAGCCAGCCAGAACGGCGACGATCCTGCTTTATTGTTCGACCCAAAAACCTAAAAGTGGTATGCGATCCATGGGCAAGCCGAAAGAGACGCTTTTGGTGCTGGCACTCTCGCACCGATTGGTACCGGTGGCGGCGGGTCTACCGGAATCCAAGGCGTTACTGGGATCGGTGCGCAGGGGTTAACAGGTATACCAGGAAGCGTTGGTCCGCAAGGCGTCACTGGGCTGTTAGGAGTGCAGGGCGATACTGGCTTAGCTGGTCTCCAAGGTGCCACTGGCTTATTGGGAGACACTGGTTACCAGGGCAACACTGGTGTACAAGGGTCAACCGGAGTTGGGTTAGTATCAACATTCGTATCGGCGGAACAGACCGCTTCCGGTGCATCGCAAAATGTCGCGCACGGGCTTGGTAGTACACCAACGAAGGTTTTGGTGTCGGTTACTGACAATACCGCATCGTCTAATTTTATTATCGTAGAAGGTTCCCATACTGCTACCGATGTAGTAGTGACGGTGACAGCTGGCGTGAAGTTTAAGGTATTAGCAATGCTGTAATACGCTAGGTTGAGGTACCTCAACCGCTTTCTCAGCACGGGCGAGCAATAGGAGGACTAACTGAGATGGATCAAGAATTTGACCCTTCTTACAGCGGACCAGAGCAATTTGGCAGAAAGCTTTGGGAGAATTTCTACAAGAATATTTCGGTTCTCGAGTATACCGAAAAACTCAGCATCCAGGATTGATTGCAGCTTGGAACTCCAGAGTCATCGCATCAAAATTGATATAAAAAGGAGCTAATATGACTGATTTTGAAATTGTTACTGAATTTAAAACTGTAAGAGTGACGTACACAATCACCACCATGCTTGGTGAGGAATTCACTCATATTCAAGACTTTGTGAGTGGCGGCTGGATTATGGGAAGTGTGCCTAGTAACATTAAAGAGCGGTTTTTTAAGGATGGATATTATGAACCTGGTGTAAATGGCACTTTGCATAAAGTAGCTAAGGTGTCGATGATGGAGGAGATTCTGCCGTGAATTTTCAGTCTACTCCAAAAGCTAGGTGGTATATTTTAATTGGGCCGAAAAATATCGGCATTAGTTTTCAAATGACGACTAAGCCGCCACATTGGCTGGCCAGGAAGATGTATAAAATCCTATTGGATTGGGATATTGAGGTGGTTGAAAAATGAGCTATAAAGAAACAAACAAACACATCAAAAAGATGGCAAAGAAAGAGCGACTAAGGAACAAGTTCTATCAGCCAGCACCATGGCCAGTCATGATTGATCCGAATGTTATAGCCACCATAAGTAGTGACGGCGTTTGGAAACTTGGACCAACTAATGGTGGTAGTAAGCCAGTATTGCATCAAATCAGTAATCACATATCCTTCTCACAAGTTAGGAGTTAACATGTCATTTTTAGCAGTTTTCACAGTTCAAGAGATTGCGACGGGCTCGAATTCAATATTGATGCTGGTCCAGGAGCAACCGATAGCGTGCTCTACTGAGCAAAAAGTAACCTTAGCTGCCATTTTGGCCTAGTCGTGTCGGAGTCAACACCTTCTGCCCTAGGCTTTTCATGCCAACCAGAGTAGTAGGCAACGGTGCGGCTTGTATGGATTTCTGTGAATTACGTCTATCGCAACATCAAACCTAGCTTCCGCAAAAATCTGAATAGCTGCGTTAAATACTTGCTAGCCTCAGCGTCCGTCAGTGCTATGCTGTTTGTGCAAGTTTAGTATATGAGCTGATAGGTATCAGTTAAGCTGGGGTGTGTTCCTAAAAAGCACGAAATGTAGGAGCGAACATGAACATAATGATAACTGGCGGATTTGGATTTATTGGCTCTGCGCTATCACGACATTGCTTAGGGCTAGGCCACAGGGTTATGATAGTAGATAGTTTGACGTATGCTGCTAATATTGGCAGTGTTCCGCCCCAAGAAAATCTGCTAACTAGTTTCGTGTCAATAGTGGATCGCTACGGTGTTGAGAGCGCTTTCTCTACCTTTCGCCCTGACATAGTTTTTCATCTGGCAGCCGAGTCTCATGTTGATAACTCCATCAAGGCAGCTGGTGTCTTTTTTGATACTAATGTCATCGGTACCTGGACGATGCTAGAGGTATTCAGAGCTTATTACGGGCTGTTAGACGCCGATGAAAAACATCGCACAAGGTTTGTTCATGTCTCCACGGATGAGGTCTTTGGGGAAACGACGCCTGACCAGGCCGGGTTTAACGAAAATACTAGGTACGATCCAAGAAGCCCGTATGCTGCCAGTAAGGCTGGTTCTGATCATATAGCCAGCTCATTTAGGCACACATACAGGTTACCTATCTCGATAACAAACTGTTGCAATAACTATGGACCTTGGCAGCATCACGAAAAGCTTCTGCCAAAAGCTATTGCCAACACTCTTATTGACTCCTTGCCGGTGCCAGTTTATGGTGAGGGTGACCAGTTTAGGCAGTGGCTTTTCGTCGATGACCATGTGTTAGCCTTAATGGAAGTAATTAAGCTTGGCAACGGCAACTATATGATTGGTGGCGACCGCTTTATGACCAATCTGAAGGTACTAAATATACTAGCCAAAACCGTTCATAAACACTCAGGAAAGGAGATGGTGCTAGAATTTGTCCAGGACAGGCCTGGGCATGACAAATGTTACAAGGTGGATGACAGCACCTTCCGCAATCTAACAGGTTGGAGTCCTAAAACCGGATTGGAAGAAGGCTTTGCAGCCACTGTTAGGCATATTGCCCAGCAGTACAGTTTGTGAGTAGTTTTGCTAGGATAAGCAAATGTCGTATAGGTATTCATATAGAGTAGACTGTAGCCAAGCTTGTCCGCTATCTAAATTTTGCGACAGGCCCTCCGGGTTTGCCTACTATCCAGAGGGCCAGGAACATGGGGCGGTTGACTACCTGTTTGTCATGGAGGTATACTCATTAGATGCCTTTGCTGGCATGATGTCAAAAGAGCAAACAGTAAAAGCTTTTTCGTTTTTTGAGTTTTCCCTACTCAAACAGGTTTTGGAAAGTCTGAACATCTCGTTTGGCATCACTTATTTAGTTAGGGGCATCCCTATTGACGAGGCTTCTACTAGGTCTTGGGCTGATTATTCTAAGCCCAATTCTAGAGGTTGGCTAAAGGCGGTATCGTTTGCCACATACCCACAAAGAAAAGACGCTATTAATAAGTGCTATCAGTTTTTTCTAAACGACCTTGGAAACTTGCAGCCAAAGACTCTGGTGATAATGGGCAATACTGTGAAGGAAACCTTGTTTCCGGAAGAGCATAGGCCAATCACCAAGCTATACACGGAAACGAAGACATTTAACAACATTCCTGTTAAGTTTCTGGCTTCGCCACAAATGGTAATGAGAAACCCTGTTTACCAGGACTCTTGGGTGGCCCAGGTTAAATATCTGATAACTGGGCAACAGGAGCAAAAGGAAAAGGAAGTAAAACCAGCCGTAATACTAATGTCAATAGAGGAAGTAAGATCATTTGTGGATCGTTTGAAAGCCTGCGATGGTCCTGTTTCCATAGACATTGAAACGGATAACCTTAAGAAAAGGTACGGAAACCGTATAGCCACGCTTCAGTTTTCTATGGACGACGACACGGGTTACGTAATACCCTACCAGCACGCAGAGACTCCCTTCTCTCCGGAGGAGTTAGCAGAAATAAAAGAGCTACTGTACGACCTGTTCAAAAATCCGTCCACAATAACCAACTGGGTTGGTCATAACCTAAAGTTCGAATGCAACATAATCAGAGCGATTATTGGCGTTCCGTTACTTTCTGCTCCAATATTTGACACGATGGTTGGTGCCTTTCTTGTCGATGAGAATCGAGGGGAAAGGGTAGCTGACTTTAAATTTGGTATCTATACGCTGAAACAGCTAGTGTACGATTACTGCAATTTTGATGGGTATGACAAGGGAGTGCTGGCGGTACGAAATGATGGCAACCTTAGCAGTCTGCCGCTTCGCACCTTAGCCGACTATGGGGCTGTTGATGTCATTGTGACTTATAGACTAATGAACGCACTGATAAAAGAGGCTAGGCGCCAAAACTATTTAGTACAACTCTATGGCCTTATGTACGGCCTATACAGCCAAATGATACTGATGTTCTCCGACATTGAGTATAATGGTTTGCCGGTCAATAAAGACTACTTGCGGATGCTAATATCGAGAAGTTCGCCGTTGCTTAAGGAAATTGAGTCAATACAAGGCGGCCTGCGCGATAAGCCGGAAGGAATGATGGCCAACAAAATGCTGTTGGCCAAGGCCTTCAAGGGGGCTGGCACTGTGTCGCCACTGGCCGCTCCTCCCTGGGTGTTTGACTTTGCTAAGAAGGGCCACCCACAAGTCCTGTTCTTTGATGTGCTGAGGTTGGCTCCTGGGAAAGTTGGCGTGTCAGGAGTCCCATCAGTTGATGACGAGTGGCAAACAACCAACGATTCTAACCCGTTTGTGAAACAATTCATGGAATGGTCGTTGTATCGGAAGATGTACGACTCATTTGCTGCCAAAATGTACAACAGGGTGTCGCCCTCAGGTAGCGACGAGGATTGCCATACGGACAGCCGCATTAGGGCCGACTTTAATCTTACCCGCGTTGTCACTGGTAGGATTTCGTGTTCAAACCCTAACCTCCAGCAGATACCGAGAGCCGAGAATGAAGCCAAAAAGTCTATAAAGAACATTTTCCAGGCCCCACCAGGAACTGTTATGGTTCAGCTTGACTATAAGGCTAACGAGATTAGGTGGGTTGGCATTTTGTCTGGCGACGACAGTCTTGCGTTGGCTCTTCGGGAGGGCAAGAAGGTAATGGAAGAGTACCGCCAAAACCCGTCCCCGGAGCTTTTAACCAAGTGCGAGCTATATGGCGACATTCATAAACAAACTGCTGCTATGGTCTTCGGTAAGCCAATTGAGGAAATAACTAAAATAGAAAGGCAAGCTGCAAAAGCGTGCTTGGCAAAAGGAACGCTAACCCATACTAGTCGTGGCTTCAAAAAAATCGAGGAAGTAGAAATTGGTGAGTTGGTCTGGACTGGTAAAGAGTGGACCCAGGTCCTAGACTTGTACCGGCCCACGTCAAAAATATATACGATCAAGGCAAGTCGCGGTTGGGAATGCGGGGTAAGCGAAGATCACGAGATAATGGCATATGACAGGCAAACCTTAGAATCTAAATTTGTGTACGTTAAAGACCTTGTACCTGGCAGACATTTTATACCAATTCATCGTAAACCGGTAAGCTTTCCTGACACTGACCTTGCGATCAATGTGCGAGAAGATGGCACCAAATGTCCCATAATCATGACCGAAGATGTGGCTTGGTGGCTCGGTTATTTTGTATCAGACGGTGCCGTAGAATATGACAAATACTGTTTCATTCAGAAGAAATTGTTCGGCACCTCATCATCTGCCTTTATTAGCCAATTCGCTGAACATTGTGGATGCATTTTCGGCACAGAGTTAAAAGAAGTCCCTAGACTAGTGCTGTTATCACCGATTAATACCCAAGCAGCATTTATTAGTGGCTATATGTCAGGAGCCGGGTCGTCGTTATCAGAAGCTGGTGTTAGGAGCATGGAGGCCACTAGCAGATCCAGGCTGTTACCAAGGCAAATATCAGTGATGCTGTGGAATCTTGGCATTGTTAACTCGGTAGTTAGTAAAATCACTTACGAGGCTTATCACAGTGTTATTATCGCAGGTTCTGACTACGACAGACATTTTGATGAGTCGCGCTCAACTTTTTTGGCTGACCATGACAAAGTAAATACGAGTCTAATTGATGATTTTTTCTATGCGGAAGTTAAAGAGGTAGTCGAAACTGATAGAGTAGAGGAGGTGTATGACCTGGTTCTTAATAGTGAACATCCTTACTTTGTGGCAGCTAATGCGCTGATGTGGGATTGTTCGTTCGGCATATTATTTGATAGTTCTATTGACTCGATTGCAGAAAAAAACCAAAAAACTCCAGAAGAAGTGGAAACATGGTTTACTAAGTTCTTCACCAGCTTTCCAAAAATCGCAATATGGAAGGCCGAAATGAAGGAAATGGCAATGGCCAGAGGCTATGTCGAAGCGCCGCATGGTCGTCGCAGGCGTTTGCCAGTTTTTGACTTATACAGAGACTCTTATGGCAAGTACCAGCAATCATCGTTACCTTCAGAAGCTCGTGGGCTTGCTAGCAAAGCTCTAAGAGTAGCCTCTAACGCTCCTATCCAAGGCATAGCTTCTGATGCTGGCATGATCGGCGCTTCCTTGTTTGCTAAGTATATAAGGGACAATGATAAGCAGTGGCAGGTAGTCAATGCCGTTCATGACTCCTGCCTGTATCTGGTACCTTTCGCAGAACTTGATGAGTCGTTGATAGTGGCCGAGGACCAGTTCACGACCAAGCTTCAGGAATTTATGACCGAGGTTTATGGAATTGAGTTTAAGTTACCGCTTGAGGTAGAATTTGAGATTGGCCTGAAGTGGGGAGACCTTGAGAAGTGGAACTACAATCTTGAGGAATTAGAAGAAATAAAATGTGACATGATAGCCAAAACCAATGAGGACATTGCATGAATGAGATAAAGAGACAGGTAAGAAGAAGAAAGCAAGCGGATAACCTCAAAGGTCTGGATATTGGCGACCGTCCAATTGACAGCTTAGACTACCTAGCTAGGCTTTGGACTGTTACTAGTGGGCAGCGCGTGCTTGACGACATGTATGAAGTGGACCGCGTCGTTGCGGTAGACGAGGATTATCCGGAGCAGGTTCACTTGGATAGTGGCAAGATTGGCTATCTTCAGGACCTGTTTTGGTACCCTACTAATGAGGAAGTTAACAACCTATTGTCTAAGTTTGGTGCCAAGATAAATTCTGATTCTGTGTTGTTCAAAAAAGCGTTTTTCGCCTTACCTGTTAACTTGGCCGATTACTGCCAATTGATAGGGCAAATTAGGTTCAGAGAAATCAATTTAGGCGGGCAGGACTTGCTAGTATAGTTTTGGCCATAAAAGACAGTGTTAGATTTCTCATAATGGGGACGCTTTAGATTCGACGGGACTTGTAGGATTATGCATGCGTGTCGAGGTAGCTTCTACCGCGCAAAATGGAAGCAAAACTTTAAACGACAAAACAAATGTTGTCCATGTGAATTTTGGCGCTCGCGCCCAAACTCTCAAGCTCGCTGCCTAATAAGCAGTGGCTCGTGTGGTCCAAGTAACGCACGTGGGTTTATCTACTTGGAACGTGGCGATTAAGCTTAGCAGCACGTAATCTGCATAGTGGCTGGGGTGGCTACCAGTTTAATAAGCAGTCATGGTGGAGGATGTGATTGGGAAACCAGTTCATCCCTTCTGCCGCTGGTCGGAGCTTAAACTAATCAGCTACACACGTAGGTTGCATTTTTGGACAAGTTTCGGACGCGGGGGGCAGTTCCCCGCCGTCTCCACCACCTTCCTCCCCACAGCAATAAGGCCAACCATTCACGCTAATTTCTTAATCTCATCAAATAAGTAGTGCTCCCTGGCAATGTTAGTGCCTAACGGAAAAGTGGCGTCAGTACAAAGTGTCCACTTGGCATTGACATGTTCTAGTGCCTTAAATATACCTACAAACTCCTCAAGTCCGGTTACGGCCCCTGAGGCAATGTTTGATGATATGCAGATCTCAAACTCACAATTAGCAGCCGCCACAGCCAGCAGTTTTGGGTATTTGACCAGCTGTATTCCGTGGCCAATCCGGTCAGGTCTCAGCTTGTATAACGTCCATTCTAGCTCGGCTTCCAAGGAGTCATGCACGATTTCCCCTGCGTGGCAAGTCGTTACCAACCCGCCTTTTTTAGCTTTGTCAAACATGCTAGTAAATAACTGCCTTTTGTCATCAGTGGCTAAGTGGCTCGGCCCAGCAATATCAATAGTGGTTATTCCTTTCCCAACATAGTCTATTGCCTTGTTGGTGCAGGCCCAGTTGGCCTCATCCGAACAGTCCCATCCCAAGCACATTGCTAAACTTCCCTTGATTCCGAACCTGGAAGACGCCATTTCTAAACCGGCCCTAGCAGAGATAATAATAGCGTCCAGATCAATAGTTCCGTCCTGGGACCGCTTGGTTGCGTTAAAACGCAATTCCAGTTCTTCACACCCAGCCATAAATGACGACACATAGGCGTCATATACGCAGGCTTTGACGGCTAATGGGGATGACTGAATTTTGTCTAACCAGTGCAAAACCTTTAGATAAGCATCAAGACTTCCAGAATTTCGGAGAGACGTAAAATTTTCAAATTCGTTGAATGTTTTGATACCAGTCTTGTAGCCAGAGTCATATACTAGTTCCCATAGTGTACGAGCAGAGGCTGACCCGCTAAGGTGAAGATGCTTGTCTATCATTGGTACCCTATCATCAAAGAAGTTGATATTGAAAGGTGTTTTTATGGCTTATGACATTGCCGATTTTGTTCAGTCTATAGAAGTATCAGGATATGGAGAAGCGTGGTATGACCGTGAGCAACAGCAGACAAGAGACGAGGAACATATACCGGCAAAACTCGGTGTAGAAATAACTGCGCTTATTGTCGACATTGATAGTTCCATAGAAGATATTGATACGAAAGAATTAATGACGTTAACGTCTGGTAAGTATTTACTGCCAGCAGTTAAGATTGACATCAATGCCAAACATCACTACTTTGACGGCACAATTGCCGCCAAGGAATGGAAAGTTAGGAAAATAAGGAAAATATCAGAAGGTGTTTACGAGCTGTTTGTTGAGCCAGACGTATATGAATTGGCAGCCAACTAGGCTTTATTGCGAAGGCGGCTTGGATGCCGCCTATGACTACTGGCGTCTGGCCCATGTCGCCACTACCATTCTCTTGCTGATATGCTAGCTATGCACAGGAGCTAGCTGACATACTTTGGGTTGTTCTCTTATATTTTTAACCCAAGCTTCTATCCATGCATAAGGATCAACCTTTCTTGCCTTAGCTACTTCATATGGCATCTCAGCAGCCAGTGCCTTGAACAAAATCGCATACAGTTCACTGGTTAATTTTTCACCGTTGGCCACACTGACAAACTCAGGTATTAGTAGGTACGGCACCTTTAGATATCTAGCAACACTCAACACTTTTTTGTTCATTCTTTCTCCTGCCACAAATGCAATTATTAACGTGTTTTATAATTTGTGTATTTATTTTTTGATTTTGTATCAGTCTTAAATCTGAATAAACGCATATGCGATCACTCCTATGCAGCATTAACGGGGTAAATAGATATGACACAAGGTGATACCGGCGCAAGAGGTCAGCAAGGTGTAACAGGCCAACAGGGCGCTACTGGTAACGTTGGTAGTACTGGTACCAAAGGTGCGACCGGTATCCAAGGCCAACAAGGCTCCACTGGTTTCGGTGGGAGAACAGGTATTCATGGCCAAACTGGTACCAAAGGTGCGACCGGTATCCAAGGCCAACAAGGTTACACGGGGGGAGGCGGTGGCACCGGCTCCAAGGGGGCGACTGGTGTTTCAGGGACAGTTGGTGGTCAAGGTCCTATAGGTGCCCAGGGCGACACCGGCATACACGGTGAGACAGGCATCCAAGGTATCACTGGTCTTGGCGTTACTGGGCCAGCAGGAGGGCCACCAGGCGCGACTGGGGTACAAGGTCTTACTGGCCCATCTGGTGGTCCAATAGGAGCAACTGGTGCGCAGGGCTACACTGGTGTGGGAGCGACTGGCATCCAAGGCATCTCAGGTGCCACTGGTGTTCAGGGACACACTGGCTATCAGGGACAAACAGGTTTTGGGACGCAAGGTGCTACTGGCTCAGCCGGACCAACCGGTATTCAAGGGACAACAGGACAAAAGGGTGATACGGGCTTAGGACAACAAGGCCAAACTGGGGTAGGAGCACAAGGCGCCACCGGGCAAGGGCTAGTCGGGGAACAAGGTACAACAGGTATTCAGGGTTCTACAGGATTCCAAGGCCCAACCGGTGCTGGCGGCCAAGGTGCTACTGGTATTCAGGGCTCTACCGGCGCTGGGCTACAGGGCTCTACTGGTGCTGGCGGCCAAGGTGCTACTGGTATTCAGGGCTCTACCGGTGCTGGGCTCCAAGGCTCTACAGGATTTCAAGGCTCTACTGGTGCTGGCGGCCAAGGTGCTACTGGTATTCAGGGCTCTACCGGCGCTGGGCTCCAAGGTGATACCGGTGCTGGCGG
>Ga0315290_10001809_pt1 | contig 14845 bp, 13 predicted proteins | sample YL17G12_0_MG_FD_203627 | JGI IMG/M metagenome (GOLD analysis project Ga0315290, IMG submission 203627) | Sediment microbial communities from Yellowstone Lake, YNP, Wyoming, USA - YL17G12_0 | ecosystem: Environmental > Aquatic > Freshwater > Lake > Sediment | place: USA: Wyoming | collected... | reverse complement strand
TTACAGCATCCTGCTAGACGTCGCAGCCGGTTCGACCGATCGCACGAGAGCATTGACAGGCTTTTTCACGATCTGGCATTGATAGACCCTCACGACGGTCCCTAGCCCCACCGGTCCGTGAATCACGTAGAGAAAGTGAGGCCTCGCCTATGAACGCGTTACAAAACGTGGTCGATTACGGAATCATCGGACTTCTATTGGCGCTCAGCGTCTGGACAGTGGCCATCGCGGTGGAGCGGTGGCTCTTTTACCGCCGTGTTGATCTCGACCATTACCCCAACAGCCTAGGATTGGAAATGGCTCTGACCAAACATCTGGTCATCATCGGCACGGTGGCCGCGAATGCCCCGTATATTGGCTTGCTGGGCACTGTGCTTGGTATCATGCTCACATTCCATACGATGGGTACCTCCGGCACCATGGCCGTCAATGCCATCATGATTGGCCTCAGTCTTGCGCTGAAAGCCACGGCGGTCGGGCTGCTGGTTGCGATTCCCTGCGTCGTCATGAACAACGTGCTCCGGCGGAAGGTGGCCGAGCTCCTCGCCCTACACAAGGAACACCATGCAACGAGACATTGACCAGATCAACGTCATCCCCCTCGTGGACGTCATGCTGGTGCTGCTGGTTATCGTGCTGACCACCGCCACCTTTATCAGCAGCGGACAGATTCCGGTCAATTTGGCAAAAGCGAAAGAAGTCGGCGATCACAAAGATGCTCCCATCGTGATCACCCTGACCGCCGACGGCGCGCTCTTTCTCAACGACCGTGCAGTTCCCGAAGGAGGGCTCCAGGGTGCGCTGACTGCAGAACCCCGAGAATCGTCGGTCGTCGTGCGGGCGGATAAAGTCACCTTGCTCGAACGATTCGTGTCCGTGGTGGATGAAGTGCGGGGGTTGGGATTTCAACAAGTCAGCCTGGAGGTCATTCGACTATGATCGTTGCTGGGCCACATCGCTCCGGAGGCCAGAAGGACGCGCACGTCCAGGGCTGGCTCGTCTCCGTCCTCTTGCACGGCACAGTGGCTCTCGCAGCGATTCTGCTTGTGAAGCAGATCCAACTCGTGCCGCAGGACGAACCGTTCAAGTGGAACGTCGCCATGGTGTCGCCGACACAGCCAGTTAACCCAACGACATCGACCCCGAACCAGGCTCCGGCCCCGTCAGTTCCTTCAACGACCCCGGTTCCCTCTTCCCACTTGCAGCAAACTGCGCCAGCACAGGTGCTCCGGTCGCCCCAGCCACTTGCGCAACAGACGACTCCATCTATTTCTGAGCGGACCGTTACCCCGGTGCTCACTGAGACTCCCGCACCGACCCCACCGCAGCCAACGACTCCCTCACAATCAGTGGCTCACACAGCACAACCAGCCGAAGCACCGATGGCAGTCTCTGCGGAATCTGGTGCCCAGACGGCACCATCGAGCGCGCCGTCCGCAATCCTCGGACAGACAGCACAATCTGACCAGGCTCCGGCACCAACGCAGATGGCAGCCATTTCCCCGGCATCATCGAGCGCGCCGACTAAACGCGATTACGGGTGGCTCTCTGAAGCGATTTTACGTCGTGTGGAAGAATTGAAACGCTACCCCGCCTCAGCTCGGGTGGATCGAGCCGAGGGAAAAGTCGTGGTGAAAGCTGTAATCAACGAGGACGGGAGCATCGGCGAGGTGGAAGTCTTTCAGAGTTCGGGGCACCCCGGTCTCGACAAGGCCGCTGTTGAAACCATGCGGCAAGCAGCCCCGTTCCACTTACCTCGTCCATTAGGACAGCCGCGCATGACGATCAAGATTCCGATGAGCTATCGATTGGACCGGTAGGCCGAAGCGGGAACGGGACGCATCCTGCTAGCCCGCATTATTCATGACGGTTCGTCGCGAAATCGCTTTCCTCGTGAAGGGTATCTCGTATCTCGCATGCGACGATACAGACACACTCTTTCCGTCCTGCGCTTCACGCTTCACAAACGACGCTTCACGCGAAAGAGCAGCGGATCGGCGATTGCAGCAGAAGTGTTCATGAATAATGCGGGCTAGGGCAGGCGAATCCGCTGCTTCAAGCCCGAGGACACCAGCAGGCGGCCATCTTTGTCGACAATGATGGCCTCGACATCCGGCAACCGTTCGACTAGTTCCATTCCCCGCTCCGGTCCCATCACAAAGATGCCCGTATCGAGTCCATCGGCCCAGACCCCTTCACGGGCAATCACCGTGACACTCTGGCAGCGGCGCGCTGGTTGGAGGGTGCGCGGATCGAGAATATGATGATATCGGACCCCCTCCCGCTCGAAGAACCGTTCGTAATCCCCCGCGGTAGAAATAGCTTCGTCCTGCAAATCAATCCAGGCCAACACCGATCCATCTTTTCGTGGGTGTTGAATACCGACGGGGAACATCTTCCCTCCCGGCAACCGGCCGAATGTTTTGATGTCCCCTGACAGCGCCACAACCCCGGCAACAGCGCCGGCTCTCCGCAGCGCGTCGACGGCTTGGTCGGCTGCGTAACCCTTGCCGATTCCCCCCACATCGATCCGCATCCCTCTTTTCTCAAGATAGATCGTCTGCTCCTGCACGTCGGCATGAACCGCCATCAGATCGACCAAGGGACGGAGAGCATCCAGCTCAGATTCTGTCGGTATGCGTTGGCCTTCGGTCACACGCCACGCATCTACCGCCGGGCCAATGGCAATATTGAATCCACCATCGGTCATTTCCGCGGCCTGAACCGCACGTTGGACGACCGTCAACGTTTCTGGACTCACATGGACCGGCATAGCCCCCGCCGAGGCATTCACGCGGGAAAGCTCGCTCGTTGGAATCCAGGTGCTCAGGAGCTCTTCCAGGCGGCGGATTTCAGCAAACCCGGCGGTCGCCGCAGCTTGCGCAACAGCCTCACTCTGCGCCACCGCCGTAATCTTAACCAACGTGCCCATCTGCATCTGGGCCCTGGTGACAACGGCCGATTCCTGGCCAGTGGGTGCCCCCACACAGCCAGAGAGGGCGCTAACTAGCAGTGTCAGCAGACACGTCTGCACACGAAATAAATGATCCGGCAGCTTGAAATGCATGGACTCCTCTCCCACCGCCAAACAGGCGACGGATTATAGGGCACCACAGAGCCTAATGCACTTCTTCCTCGCTAAAATGAGCGTCCTCGTTCCAACTTGACAATCAGCTCTCGTTCAGGATATTAATAATCGTTCTCAATTTCATTTAGACAGGGAAGCATCCCGCAATGGTAAGCACAACGTCTCTTGCTAGCCGCTCCGCCGACTGCGGCGAGACCCGTTGCGAATGCGGCCAACTGATTGCCAAGGTACGAGGACAAGGGTTGGAGCTCAAGTGCAAGCGCTGCAAACGCATTGTTGTCATTCCCTTTTCTTCCATCAAAGGATGGAGCACGGTTACATCATGACCAACCTATCGACGAAAGGAGGCATCAAACCGGTCTACCAAAACGCAACCTATCGTTGTCTGTTCAGAGAAGGCCAGAGACCAGCGAGTCCCGAGTCAGACCACTCACCACTTACCATGGATGGAGGTTCACTATGAGGATCCGGTCAATCCTCGGGGCTCTCGTCATCGCCAGTTTGCCGATCATGCCGGCCTTGGCAGAGAACATGACCCCGGAGGACATCAAGCGAATGGTCGATGAAGCCGTGAAGCAACGGATGGAAGAATATGAACGTCGTGAGGGGGCCATGGAGCGTCGAGAGCCGGCACCACCGGCTGGACAATATCCCGTGCCGGTCGGTCCCATGACGGACGTCAAGGTGGAGCGTCCCGGCGAAGAAAAAGTGCCCCTCTCGTTCGGCGCCACTGGTTCAGGACGATTGGTCTACGCCAAGCCGTTTGTCTCGGCACCAAAGGCCATTGTCGGTGGTTACATGGACATTCAGTATCGTTCCCAGAGAAAAGGCAGTATCGAAAATGGCTATGGAGGGAACACCAACGGATTTGATCAGCAACGGTTCGTTCCGTTTATCTATGCGGACATCACGGAGCATGTAAAGTTCGCCTCGGAAATTGAGATCGAACATGGCATTCGTGAAGATTCGACGCAAGGCACGGAGATCGGGTTGGAATTCGCTTTTATCGATTATCTCATCAACGAACCAGTCAATTTTCGCGCCGGCATTTTGCTGCTTCCGATCGGCAAGTTTAACCTGCTCCATGACTCCCCGCTCAATGACCTGACCGATCGGCCATTGGTCAGCCGACTCATTATCCCCAGCACGGCATCAGAAACCGGAGCAGGATTTTATGGAACCTTTTATCCCGGCAGAACCAGCAAAATGGACTATGAGTTGTACTTCACTACGGGACCTTGCGGCTATGACCCCGATCCCTTGGGGAATCCCAGGATTAATGAGCAAAGCGGCACCCGAGGATCACGGCAACGGAACTGCCCCTCAGACGATGGATTGGATATCAACAACGGCAAGGCAGTTGTAGGACGCTTGGCCTTCAGTCCCATGCTCGGAGTCGAGGTGGCAGGGTCAAGCTACTATGGCAATGCCTCCACGAACGGCAACTACAACCCCCTCAGCATTACGGCCATCGACTGGACACTCCAACGAGGCCCCTTCGAACTCATCGGTGAAGCGGCTTGGGCCTATTCGAGAGGGAATTCACGCGCCATTACAGGCAATACAATTCCTAGTCCTCCTACTGGTCCTGGTCCCTTCTCTCCTGGCCAACTTCTCACTGGCATTGGCGGCAATAGCGGCATTGGCATTCCGCCACAGCGTATGAATGGCTTCTACATCCAGGGCAACTATCATTTCATGCCGGCGTTCTTGACCAAGCTGTCCCCTAAGCGGTTTGGCGAGGGATCGACGTTCACGGCTGTCATCAGGTACGACAGGGTGAACACCAACCTGGATAACAGCAATGGGACAGGCGGCTGGGGCAATCTGGAGCAAATTTCCGTTGGTCTCAATTATCGGCCCATTGAAGATGCGGTCTTTAAGGTCAGCTATCAATATCAGCCTATGGCATTTAATCCCAACACAAGTCAGCGAATCCATGACAGCGCGCTGGTGCTTTCAGCCGCGACGTATTTCTAAACCGATGGCCTGCGAACCCTCCCGGTTCCTGGAGGGTTCGCAGAGTCCTCAAGGAGCATGACATCACGTGCGAGCAAGTATGAATGCACTCATAGGGCTCCTCGCTTTGAGCGGCTGTGCCTCCCTGAGCGGCAGCAATGATCAGTTCTTTGTCTGTTCGTATGACGTGGTGTGGGATGCTGCCTTGGAATCTGTGAAAGACCGACCGGTACAGGTACAGGATAAGGACAAAGGACTCATCGAGACCGGCTGGATTGAGATGGAAGGCACAGAACGTTCCTACGGGGCATTCGAGCGAGAGGCGTTCGGCAATCGGGAACGGGCTCGCATGACGGTCGCGGTGAAGCGGCTAAACGACGTCACCTCGGTGAGTGTTCTTGAAAACCGGCAGCGGTGGCACCTGAAAGGCGGGATCTCGCAAGAATCCACCAAGTGGTGGCCTATTGATCCGTCTGAAGAGGCTGAGGCAATGGTCGTGAACCGACTCAATACCAAGCTGAAAGAGAAAGGCTGTGTCGCCTCATGAATCGTCGAGGCTGGCTCCTGGCAACTCTCTTCACCATTCTCGTTCTTCCCCTCCCCGCCCGAGGCGAACGAGTCTGGGATACCGAACTCAAGCGGTATCTCACGGAACAGGAGATGACCCACGCCGAGGTCTATCTGACAGAGGACGAGGCGTTAAAACTTATGTTCCCGAAGTCCGAACGAATTCGGAAAGATCTCATTCGGCTGACGTCAGAGAAGAAGGCTCAGATAGAAGAACGGATCGGCTGGAAATTTCCTGAAGAATTATTCGAAGTCTATATCGGCGAGACCGGCGCGCGGATTGACGGGTATGCCTTGGTCCAAAATACCATCGGCAAACACAAACATATGACGTATATGGTCGGAGTCGATAACACCGGCGCTTGTACAAACGTGGAGTTGTTGGTGTATCGAGAGGCCAAAGGCAGCGAAGTTCGGACCAAGCGCTTCAACGTGCAGTATGAGGGCAAGACGACGTCCGACCCCATCCGCATTAATAAAGACATCATCAACATCAGTGGCGCCACCATGTCGGTCCGGTCAATCAGCGCCGGCGTCAAGCGCGTGCTCGTCCTCGTCGATGAATTCTATTTAAAACCGGCAGGGATCGGCAGCGATACTGTGGCCATAAAAAAATCGGAGCAGGGGATCTTCGGCTCCATCTTCGGGAACTAACAGGGGCAGACGACCTTCTCAACCATGCGTAACTTCAACACCCGCTTCCGTCTCCGCGACTCAGATCGGCACATCCGGCTCGTCTACACCTTCTTTCTCTTCTTGATGCTGGCCGGCTTTACCTTTTCCTTCTTCTGGGCCCACAGCATGACAGGGCTGTCTCCACAAGGGATCGCCAATCACTACCGGGGATCGGATGCCACATTCGGCGAACCGATGTCGTTCAGAGAGCTGGCAGAGATCACCCACTTCCACCTCTTTACGATGCCGGTCGTATTTATGATCCTGGTACATGTGCTCTATCTTACCAACGCCGGCAGCCGGCTGAAAGTCGTCACGACCTGGATCTCATTCGGTGGCGTGACGCTGGACCTGGTGTCTCCCTGGCTCATAAGCTACGTCTCTCCCATTTTCGTGCTGACCATGCTGACGGGCGATACCCTCATGACGGTGGGTTTTCTCATCATGATGGTCATCCCTCTCTACGAGATGTGGGTCTTGAACCAGCCGCTGTTGGCAGGAAAGCACGGGAAAGAAGGATGAGCTAGCAGGATGCTGAAAAGTCCGCCGGCTTTCCGGAAGGTTAAGGCTTAGGTCAAGGCTGAAAAAAAAGAGTCTGATCTTCGCTCAACCTCGACCTCAGCCCGTCTCGTACGGCTCAGACTCGACGGTCGCTCGTGAGAGGCGGGTCATGCTGAAGGGGACTGGTGCTTACGCCCCTTCTTTCTTAATCTGTTCAGCCAGGTAGTTCTCCAGCCCCACCTGCTTGATCGTTTCCATTTGCGTTTCGATCCAATCGATATGTTGGTCCACGTCTTTGGCCATATCCTCGAACATGTGCCGCGTGGTGAAGTCGGTCATCTTCGTGCAATGCACCACGCCATCGCTTAACAGGGTGAGCATTTCTTGTTCGACTTTCAGATCCAGCTTCAACTGCTCGGGGACTGTTTCGCCTATTTGGACGGGATTCATCCGCTGCACGTTCGGCACACCATCCAGATAGAGGATGTGGCCGATGAGCTCGTCGGCGTCCTTCATTTCGTCGACGCTGCGCTCTCGCACTTTGTGATGGAGCCGCTCGTAGCCCCAGTTCTCACACATCTTGGCATGAACGAAGTATTGATTGATGGCGGTGAGATCCGCTGTCAGGATCTTATTGAGGATGTTGACGACGCCCTCTTTCGCTTTCATGGTTTCTCCCCTTTCTCAAGTTGGGTAGGCCCTCGTGCAAGGGGCGCATCCGTGTATTGGACCGTTCGTGCTAATTATCTACACCGCGGCACAATTCGTCAACTCCATGGTCGAGTCTCCTGAGGCTCGGACGCTTCTCGTCGATGACACTGGTTCTCAATCTCGCAGGAAACTGGACGCGACGCCGGCGAACCTGCTCGCACCCGTTTGAGTTGATAGGGCGAAGGTAGAAGGAACGAATGTCAGGGGGAGAATCGGTTTAGCCTGCTTCGCGGTAGCCGCATTCTTCGCTACGGCATTGGACGCTTCGGCCGACTTGCTTGCTCACCTTTTCAATGAGGAACGGGGCGCTGCAGGTTGGACAGGTCTTGTTGATGGGACGATCCCACAGGGCATATTCGCACGCTGGATACTTACTGCACGCAAAGAAGGAACGTCCTTTTCTCGTGCGTTTTTGGACGAGATCGCCTCCACAGCCTGGCTGAGGGCACTTCACGCCCAGCGCGAGCGGCTTGGTGGTCTTGCACTCCGGATAGGCGGAACAGGCGATGAACTTTCCAAACCGACCGGTCTTCACCACCATCGGGCTGCTGCATTTCTCGCACTTCTCATCCGTCGTCAATTCAATCTTCGGGATAATTTTAATGGTGCCATCCTCGAGCTTCTCAAAGTTCTGTGTGTTCTTGCAGGGAGGCTTCTCCTTGTACGCAGGACAGGCGAGGAACTTGCCATTCCGTCCCCATTTAATCTCCATCATCTTGCCGCACTTCTCGCAGGGAATATCCGTCGGTGGCTCCACCGTGTCCTTGGGGCCGGGAATCGTCTTCGCCTTCTCCAGATCCGCCGCGAAAGTCCCGTAAAACTCACGCACCGCCGTCACCCACGGCTTGTTGCCCTCTTCGACTTCGTCCAACTCCTCTTCCATGTGCGAAGTGAAGTCGACGTTGATCAGGTCCGGGAATCCCTTCATCAGGAAATCGTTCACGGTCCGCCCTGTTTCGGTGGGACCGAATCGCCCATCCACTTTCTCGGCATATTTGCGATCCTGAATCGTGGAAATGATGCTCGCATAGGTGGAGGGCCGGCCGATGCCTTTATCTTCCAATTCCTTGATCAGCAAGGCTTCGTTATACCGAGGCGGAGGCTGGGTGAAGTGTTGTTTCGAGAGCACGCCGGGGATTGTCTGTCCCTCCTGGGGCACGAGCTGCAGCTTCTCTCCCTCGTTGAGCAGAGGCAGCTGGCGCTCAGCCTCGTCCTCGACCTCCTGTTCGCTCTTTTGCTTTTGCGCGAAGAGCTCCTTGTCGATCCCCTCCATGTAGACAATCGTATGGCCGGGAAACTTCACCACGGTGCCGGTTGTACGGAAAAGAAATTTCTCGCTCGTCTTGACGGGACTCGACTCCACGCGAGTCACGTCGAGGATCGCAGGGACCATCTGCGACGCGATAAACCGATTCCAGATCAACTGGTACAGCTTATAGACATCCGGCTCTAAGTACTGGCTGATAGATTCCGGGTCGCGCGCCGCTGACGTGGGACGAATCGCTTCGTGTGCTTCTTGTGCCGCTTTCTGCGTCTTGTACACGTTCGGTGTGGCGGGCAAGTATTCGGCGCCAAACCGGTCCTGGATCACCTGGCGCGCTTCCGTCATCGCCTCGTTCGAGATGCGCGGCGAATCCGTCCTCATGTAAGTAATGAGACCGGTCTGCCCTTCCGCCCCGATTTCTATCCCTTCGTACAGCTTCTGCGCCAGAGTCATCGTTTTCTTCGATGAGAAATGCAGCTTGCGCGCCGCTTCCTGTTGGAGCCGGCTGGTGATGAAGGGCGCAACAGGGTTCCGTCTCTTTTCTTTACGTTCAATCGAGTCAACGACAAACTCTTTCCCTTGAATGGCATCGACGATGCGCTGCGCATCGGTCTCTGTGGAAATCGATGCCTCCTGTCCGTTGATACTGTGCAGCTTGGCTTCGAACGGAGGCGGGTTGGTCCCGGACAGCACCACCGCAATAGACCAGTACTCTTCCGCGCGAAACGCTTCTCGTTCCTGTTCACGTTCGCAAATCAAGCGCATCGCCACGGACTGGACCCGGCCCATGCTGAGTCCGCGACGCACCTTGGTCCAGAGCAATTGGCTGCCTTGGTATCCGACAATCCGGTCAAGCACCCGGCGGGCCTGCTGCGCATTCACCAACTTCATATCGACCTGCCCCGGCGACTGCAGCGCGCGCTTGATGGCCGATTCCGTGATTTCATTGAAGAGCACCCGGAACACCTTGCCCTCTGTCTTTTTCTTGGACTTGGATTTGGATTTACCGAGCAATTCCTGCTCAAGGTGCCACGCGATGGCTTCGCCTTCTCGGTCAGGGTCCGGCGCGAGGAACACCTTGTCGACCTCTTCCGCCTTTTTCTTAATCTCCGCCAAGATCTTCGATTTTCCCTTGATCGTCACATAGTGCGGCTCGAAATCGTGCTCCAGGTCAACGCCAAGCTTGCTGGTGGGAAGATCCTTAATATGTCCGACCGACGCCATAACGGTATAGCCACGCCCCAGATACTTGCTGATGGTGCGTGCTTTCGTCGGGGACTCGACAATGATGAGTGCCTTGGCCATGAAGACTCCGGTTCGCTACGAGGGTTTCCCCCCTCATCCGTATCAAATAAAACACATCTGTGCAACTGTTCGATGATTACGCCCGAAGGTAGCGTTGCCCCGGCAGCGGTCTGATTCGCTGTCGAAGCTCCAGGGACAAGAGCGAGGCCATCACGGTGGGCACCGACAACCCTGTGGTGACAATCACATCGTCCACTGTGAGCGGCTCATACGACAGGGCATCATACACCAGCTGTTCCTCTTTGCCCAAATGATCGCCGCGTTCGTTCTGCTCTCGAGAAGGTTGCAGGCGCAGGCGCAGCGCCGGTTCCAGCTGCGGCATGACCGCATCGATGACATCCTGCGCGCGCTCGATCAAGGCCGCACCTTCTTTGAGCAGGGCGTTCGTCCCGCGACTGGTGGCTTCCTTCACAAAGCCCGGAACCGCAAAGACCTCGCGGCCCTGCTCAGCGGCCAGTCTCGCGGTAATCAACGATCCGCTGTTGATGGCCGCCTCTGTGACAATCACGCCCAGAGACAACCCGCTGATGATGCGATTCCGTCGGGGAAAGTGATGGCTGTGGGGTGGCGCACCCACCGGCACCTCAGACAGGATCGCCCCCCGCTCCTCGATCTGCCGGCGTAACCGTTCATGCTCCGGCGGATAGGTCTGGTCGATCCCGCAGCCCAGCACCGCAATAGTGCGCCCCTGCGCGGCGAGCGCGCCTCGGTGGGCCGCCGCGTCAACTCCGCGCGCGAGTCCACTCACCACCGTCACACCCAATGCCGCCAAGTCGTGGCTCAACTCTTCGGTCATGACACGCCCGGCTGCCGTCGCACGCCGTGCACCCACGATGGCCACCGCCAGCTCATCCTGCTCAGTCAATGCGCCGGTGATGTACAAGAGCGGCGGAGGGTCCGCAATCATCTTCAGTCGCGTGGGATAGGTAGGATCCAACACGCTCCGGACTTCAATGCGCCCATGCTCGATCGCCTTGAGTTCCCGTCCGAGGCTCCGGCAGGCGGGACTATCAGGCCCCCGTCGTATCGCGTCCGCCAATTGCGGGCTGCATCCACCCTGAATCAAGTCATCACGGGAGGCACGCAGGACAGCCTCGGGAGAGTGCCAGGCGCGCACTAACCGAAGGGCCGTCAGGTCTCCCACTCCATCGATCGCCCGCAGGCGGAGCCAAGACTCTAACGCCGCCCTGGTCATACGATGGCCCGAAGAAGAGCCCGCGACCTCAGCGAGGAATCCGCACCTACAGGCTGGCTGAAAGATTGCATACGCCTTGTCGCACGAGAGCCACAATCTTAGCAGGCTACGGAAAAACTCTTGTGGCACGGTGGAAATTCAATGTCCCGCACATCTGAGACACCAGAAGAACCGCGCGCAGGATGCTCAAAAAGGCCGTCCTCTTCGTCTGTCGTTCGTCTCTCGTCTCTCGTCGTTCGCAAGCGGAGAATTTCATAATCTTGCGAGATACGCTTCACGAGGGACGCTTCACAGGATACGGTTTTTCGCTGGCGGACCTTTTCAGCAGCCTGCTAGAGCACCGCTAGATCGTACTGTTCCAGATGCAAGTGTTCGTCCGGCATGACGATGATTTTCGCGGCACACTCGCGCTCCACGGCCTCAAGACCTTGCCGCTCTTCATCTTGCAGCAGCCCGACGACCGAGGGATGGGCGCCGATGACGATTCGCTGCGGCTCGGGACTGCTGCCGATTCGACGGACATCGCGGAATATTTCATAGACCACCGTGGTCGGAGACTTCGTATAGCCCCGCCCTTCGCAATAGTGACAGGGCTCGGAGAGCGAGCGCAGGAGGTCCTCTCGCACCCGTTCACGAGAAATCTCGATCAGCCCCAGGTCAGAGATTCTGGACACTCTGGTCCGGGCCTTGTCGGTTGACATCGCATCGAGCAACGCATGGTACACCTTGTCACGATTCTTCTCTCGCTCCATGTCGATGAAATCGACGATGATGATTCCGCCGATCCCACGCAACTTCATCTGATAGGCCACTTCTTTCGCCGCCTCCAGATTGTTCCGGAGAATGGTCTCCTCCTGATCGCGCTTCCCCACGAACCGTCCGGTGTTGACGTCGATGACGGTCATCGCTTCCGTATGATCGATCACGAGATGCCCACCGGACTTGAGCCAGACTTTGCGGCTGAGGGCCCGCGCCATCTCCTGTTCCACTCCCAGATGATCGAAGAGACTTTCATCTTTGTCGTACAAATGAATGCGCGCGGTTTGCTCCGGCGAAAATCGCTGCACGAAGTCCCTGACCGCCTGGTACTCTTCACGCGAGTCGATCCATAACCGATCGACTTTCTTCCCAAAGAGATCGCGTACGACGCGGAAACTCAGGCTCAAGTCGGCGTGGAGCAACGCCGGCGCCCCCTTCTGCTCACGTTTCGCCAGGATGTCCTGCCAGAGTACGTGCAAAAAGTCGACGTCGGATCGCAGCTCATCTTCCTTGACCCCTTCGCTCACCGTGCGGACAATGTATCCGCAGCCTGGGTTCCGCACTCGCTTCATAATATCCTTGAGTCGAGCCCGCTCCTCGTCACGAGCGATGCGGCGGGACACACCGATATGTTCCACGTTGGGCATGAAGACGAGATACCGGCCAGGGAGCGACACATAGGTCGTGACCCGCGAGCCCTTCGTGCCGATAGGCCCTTTGGAAATCTGCACCATCAGCTCTTGCCCTTCACTCAGCAACTGCTCAATCGGCTTGGAACTTTGGCGCCGGGGGCCCAGCATATCCCCATCCTTATCGGCATCCTTGTCGTCCTCATCCGCATCGACGAGCGTGTCGCCCGGCTCGGAGTCCAAGGACAAATCCGACACGTGCATAAAGGCCGCCTTCGCGAGACCGATATCCACAAATGCCGCCTGCATGCCAGGCAACACTTTCGCCACTTTCCCTTTATAAATGTTCCCGACAAAGTCCTTGTGCTTCGCACGATCCCCGAAGAGATCCGTGACGACTCCGCCGTCCAACACCGCGACGCGAGTTTCCTCGCGTGCGACTGTAATTGCAATTTCTACTCCCATACCGACTCCTTCCGTTCAGTAGAACCGCCGCACCGATGTGCAGGACGAACGCGGGGAATCCCCAGGTTCCGGCCTCCACTCGACACCTCGTCGACCCGACGGTTCGCACCATAAATATAACCTCTTGCCTCGATCCCGATTCATTCGAGACCGTGCGATCACCCTCTCACTAAAAGAAACTCAATCGACGGCGCTTGACATTCAAGAGCAGCCCGAGCGACGCCATCGTCATAATCGTCGCACTCCCGCCGTAACTCATGAGCGGAAGGGGAATTCCCACAATGGGGAACATGCCCGCCGTCATGCCGATATTGATCACGACGCAAAAACACAACATGCAGAGGATGCCGACCGCCAGCAGCGCTCCGAGCTGATCCTTCGCGCGCGCCACAATTTCTAACGACAGCCAGATCAACCCGACAAACAATAGTAAGAGCACCAACACTCCGAGAAATCCCCATTCCTCTGCAAACACCGAAAAGACAAAGTCGGTATGCCCCTCTGGCAAAAACTTCAATTGGCTTTGCGTCCCTCCGTAGAGCCCCTTCCCCGTCAACTCTCCCGCTCCGATGGCAATCCTCGATTGGAGAGCATGGTATCCCTTGCCTCCAGGATCGTAGACCGGATCGACAAACGTCATAATGCGCTGCCGCTGATAATCATGCAATGACCCCCACATCAGCTCCCAGGCGAAGGGGAACAGCATCAGCGAAAACAGGAGGATGATTCCCAACGCCTTCGACCGCATGCCCACCATCAGCAACATCGCGGCATAGACCGCCAAGAAGCTCAACCCGCTCCCGAGATCCGGCTGCTTCAGGATCAGGAGCAGCCCTGGCAGCACCAACAGCCCCGGGAGCACCACTCGTTGGAGCCAGCCCACCCGCGGCGCCTGTGAATAGTAATGCGCCAAGGTCAGAATGAGGACCAGCTTTGCGAATTCCGATGGCTGGAACGCAAATGGTCCCATCGGAATCCATCGTTGCGCCCCCCGGCTGCTCCTGCCTTCAAACAGCACGACGGCTAGTAAGATTAAGACGATCGCATAGGCAGGATACGCTAACCGCGCGATTCGATGATAGTCCGAGAGCCACATGACCAGAAACGCAACCGTGCCGAGCACAATCCACACGATCTGTTTGGCATAAAACGGGAACGCGACCCCTTGGTCATGCGTCACGCTATAAATCGACAGGACGCCGACCCCCAGGATGACACAGATCAGTCCGATAAAACGGAAATCGAAATTGTCGAAGCCACGGCTATTAATCACCCGGTCGATCATCTCGTTCCCTTCCTCCGGCATCCCCTTCCCGCGCCACTGCACCATCCGTCACACCGGAAGGAGTGGGAAGATTCAATTTCACATAGGTCTCGATCAGCTCTTTGGCGAGGGGCGCCGAGGCAGAACCCCCGTGGCCCATATGTTCGCCCAGCACCGCAACGGCGATGGTGGGCGCTTCGACCGGAGCGAAGGCCACAAACCAGGCATGATCACGGAACTTCTTTGGAATATCTTTCTCAGGACCGGTGCGCAAGGCCAACGTCTGGGCCGTACCGGTCTTCCCGGCGATCGTCACCAGCGTCGACTGCGCCCGCATGCCCGTCCCCTCTTTGACCACCCCGGCCAGTGCCTCTTTAATCAGCGGTAAGATCTCAGGCCGCAGCTTCAACGTCCGCTTGGGAACCGCAGGCCTTTGCTGCAGTTCTCCGGTCGCTCGATCCAT
>Ga0315290_10001807_pt1 | contig 14850 bp, 12 predicted proteins | sample YL17G12_0_MG_FD_203627 | JGI IMG/M metagenome (GOLD analysis project Ga0315290, IMG submission 203627) | Sediment microbial communities from Yellowstone Lake, YNP, Wyoming, USA - YL17G12_0 | ecosystem: Environmental > Aquatic > Freshwater > Lake > Sediment | place: USA: Wyoming | collected... | reverse complement strand
CTGGTACCACTTCTGCTGGCTCTCAGACGTCGAGGTTGTGGATGTGCTGCTCGCAGATGTTGTCGCCCGAGAGCCAGCAGAAGTGGTACCAGTTGTTGACCTGGTACTGCATCTCGGTCATGTCCGGCCCGCGCCGGCGATTCCAGATGCCGTCGCCGTTCCAGTAGGCCCTGAGCAGAATGAGCTTGCCGATCGCGCCGTCGTGGATCTTCTCGATGGTGTCGACGTAGCTGGGGGTGTGGCGGCGCTGGAAGCCGACGCCCACCTTGAGGCCCTTCTCGTCGGCGAGCTTGTTGGCCTCCATGAGCGTGCGGAAGCCGGGGGCGTCCACACAGCAGGGCTTTTCCATGAAGACGTGCTTGCCGGCCTTGATGGCGGTGGAATAGATCAGGGGCCGGAACCCGGGCGGGGTGGCCGTGACGATCATGTCCGCGCCGCAGGCGATGGCCTGCTCGTAGGCCTTCAGGCCGAAGAAGACGCGGTCGTCGGGGATGTCCACCCGGGCCTTCAGCCCCTCGTTGTTTCTGAAACCGTTCGCCGCGCCCTTGGCTTGACGCTCGAAGGCGTCGGCCACGGCGATGAGCCGGACCGCCGGATCGGCTTCCATGCAGTTCTGGGCCGCCCCGTTGCCGCGCCCGCCGCAGCCGATCAGGGCGATCTTGATCACGTCGGACCCGGCGGCGTGGACGCTCTGCTGGAGGCCCAGGCCCCCGGCCAAAAGCGCGCCGGCGGCCGTGGCCGTGGACGTTCTGAGGAAATCACGACGGGAAGGCTTCTGTCGGTCGATCATCCTGGTACTCCTTGGCATAGTGTTGGGGTCAATCTGCGGTCACGCCAACCGGCGCCCCGGCTGGGCCGGGCGATGCGGCACTACGATCGCGGTCAGGCCATTCTGGTCAGCCCAGACTCCCCCGTCAAGCGCCCCAGACATTGGGGACTATAACACCACCACGGAGTGGGGTTGGCGCCCGGGAGGGCGTTTCCGATGCGTCTTGACGGACAAGACCGGTAATCGCTTCGTCGTAAATGGAAGGAGGGCTTGGGTTTATCGAGACCTTTTTCCCCGGGTTCATTCCTCCGGCACGACGGGCCTGGTCGAATCGATCAGAAGCCAGCAGATCGCGCCGACGACGAACACGCCGGCAAAGATGAGGAAGTTGAGGTGATAGCCGGGCAGCTCCCCGGCGGCCGTTTGCGCGGCGGAGAGGTCCTTGGCCGGCACTCCGAGCCACGCGGCGTGTGCGGCCAGGGAGCGCTGAATGAGGAAGCCGGTCGCCCAATTCGCCAGGGCGCCGCCCAGCGCGCCGATCATGTTCATGGCCCCGGCCACGATCGCGGCGTGCCGCCGGCCGATGTCCTGGCAGACCGCCCAGGCCGGGCCCATGCTCAAGTCGGTGAAGAAGCCGGACAGGGAGACCGCCAGAAAGAACCAGAAGGCGCTGGGCATGAGCGGACAGAGCAGGAAGCAGACCACGGTCAGGGCGTGGCCGAGCACCGCGAACAGGCGCCGGCCCAGGCGGCGGTTGCCGGTCCGGCGCACGAGCCAGTCGGTGGCCAGCCCGCCGGCCAGGCATCCCAGGGCGCCCATCCACAGCGGCCCGCCCTTGTAGATCGCTCCCAGGGTGCTGGTGGCCTCCACCTCGTAATGGCTCTCCAGGAAGCTGGGCAGATAGGTCATGTAAAAGGCCCAGCCGTACGACTGGCAGGCGTACATCAGGCAGAGGAGCCACAGATTCCCGCTGGCCAGCAGCCGCGACCAGGGGACCCGGGGGTGCGCGGACGTCGACTCGACGCGGCCGGCGCGGATCAAGTCGAGCTCCGCCTGGTTGACCTTGCGGTTCTGCTCCGGCCGGTTGCGGAACCGGAGCGCGAAGAGGATGCACCAGACGATCCCGATCGCGCCAAAGAGCCAGAAGGTAGAGCGCCAGTGCAAGAGCGGCGGCACGAGCGGGTCGGCGGCCGCTTCCGCGACCTGCCCGGCGAGCGGCCGGCCGATCCCTTCGACCAGCACCATCCAGACCAGGGGGGTCAGCCCGCCCATCAGCCGCCCGCACATCCACACGGCCCCCTGGGCAAAGCCGCGCTCGCCGAGGGGGAACCAGTTGTGCAGGGCCCGCGTAATGTTCGGGTAAGCCCCGGCCTCGCCCGCCCCGAACAGGAACCGCACCACGATCAGCACGGCCAGGGGGGTCACGGCCAGCGAGCCGACCTGGAAGGCCCCGAGGACCGAGCCGCCGAGGCGCATTCCCACCAGCCCGGTCAGCGCGGTGAAGGCGGACCACCAGAGGACGATCCGCACGAGCACCTTGCGCGGCCCGATAACGTCCCCCAGCCACCCGCTGGGGATCTCGAAAAGGGCATAGGCCAGGGTGAAGGCGGCAAAGACCCAGTTCAGGTCGCCGACGCTGGTGAGCCCCAGGTCGTGGACGAACGCCTTGGCGGACGAGGCCATGCAGGCGCGGTCCAGGTAGGTGATCATCGAGAGCGCGCAGGCAAAGCCCAGGACGCCGTAGCGCAGGCGCGTCGCGGGCACGCTCCCCTCGGAAGAGGTAAGTTCTCGCGGACTTGCGGTCATCGGTAGCCATCGCCCTCTTCGTCTCTTCAAACACGTCGAGAGACGGAGCCCGATTGTGAGGAGCGGGCTGCCGCGGGTCAAGTGGGTAAAGGATTGCGGCTGCCACTCGCCAAGCGCGAACCTCTGCAATAGAATAACAGAGGATCTGTTCTCATCTTGTTGTAATGGACACACAGCCGTGGAGGAGTGTTATGATAGCGGGTGAGGAGCTTGACGCCGTGATCCGCGCCGGGGTGTTCCGAGACCGGGCGCATGCAGTCGAGGAGGCGATCGAGACCTTGTTTGCGGTTCGGCCCCAGTTGCGAATGGAGGCAGCGTTCGAGATGTTTCGTTCGCGCGAGGTGTCCCTGCTTCGTGCCGCCGAGATTGCCGGATTGGATTTCGAGTCCTTCCGCCGTTTGGCCCGTGATCGGGGGATTTCTTGGGAAATCGAGTCCGAAGGGAGTGCTGAGATGGACAAAGCCCTTGCCGGCTTCCTCGCGGAGCCCCGCGCGTGATTGTCGCCGACACAAATATCATTTCTACGTTCGCACGGGTCTCGGCTCTGGAGTTGGTGCGTCAACTCCTCAAGGCCGATCGGATCTACGTGACGACCTTCCCACCATTCTTCGTGGCCTTTGGACGGAACACGTCCTGACGAAGCAACAGGTTCGCGAACTGCTGCGAAAAGTCGAGACGGAACAGGGGATGGTCGTGAAGAATCGGGACGCGATCTTCGCGTAATGCTACCCTCCCTTCGAGAGAGAAGGAGACCTCGCCGGATGAGTGCAGCCACCGAATACCGCTATCACCGCTTGACCTGGGAGGAGATGAACGACGCCATCGCGGCGCAGAAGGTGGTCGTCCTGCCCACGGGCTCGACCGAGCAGCACGGTCCCCACCTTCCGCTGGACGTGGACGCGTTCCTGGTGGAATCGGTCTGTCTGGAGCTGGGCCGCCGGGCACCTGACCGCGTGCTGGTGCTGCCCACCGTGGCCTTCGGCCTGAACCGGCACCACATCGACTTTCCCGGCACGATCCACATCGAGCCCGAGGTGTTCATCGCCTTCTGCCTCAACATTACCAAGAGCGTGGCCTACCACGGCTTCGAGAAGATCCTGATCGTCAACGGGCATGGGTCCAACACGCCGCTCGTCGACCTGGTCGCGCGCAAGACGGTGCTGGCCACCCACTCGCTGTGCGCCGCGGTGAACTACTACAGCCTGGGCGTGGAGGCCTTCACCCGCGTGAAGGAAACGCCCGTGATGGCCCACGCCGACGAGTTCGAGACCTCGCTCTACCTCCACCTGGCGCCGGAGCGGGTGCGGCGGGACAAGGCCGTCGCGGACAACGACGTGGCGGGCAAGTACATGAGCTCCGACAGCACGTCGCCCTACGTGCGCTTCAACGACTTCTGGGGGCGCTGGACCAAGGTCGGCGTGCACGGCGACCCGACCGCCGCTACGGCGGAGAAGGGCAAGATCATCTGGGAAGCGGTGCTATCGGGCCTGGTCGAGCTGGTCGACGAGTTCCGCGCCTGGCCGATTCCCCCGCGCAGCGACCAGCACCAGAAGCCGGTCCAGTCACAAATCCAGTGGTGAGAAGCATGAGAATACGCGAGATTCGGGCCGCCGGACTGCGCGGCGCAACGCCGGAGGGAGGCTGGGACGAGGAGCTGCGCCCGGACGACTGCGTCCACACGCTCGTCGCCGTGCTCACCGACGAAGGGTTGACCGGGCTGGGCAGCGTGTTCACCAGCGAGGAACTGGTCCGGGGGGCTTTGGCCCTGCTGGAGCCGCTCTATCGCGGAGAAAACGCGCTGGAGCCGGAGCGGGTGAGCGAGAAGCTGCACCAGAACACCTTCTGGCTGGGCCGCGGGGGCTCGGTAACCCACACCATCAGCGGCATCGACATCGCCCTTTGGGACTTGCTGGGGAAGGCCACCGGGCAGCCCGTCGGACGCCTGCTGGGCGGACGCTACCGCGAGCGCGTGAAACCCTACGCGTCGCTCTTGATGCAGGAGCCAGGTCCCTTGGCCGATCGGCTGGCCGAGCTCAACGGGCAGGGCTTTCGGGCGTTCAAGATCGGCTGGGGGCCGTTCGGACGCCATTCCGGCGCGCTGGACGAGGCCATCGTGCGTGCGGCCCGGGAGGCGATCGGCCCGGAGTCGCTCTTGATGGTGGACGCGGGCGGGAGCGACGCCTTCTGGAAGCAGGGCTACAAGTGGGCCTTGCGGACCTCGCAGATGCTGGCCGCCTTCGACGTGGCCTGGTTCGAGGAGCCCTTGAGGCCCGATGCCATGAAGGACTACGTGCTCCTGAGACGCCGCTCGCCGGTGCCCATTGCCGGCGGGGAGGTGCTCACGCGCCGGCAGTCGTTCCAGCCCTGGCTGGAGGCGGGGGCCTTCGACGTGGTCCAGCCGGACGTGACCAAGTGCGGCGGCATCAGCGAGGAGCGCCGCATTGCCTGGATGGCCCAGGAACACGGCGTCCGCTTCATCCCGCACGGCTGGAACACGGCCGTCGGCCTGGCCGCCGATTTGCAGTTGGCCTCCGCGTTTCCCGATACGGACCTGGTTGAGTACCTCACGGGCTCGCCTTACGTGGACGACATCGCCGAGGGTGGCTGGCAACTCGATGCCGACGGCATGCTGCCGATTCCCGATGCGCCCGGCTTGGGTGTTGAGCTGGATAGGGACGCCGTAGCGAGGCACACCCGCGGAGCGTCCTTGTTGCCGTAGCGTCGTCAGGAATGCCTCGAAGGCTGATCGCGTTTCGGGATGGGTGCGCCCGGGCAATCGTTGAGGGAGTCAGAATGGTCCGGTGACCTGCCCGTCGTTCCTCGCCCCGAGATACTGCCAGACCTCGCGAGGGATGCTGTCGCTGATGAACACCACCCCGCCATCCCCCCGCAAGGCATCGACGCCGCCCGGATGGTGGCTGCGGGCCGCCTTCCATGCCCCGAGGAACGAGCAGCAGTCGGGAACGGGCGAGTTGGGCGTTCGCCGGTGGTTGTAGCCCGAGGACCAGGCGAGGCCATCCGCCCAGGCTTGACCGCGAAAGTGCGATACCGGCTTCGTCGCGTCCAGGCAGGCAGGCTCACTGAGTGGAACCACCGTGAGCCGAACCATGATGGCCTTCGCTTGGCCGCCGGCAACTGCATCGGCAAGCGGAACGTCCGCGGATCCGTCGCCGATGAGGCTCTCGGAGAAGAAGATCGTGTTGGACAGGCCGTCCGTGACCTCTGCGACCCGGGTCTTCGAGTCCACGTAGAAGACTCCATCGGCCCGGACATAGGTGCCGCTCGTGGCACCGCTTCCGTAGCACGCCACGTAGTTGGTCGGGCCAAAGCCCTCGGCCACGCGCTCGCGGGAATCATCCGGGCAACGAAACGTGTGGACGTTCAAGGCCACCGCCTCTGCGTTGTCCGGGTGGATGTTGGTCGGAGGGAACTGGGGCGGGCAGTACATCGGGTAATTGAGGTTGAGCCGGCTGTAGATCACCGACTGCTCCAGGTAAGGCGTCAACATCGCCAGCGCCGACCAGCGGTAGTTCCGTGCGGCCACCGCGGGAAACGCGGCCGTGACCTTGTCCTCGATGGCCGCCGGGAAGAAGCCTTTTGCCGCTTCGTGGTTGTGCAGAGCCAGCCCGACCTGCTTCAGGTTGTTCTGGCATTGGGCTCGTCGCCCCGCTTCTCGGGCGGCCTGCACGGCGGGCAGGAGCAACGCGAGGAGTATCCCAACAATCGCAATCACCACCAGCAGCTCCACCAGGGTGAATCCACGCGAGTTGAGCCTGGCGTTGACGCGGCTTGTGCGTGATTCCCACTGCGGCGAAGGCGAGCCGAAGGAATGATTCATCGCCTAACTCCTCGCCGATCACTTGGGTGTTGCCGATTTCACACCCGTGACCGTGATGAGCTCGTTCTCCGGCATGGAGGCGATCCTGCGAGCGATGGCCTCCAGGTTCTCGTCCACCGCCTTGGGATCGACCTGGCCAGCGGCGGCCGCGAGCGGCTGCGGCTTAAAGGATGCAAGGAGACTCGTCAAAGCCGGCGTGGGGCGTACTTCAACGGTCCTGCCGGTTCGGGTGTTCTTGATCCGCACGACAAGGCGGTCGGCCTGCACCCATTGAAGCGTTCGCTTCCCGAGCGTAGCCCCCGTGCCCATTTGAAGCCCATCGAGGAAGCAGGATTGCGGCGGCTTGGCCAGTGGTCCTTCGCAGGTCACTTCGACGTCGAAGTATCCCTTGGCCTTGACGGCACGGAGCCCAGCCATTCCCATCCTCGCTCCGGCGACGACCGAAGGCCCGAGGTGCCCGTGGAACTGCACCACCTGCACCAGCCACGCCGGGTCGGACGGCTGACGGTGGTATTCGGGCTCGGGCAGGCGGTCCAAGCGCTCCTCTGCAAGAGAGAACGTGCTGACGGCGACCAGCAAAACGACGGGTAACACTGAGCGGATCATGGGCCACGGCTCCGGGGGGTGTTACGAAAGTCGGATTCGTATTACCGACCATTATACGTCGGCTCGTCAGGCCTGCAAGCCGTGAAAAGGGGGCGACGCATTTTTTCTTTGCCGCAGCCGACCCAACTTGAGTGCCCCCTACAAGGGCCGGTCCGTCCCCCTATCATCCAGTCCAACAACCGAGGTGCAGGCCAGGCTGCCCCGTGGCCCGTCGACCGGCTTACTTCGGCCAGGGCGGGGGATTAGAATCACGGCTGGCCAAGAGGATCGCGCTATGCTTCGTCACCTGCTTTGCCTTCTCGGGTTCGCTCTGTTCGCTTTGTCCGCAGCCCGCGGCGGGGAGGGAGAGTGGAGTCGGTTTCGCGGCCCGAACGGCACCGGCATCAGCAACGCCACGACCGTGCCGGTCCGCTGGACGGACAAGGACTACAACTGGAAGGTCGAGCTGCCCGGGATCGGCCACTCCTCGCCGGTCGTCTGGGAGACGCGGACCTTCGTCACCTGCGGTGACCCGGCCACAGCCCTTCGTACCTTGCTCTGTGTGGACGCACCGACGGGCCGTACGCTTTGGAAGCACGAGGAGCCATCGAAGACCTACGGCCAGCACCGGGACAACTGCTATGCGGCGGCGACGCCGGCCGTGGATGCCGGCGGCGCGGTGATCACCTGGACCACGCCCGAAGCGGTCATGTTGCTGGCGCTGGATGTCCAGGGCCGCGAACTCTGGCGCCGCAGCCTGGGCCCCCTGGTTTCACTTCAGGGCAGCGGCTCCTCGCCGATCCTGTACCAGGACCTGGTGGTGCTGGCCAATGACCAGGAGGACATGGAGCGCAGCCCGGGCCGCAGGCCGGGCGGGCCCAATCCGGCCGGCCGGAGCTTTGTGATCGCCGTCGATCGCCGGAGCGGCCAGACCCGCTGGCAGACGGAAACCAAGACGTTCCTGGCCGGCTACTCGACGCCCTGCGTCTACCAGGCCGAAGGTCGCCGCCCGGAGCTGATCTTCTCCAACACCGCCCACGGCATCATGGCGGTCGATCCGGCCACGGGGCAGATCACCTGGGAGTTCGGGCAGCCTTTCCTGGATCGGGCCGTGATTTCGCCGGTCGTGGCGCCGGGCCTGGTGATCGCGGGCCACGGCGCGGGGATCCGCGGGACTCGCTGCATTGCGGTCCGACCGGGTTCGTCCGCCCAGGGAACCGTGCCCTCGCTGGCATACGCGATTACCAGGGCCCTCCCCATGGTGCCCACGCCCTTGGTCAAGGACGGGCGCCTGTTTCTCTGGGCCGACGACGGCGTGGTGTCGTGTCTGAGCGTGGCGACCGGCGAGACCGTCTGGCGAGAGCGGGTCGAGGGAGAATTCTATGCCTCGCCCGTCTGGGTCGATGGCCATCTGTACAACGTGTCGAAGAAGGGCGAGGTCGTCGTTCTGGCGGCCAAAGACACGTTCGAGGTCGTCCACCGGATCCCGCTGGGCGAGCCGAGCTACGCCACGCCGGCCGTCGCCGACGGCGTGATGTACCTCCGGACCCGCTCCCATCTGTTCTCGCTCGGCGGGCCGGGCAAAACCGAAACGACGGGCCTCTCGACGTCCGCGAAGCCGTAAAGCCACGGCCCGGCGCACGGCGTGGAAAAAGCGCGCACGCCTTCGGCTTGCGGTTAAACGACGCGCTCGCCTGCGGCTTGCGATTAGACGAAGGCCCGTGGACCGGACACGTTCAGCGAACCTTCTTGTAGAGAATCACCACGGCGCTAGGCCGGTTCGCTGCGGTCACCAAGAGGCCCTTTTCGGCCAGCTCGCGCCCGCTGAGCTGCCGGGGCTGGCCCGCGTCCAGGTCGGTGAGCGTGTACCGGGCGTCGGGCTCCAGCCCGCGGAGCTTCAATCGGGCCGATTCGTAAGAGCTCTCCGCGCGCCGGAACGCCTGGATCACGCCCTCGCCCAGGTCCGGACGGTCGAATTGCCAGGCCATCCACACGCGGTTGTCCAGGCTGTAGGGAGTCAACGGCCAGTAGTCGCCCAGGAAGTAGCCGGCCACCTTGCGCCAGTCGGCGACCATGCGGTGGTACCTGGTCCAGTCCAGTCCCTGCTTGCGCGGCTCGTTGCGGCCGATTCCCAGCCAAGGGCACCAGTGGCTCCGCACCACGTAGTCGTCCGAGTCGAACACGCCCGTGCCGTAGTACGGAATCCAGAAGGCCATTCCGTAGGTGTGCCCTTGGGTGCCGACGGGCTCGAAACGGTAATCGCTCCGCAAGAGCGGCACGGCGCGGCGGAGCGTCTCCAGGTCGTTGCGCCGGCCGCCGCTGGCGCAACTGTCGATCGGCATCTCGGGATGCCGGCGCCGGAGCTCGTCCCAGTACGCCAGGTAGCCCTCGACGTGCCGGACCTCCGTGATCCCCTGGCGGTCGGGCGCGTCGTTGCTGCGCCAATGGCCCAGCGGGTCCATGTTGAAGTCCTGGCGGTACAGGTCGATCCCCTGCCCGGTGAGCATCGTGTCGACGTGCCCGGTGAGCCACTCGCGGGCCTGGGGATTGCCGAGGTTCAGGAGCCCGCCGGCCTTGCCGCCGAGCACCCATTCGGGATGCCTCTCGGCCAGCCACGTGCCCGCGTGAACCCGCTCGGGCTCGAACCAGACGACCAGCTTCATTCCCTTGGAGTGCACATAGTCGGAGACCTCCTTGAGGCCCTTGGGGTAGCGCTTGGGATCGGGCTCCCAGGTGCCGACCTTGGGCCAGCCCACGTCGTCGCAGGGGTACCACCCGGCATCGATCCACCAGTAGTCGAGCTTCACGCCGGCGTTGACGTAGGCGTCGACGTACTTCATCTCGTCGGCGGCGTTGCTTCGCATGCCGGGGTAGAAATCGCTGGTGCACATCATGAGCCCCGTGGGCATGGGCTTTCCACCCGGGCGCGGCAGGTTGTGCGCGAGCATCCACCGGCGCCACACGTTCTGGGCCCGGATCCAGTCGCCCTTCCAGAACTGCACCACGGCCATGGGCGCGCGGACTTCCTCGCCGGGGTGGAGCTTGAAGCGGGTCAGCTCCTGGCCGCCGCGCACGCGCAAGGAGGTCCCCTCGTCGCGGCTGAACTCGGCGGCCCATTGGCCCGGCCAGCCGACGACCACAATCACGCCCTCGCCCGGCCACTCGACGTTGAAATACGGCAGGTCGCTGTTGGTCGGGCGCCCGCCGGAGGTCGCGATCCGCTTGGCGGCCTTGGGCTCGAGCCTGGCGGCGTGAGGCTGATAGTCGTTCGGCGCACAGGGGCTCCCCGTGAAATGGTGCAGGGTGAATTCCCCGTCGGGGCTGCGGTCGAAGCGGGTGTCGACGGCCTGGACGCCGGCCACCAGCGGCGTGTCGGCCGTGCCGGTGTTCTTGAAATACAGGGTCCACTCCACGGTCGGGAACTCGTGGTACTGGACCGCCACGCAGCGGACCGCGAGGCCCGTCCTGGGATCGCGATAGACGATCGCATGCTCGGTGCGCCGGGCGTCGAGCTTGCGCGTGCTGCGCGTTAGCGGCCAGGTCTTGAGCCAATCGGCCGACGGCTTGCCGTCATAGGTGAAGGAGAACGGCGGCTCGGCCGCCAGCCTCGGCGTTACCAAAACCCCCTCGAACCTGGCCTTGACCCAGCGACGCGCCTCGGCCATCTCCTCGGGCAGGACGTCAACCGCCCGGACGGCCTGCGGGACCGCGATCAGGCAGAGCCCCAGGAAGATCGCCAGTTGGCGGAAGGGACAGCGGATGCGGCCGGTGGAAAGACGGGAATCTCGGGCGTGGAACATGGCACGTCTCCTCTTGGTGCAGCCCCCCTGGTCGCAGGCACGGATCTCCGCACCGGCTTCAGACGCTTCACCGGACAACCCGAATCGGAACGCTGCAAGAGTGCCCGGCCATGCGGAGGTTGCAGAAGTACTGGCCCGCCGCAAGCTCTCGGGTATCGAACGACGCCACGTGCACGCCCCGTGCAACCGGTCCCGCGGCCAGAGTGCGCACGCGGTGGCCGGCCGCATCGTACACGTCCAGCGCCGCGTCGGCCTGGGAGGGAATCGCGTATTCCAGGACCAGCGTGCTCTCGCAGCGCTCGGTGCGCATCCGTCCCAGGACCCGCAGTGCCGGCCGCTCCCCGCCGTTGAGCGATACCGAACCCGGCTCGCTCGGGTAGGCGTAGGGCTCGTTGCACAGATGATAGGGCGGCTCTCCCGGCTTGGGCAGATAGGGGGAGGTCAGCGGAGTGCGGAACTTCTCCAGGTCCGCCAGCGGCGTGAGCTTGGGCCCGTTGGTTTCCCAAAGGTAGATCGGGATGTTCCGCGGATCGAGCGCCGTGGAGAGCCCCCGCTCCTTGGCCAGGTGGAACAGGCCGAAGTTGCCCGGCTCGTGGCCGGCAAGCCAGTGCCCGAGGACGTCGAGCCGGAAGGGGTCTTTGCCAAAGAGCACCAGGTTGGTGAGGAAGACTTCGGCGGTGCCGCCCGGGCCCGGCCCGCGGGTGAAGGCGTTGCCGTTCTGCCCGCTGATCCCTTCGATGACGTGGAGCCCGACCGCCCGCCTGACGACCGCGACGTTGTCCAGCGCGCGTTGGGCCCACATCTCCATCTTGGCGGCCTCCTCATGATCCCACCGGGGAATCCCGGCCTTCTGGTGCTGCCGGTGAAGCGCCTCCCAGTGCTTCCGGGCATCGGGCTGGAAATCGCCGGCGATCTGGCCCTGAAGGCCCTCGCAGAAGTGAAGGTACGGCCGGACCGTGAGCCCCTGAAGGTTCTTCACGCACAGCGTCAGCCCCATGGCGTGCGTCTTGAGCTTCGCGACGTTGATCAGGTAGGCGTCCGGATACATGAAGGGGCCCATGTACCCCACGCGCTTGAAGACCACTCCGCCGGGGCAGTCCTTGAATGCGGTCTCCCGATCCACGGAATCGTCGTAGTGGACGCCGGTCCGCGCGGCCATGTCCTGGTACTTCGTGTCGGTCTGGCTGGTTCCCATTCCGTCGCGGACGAACATCCGGGCGGCCGGGAAGCCGGTCTCCTTCATCCCGTCGATCATCCCGCCCAGGAACTCCCGGTCGGTAATGATGGCGTAGGCGTCGCCCGAGTTATTGTTGTGGGTAATGTTGGGCTTGATCGCGATCCTGCTCGACAGGGGAATCCCCGGCGCGTCCTGGAGCGTGAAGAGTTGCCTGGCCAGCGTCTTGCCGATCGACTGTTTCGCCGCCGCGTCCTTCCTGTCGGCCACGCTGGTCCTGAGCACGAAGACCGCCTCGGGGTGCGACTCGATGAACGGGTGCAGGCCGAAGTGCGATGCCGCCGGCCGCGAAAAGGCCCATGCCCGGCCGGTGGCAAGCACCGCGCCGGCCCCAGCCGCGAGTTGAACGAATTCCCGCCGCTGCATGACGTCGCCTCCTCCTGGGGAACCCTTGGAACCGTCGAGAAGCACAAAGTCCAGTTTCCGCGATTCCGCCCGTTGTGTCAATGTTGGCGAATCCGTCGTTCCGCCCGCCGACGTCCTGGCCGCCGAGGCGATGAGCCAGTCGTAGGGTGGGACGAAGTCCCACCATGCATTCGGGGATTCAGGATTCGGGAGGCGGGGAGGTCGGAATGCGGAATGCAAATGCAAAATGCAAAGGATCCGCGGCGGACGATCCGCGCTCGATGGCCAACCCCATCAGCCCCCGGCTCTGCCGGGGGGCACGCGGCTCTTCTCCACGGCCATTCATGGCCGTTGAGCGCCGCAGGCGTTGGGTGGCATGCCGTCACGCGGCGCAGCCGCGGGTCGGCATGCGGGCGCGGAGGAGGTTGGGGAAGCATGCTTACCCGACGCTGCGCGTCGTGAAAGCATGCCACCCCTCGCCGTCGCTTCGCCAACCGGCGGGTGGCACTGCTGGCTTGTCCACCAGTTGGAGTCGCCAGAAGAGCCTGCGATCAAGGATTCCGCTCTCCGGCCCTCCATTGAGGCCCTTGCCCAGAGGAATCCCACACAACCCCGGCCCGACCTCCACTGCTGGACAAGCCGGCAGCGGCACGCGGAGGTTTGCGAAAAAATCCACAAACCCGGGGAAGTATTCGTTGACTCCTCGCTCCCAACGTCTACAATCAGGGCGCCTCCGCAGCCGGCCAGAGCCCAAGGCGGGATGCGCGAATCGCCCCAGTGACCAGGGCCGACCGGCCCGGCGAGGGAGGGGTTTCGATTCACTCGGCACGCGTTTGAGGAGGTGGAAAATGAGAACGAAATGGTGGATCGGTGTGTGCTTGCCGCTGGTCGTTGCGGTTGCAGCGATCGCGTGGTGGGCGACGGAGTTCAACCGACCGGACGCCCGCGCAGGGGAGAGCCCGGCGATCGAGCGTTCCGGAAACTGCTGTCTGTGGCGGGTTCACAAGGAGGCACCGGGCAAGCGCGAGGACCTCTCCGGGAGGCCGTACAAGTGCCCAACCGGCGAAACGACCTATTTCCAAACTACCTTCCGGTTGCAGCTTTCCTCGGCAGGCAAGCCGTGCGACGAGAATCCGAAACTCATCCCCGATAAGAGCACGCTCGAGGCCACGGGCGGCACATCCCGGCGCAAGGACGGCTTTGCCTACTTCGTCGGCAAGTTCACGATCAAGGACCCCAGAGGTACGGTCCTGTTCACCGGGACGATGGAGGCGATCGACCGTCTCGGCACACACCACGCGCCTTTTGGCAAGGAGGCGTGCGACCAGAGAAACCACCTCGAAGGGTGGCTCGCGGGGATGGGTGGGGAAGGGGCTACCAGGGGTCTGTTGCTGCGGGCGTCGCTCGTGGCCGGGATCGATCCGGCCGGCTCAGGTAACTCAGCCCTGGGCCCCAGCAGCCTCGACGGAGTGGTCATGTCCTGCACCAAGTAACCGGCCGGGTGGCACTGCTGGCGTGTCCAGCAGTGGGAGTCGCCAGAAGAGCCTGCGACCAAGGATTCCGCTCTCCGGCCCTCCATTGTGACCCTTTCCCCGAGGAATCCCCCACAACCTCGGCCCGACCAGCACCGCTGGAGAAGCCAGCAGGGGCATCCGGCGCAACTTGGGCTAGCACTCCTGGAGAGGCCAGCAGTGGCACCCGGCGTCCCCGTTTCGATCCCCCAAGTCTCTTGCGCGGCCGGGGCGGACTATTTCGAGTCAAGGTTTGCCTCCACCGCGGGGTTTCCCGGCTTGTAGAAAACGAAGCGATGGATGATCATTGGCACGCAATCCGTGTCGGGGCACTTGACCTCCCACTTGTTGCCAACGGCAGGGACGAGCAAATCCTCCCTGACGCCAAACTCGTGGCCACAAGACGTGCACACCACCTTCCACGTGCGAAGAGACGATTGAGCGACCGCCATGATGGCCTCTCCTTCCAGGGAGGCCGCGCAAGAAAACAGGCGACCTCCCCAATCGGGATTCGCCTGATGCGCCTGGAATAGCCCGCCTACCGCGAAACTCTTCATGGCTCGCGGTCGGGCCAGGTCAATCAGGGAACTCTACAAGTCAACCTCTCATTGCGGGCTCTTAACTAGTGCCGGTGCATTCGTCCTGGGTAGGCAGCAGATCCTGCCTCACCGACACAATTGTAACAAAGGTAATATCGGACGTCAACAGCCCTCCTAACCTGAGAAACTGTTTTTCCGGGAAGATTCAGAGCCGACGATTCCCACCCTCAGCATGGCATGATATGCCATTCAATAGTTAATTCTGCTTCATCCGGATCTTGCGTACTTCGTCGCAACTCATTGCCACGTGAGAGTTTCCCGACGTCCTCGATAAGCCTGTCCATCAGAGGAACGTGCGGAGGGGTGGGGCGTGCGTTTTCAGAACAAAGGGGAAGAGTTCCCTCCCCTCGGCGGGGTTGTCGC
>Ga0315290_10001806_pt1 | contig 14850 bp, 13 predicted proteins | sample YL17G12_0_MG_FD_203627 | JGI IMG/M metagenome (GOLD analysis project Ga0315290, IMG submission 203627) | Sediment microbial communities from Yellowstone Lake, YNP, Wyoming, USA - YL17G12_0 | ecosystem: Environmental > Aquatic > Freshwater > Lake > Sediment | place: USA: Wyoming | collected... | reverse complement strand
GCCCAGGAGAGCCCGACGCCGAGGGTGGCCGAGTCGGAGAGGTCGAAGTACTGGATGAGGCGTGCCACGCCGGTGAGCTGGAGCACGTCGGCGAAGCCGGGAGCGGTGGCCTGATAGGCCAGGTGCAACTCGGCGAACCAGGGGAGCGGCGTGAGCCAGGAGACATCGCCGCCGGCGCCCCCGAGCCCCTCCGCACCGACGAGCCGCTGCATCGAAAGCGGTTGGTCGACGAAGGTCCACTGGTGGCGGTGCAGCTGGCTGGTGCGGCCGAAGGGCGAGTAGATCTTTCCGGCCTTCACCCCGATTCCCCAGGGGAGCGAGAGCGTCGTGAGGTAGGCCTCCTCCACCTCCACGCCCTGGGGCGAGAAGGTGAGGAAGACGTCGCCGCGAACGTAGGGGTCGATGGTGGCCTGGAAGGCCAGTTCCACCTCCTGGAGAAGCGGCCAGACCTTGTGCTGTGGCAGCACCAGCGTCGAGAGCTCCTGCTGCCCGTTCGACAGCGTCGTGTACCCGAGGGCCCCGTCCACCACGACGGCGATCTCCGGCATCAACATGAGCTTTCCGATGGGGATGCCACCCGGAGAGCCCACGTTGAGTCCACCGGTAGGGAACGGCTGCCCCTGCGACCCCAGGTCGGGTGCCGCCGCCTGCGCGGCGAGCAGTGACAGCAATGCGAACTTCACCATTGGTAAATTCTCCGCGCGCGAAGGCGCGCATCGACGTTCTTTCTACAACAGGAACGGACGCGGACTAGGCGAGCGGAGGGGACTGGCCGGGGACGGCGCCCAGGGGGAAGCCGGTCACCGGGTCGATCGCCGGCCCGGTCGCGAGCGCGATCGGGGCCGGGGGGGGCGGAGACAGACTGGGCGTGGCGTCGCGCGCCTCGAGCGAGCCACCCACCGTGCAGGCGACGCACTCGTGTGCGCCCCCGGATGCGGCATGGCGGTGGGGCGCCGCCACTCCGGAAAGGAGCACGGCGACGGTGGCGATGGCGACCAGGAAGCGCAACACACCCTCAGCTAATTGGCGCGGGCGCCAGTGTCAAGGCGCCCGGCGCCGCCTGGCTCCGGAGGCCCGGTCTCCTGTCAGCCGAGCGCGCCAGCGCCACGAAGCGCCGCGACCTCGCTGGCGTCGAACCCGCTCTCGGAGAGCACCTCGTCCGTGTCGGCCCCGAGCCGCGGGGCCGGGCGCAGCGGCGCCTCCAGACCGCGCAGCCGCACCGGTGAGGCCAGCCCGGGCATCGCCCTGCCCTCCCAGGGCGTCTCCACCTCGACGAAGCTCCGGCGGTGGACCATCTGTGGATCGCCGCGCGGCTCATCCCCCTCCAGAACCGGCATGACGCAGGCCTCGTGGCGGGACGCGAACTCCCCCCACTCGGCGCGCGTCCGGGACGCGAAGATGGCCTCGATCTCGGCACGCGGGCCGTCCCCGTCGAACTGCCGCTCGGCGAGCTCTGGCCGGCCGACCGCCTCGCAGAAGGTCCGGAAGAACCTGGGCTCGAGAGCGCCCAGGGCCACGAACCCGCCGCCCTTGGCCCGGTACACCGCGTAGCAAGCCGACCCGCCGTTCAGCTGCTCACCGCCGCGCCGCAGGGGCGTCCCGCGGGCGTTGGCCGCCCCCTGCTGCAGGGCCAGCATCGCCAGGGCGCCCTCCGCCATGGCGATGTCCACGTGGGCCCCGCGACCGGTCGCCGCTCGCCCGAGGAGCGCGGCGAGGATGCCCGCCACGGCGGGCCAGGAGCCACCCGCTACGTCGGCCACCTGCACGCCCAGGGGGACCGGCCGCTCCGCAGGTCCATTCACCCCGAGGACACCGGCCAGGGCCACGTAGTCGATGTCGTGCCCGGCGCGGTCGCGGTAAGGGCCGTCCTGGCCGTAGCCGGAGATGGAGCAAAGGACGATCCGGAGGTTCTCCCGCGAGAGGGCCTGGTAGCCGACCCCGAGCCGGTCCATCACTCCGGGCCGGAACGACTCCACCACCACGTCGAACCGTCGCGCCAGGCGCAGGAGCACCGCGGGGCCTTCCGGCCGGCGCAGGTCGAGCGCCAGTGACCGCTTGTTCCGATTCAGCGCGTGGAACCAGCCCGACTGCTCGCCCGCCATGGGCGGCATCCAGCGCAGGTAGTCGCCGCCGGCCGGGTCCTCGAGCTTGACCACGTCGGCGCCGAGGTCGGCCAGGACCAGCGAGGCGTAGGGCCCCGGCAGCAATCGCGAGAGGTCGAGGACCCGCAATCCCTGGAGCGGAAGCGCGCCCATGGAGGCCGCGCCACCCCTCAGAGGATCTGCTGCAGCTTCATCGCCAGCCCCATGTCGCCCTGGATCTTGAGCTTGCCGGACATGAAGGCCATCTGGGGATTGAGCTTCCCGTTCACCACGTTCAGGAAGTCGGCGTCGGTGGCCGCCACCGTGCACTTCGCGCCGGCCGCGGCGCCCGCCGAGATGGCCCCGCCGGGCTGGGTGCAGTCCACCGACCACTGACCGCCACCTGGGCCGGAGATGTTGAACTGGTAGATGGCGTTGATCTTGGCGACCACGTCGGGCTTGCCCCGGAGCTTCTCGGGCATGTGGCGCTCGAACACGTCCTTCACGCTCTCGGCTGCCATCGGCGGGCGTCCTCCTGGGCGGACTCGTGAATCAGCGGTCATTCATTGTAGAAAGAGTCGAGCAGCTTCTTGTGACGTTCGGTGACTACCTTTCGCTTCACCTTGAGGGTGGGGGTTAGGTCTCCCCGCTCCTGCGTGAAGTCGAGCTCGAGGATGGCGAACTTCTTGATGCTGGAGTAGCTGGCCTGCTTGGCGTTGAGCGCGTCCACCGCCTGCTGGATGCGGGCCCTCATCTTGGGGTTCGCGTGCAGCGGCTCGTCCTCGGCGATGCCCTGCTCGGTGGCCCACCTGCGGGCGTTCTCCTCGCTCAAGGTGATGAGGACCGTCACGAACTTGCGGTTGTCGCCGTGCACCACGGCCTGCGAGATGAGCGGGTCGCCCTTGAGCTCGTTCTCGAGGTTCTGCGGCGCGATGTACTTGCCCCCCGACGTCTTGATCAGGTCCTTCTTTCGGTCGGTGATCTTGAGGTAGCCGTCGGCGTCGAGCTCGCCGATGTCTCCGGTGTAGAGCCAGCCGTCCTTGAGCACCTCGGCGGTGGCCTCGGGGCGCCGGTAGTACTCCTTCATGACGCCGCCGCCCTTGATCAGGACCTCGCCGTCCTCGGCGATCTTGACCTGGGTGCCCGGCACCGGCGGGCCCACCGTGCCGATCTTGTTCTTGCCGATGGGATTCACGAAGGTTCCCGCCGAGGTCTCGGTGAGCCCGTAGCCCTCGAGCAGGGTGAAGCCCAGCAGGGTGAAGAACCAGTTGATCTTCGCCGAGAGCGGGGCGCCACCCGATAAGAAGAGGCGCATCCGGCCGCCGAAGCGCTCGGAGAGCGCCGCGGCCAGCTTGGGGAAGACGAGCTTCTCGCCGATGCGGAAGCCCACCGTCTTCACCTCCATGCCCTTGGCCTTGCCGTCGACCCAGGCGTCGAAGCCGTTCATGGCCAGGCCGAAGAGCCAGCCCTTCACGCCCGGTGCGGCCAGGCCCTTGGCCAGCACGGCATCGTAGGCCTTCTCGAAGATGCGCGGGACCGAGGGCATCACCGTCGGCTTGATCTCGGAGGCGTTGTCCACGATCTTTTCCAGCGACTCGACGAAGGCCGCCGTGGCCCCCTGGCCGAACCAGACCGCCTCGACCACCTTGGCGAAGGAGTGGGCCATGGGGAGGAAGAGCAGGATGGTGTCGTCCGGAAGGACGAGCCTCAGCTCGGCGGTGGCCTCGGCCTCGTAGGTCCAGGCCCCGTGGGTGAGCACCACGCCCTTGGGGTTGCCGGTGGTCCCGGACGTGTACAGGTAGGAGGCGGCGTCCTCCGGCTTCACGGCGGCGACGCGTGCCGCATGGGCGCCTGGATTCGTGGCCCGCCAGGCCGCGCCGGCCTTCTCCAGGGCGGCCAGGGACTGTTCGAACGGGCCCTCGGCGGTGCCGTAGAAGACGATCACGCCGCGAAGATCGGGCAGCTTGGCCTTCTCCTCGCGGATCTTGGCCACCTGGTGGTCGTGGTCCACGAAGACCCAGGAAGTGCCCGCGTCGTGCAGGATGTACTGCACCTCGTGGGCCGGGTTCGACTGGTAGATGGGCACCGTGATGGCGCCCACCGACATGATGGCCACGTCGGCGATGATCCACTCGCAGGAGGTGTCGGCGACGATCGAGACCCGGTCGCCGGCCTTCACTCCCAGCGAGGCCAGGCCGTCGGCGGCATCGCGCACGCGCCGCGCCATCTCCTTCCAGGTGACCTGCTGCCAGGTCCCTGCCCGCTTGAAGGTCATCGCCGTCGCGTCGCCCCGGCGGGAAGCCTGGGCCTCGAACACCTGGACGAGGTTCCTGGAGGTCGCTGTCATTGTTTTTCTCCCTGGGTGAACTCTACTTGATCTTGGCGAGGGCGGCGCGGGCCAGTGCCTGGGCGCGCCGTTCCTCGGGTGCGTCGTACGCTCCGGGCCTGGCGCCGAGAACGGCCTGGAGGAGTTGCTTGGCCTCCACCGGGTCGTCGTCCTTGGCCCTCAGCTCCGCCAGGTATACCCTGGCGCGGAGGTTCTTCGGCGAGCTGCGCATCGCCTTGCGGTAGGCCATCTCGCTCTTCTCGGTGTCGTGCATCGGCCAGGGCAGCTCGTCCCAGTAGCGCCCCCAGGCCACGTCGGCGCCGTGCTCGAAGAAGGCCGGGTCGATCGCCTGCGCCTTCTTCAGGCGATCGAGAAACTTCGACTCCATGCCGTCGAACAGCGCAGTCACGACGCTGATGCCGAGGGAGTACATGCCCACGCCGCTCGACGCGAAGAACCAGCCCTCGACGCGCGCCGGATTGGCCTGCGTGGCGCGGTCGCCGTAGTCCCAGGTGACCTTGCCGATCCGGGCCTTCTCCTCGTTGGAGATCTCCGGGTCGTCGGCGAGCCAGTAATTGTGGCGCGCCAGGCGCCAGAGCACCTCGTAATCGTTCGGCGCGATCTTCTCGGCCTTCAGGGTGGCGGCCAGGTCGGCGTCCATCTTGCCGGGCTGGTCGCGAACGGCGAAGGCCGCGTCGGCCTCGGCGAGGAGGGTCGCGAGCGCGGACGGTGCGGGGGCGGCGACCGGGGCGGGGGCGGCGATCGGTGCGGGCGCTGTTGCCGGGGCTGCCGGAGCCGATGCCGGCGCCTGTGCCCGGGCAACGGGGGCGGCGAGCAGGAGGGCGGCGAGAACGAGCCGCGAGCGCTGGAATGCGCGGGGGAAAGGCATTGGTTCCTTATGGCTCCGAGCAAGGCCATCCGGCAAGCCCATCTCCCAGAATCACGCTCGGTCGAAGGCGGAAAGAGCCCAGAGGGGGCGGCCCCCCTTCGGGCGCGACTCCTCATTCCCACTCGATGGTGGCCGGCGGCTTGGACGAGATGTCGTAGACCACCCGGTTGATCCCCCGGACCTCGTTGATGATCCGGCTGGAGAGGCGCGCCAGCAGGTCATAGGGAAGGCGGGCCCAGTCCCCGGTCATGCCGTCGGTGGATTCCACGGCCCGTATCGCGCAGGTCGACTCGTAGGTCCGCTCGTCCCCCATGACCCCCACGCTCCGGATGGGGAGCAGCACCGCGAAGGACTGCCAGACTTTCTCGTAGAGCCCGGCCTTGCGGACCTCGTCCAGGACGACGGCGTCGGCGCGGCGCAGGAGCTCGAGCCGCTCCTCGGTGACCTCGCCGAGGATCCGGATCGCGAGCCCGGGCCCCGGAAAGGGCTGGCGCTGCACCGACTCGCGAGGGAGGCCGAGCTCGATGCCCAGGCGGCGCACCTCGTCCTTGAAGAGCTCCCGGAGGGGCTCGACCAGCGCGAGCTTCATGACCTCGGGGAGGCCGCCCACGTTGTGGTGACTCTTGATGGTGGCCGACGGCCCCTTGAAGGAGATGCTCTCGATGACGTCGGGGTAGAGGGTCCCCTGCACGAGGAACTGGGCCCTCTCGCCGTCCCGGGCCAGCCGCTCGACCTCCTCCTCGAAGACGGCAATGAACTCGCGGCCGATGATCTTTCGCTTCTGCTCCGGGTCGGTGACGCCGGCCAGCCGGGCGAGAAAGCGGAAGCGGGCGTCGACGGTGAGGAGCGGCAGGTGGAACATCTGGCCGAATACCTTCTCGACCTGCTCCCGCTCGCCGGCCCGCAGCACGCCGTTGTCGACGAAGATGCAGCGGAGCCGGTCGCCGATGGCCCGGTGCACCAGCAGCGCCGCCACCGCGGAGTCGACTCCTCCGGAGAGCGCGCAGATGACGTGGCCGTCGCCGACCTGGGCCCGGATCTGCTCCACCGCCACGTCGACGTAGGCGCGCATCGACCAGGAGCCGGAGAGGCCACACACGCCGATGGCGAAGTTGCGGAGCAGGTCCGCCCCCTTCGGCGTGTGGGCCACCTCGGGGTGGAACTGCACGCCGAAGATGCGCCGTCCGGCATCCTGCACGGCGGCGAAGGGCGCGTTGACGCTCGAGGCCACCGGCTCGAACCCGGGGGGCAGCGATTCCACCCGGTCGCCGTGGCTCATCCAGACGTCGAGCTTCCCTGGCAGGCCGCGAAAAAGAGCCGACTCGCCCCGGGCCTCGATGCTCGCCGGCCCGTACTCGCGGTGAGCGGCCTTGTCGACCTTTCCGCCCAGCTCGTGGGCGATGAGCTGCAGCCCGTAGCAGATGCCCAGCACCGGAACGCCCAGGTCCCAGACCGTCCGGTCGACGCGGGGGCTCCCCTCGGCGAGCACGCTGGCCGGACCGCCGGAGAGCACGACGCCGCGCGGATTCCAGGCCCGCATGGCCTGTCCGGACATGGTGCAGGGGTGGATCTCGCAGTAGACGCCCAGCTCCCGCAGCCGCCGGGCGATGAGCTGCGTGTACTGCGATCCGAAATCGAGAACGAGGATCTTCTCGCCGTGGAGGTCCATGGGAGCGCTAGCCGACCCGGTAGTTCGGGGCCTCCTGGACGATGATCACGTCGTGGACGTGGCTCTCCTTGAGGCCGGCCGCCGAGATGCGCACGAAGCGCGCGTTGCCCCGGAGCGCCCCGATGTTCTCCGCCCCCAGGTAGCCCATGCCGGCCTTCAGTCCGCCCACCAGCTGGAACACGTTCATGGCCACGGTGCCCTTGTAGGGCACCCGCCCCTCGATGCCCTCGGGCACCAGCTTCTCGGCGTCGGCGACCTCGGCCTGGAAGTAGCGATCTTTCGACCCGTCCTTCATGGCGCTGATCGAGCCCATGCCCCGGTACGACTTGTAGCTTCGCCCCTGGTAGAGGATCACCTCGCCGGGCGCCTCCTCGGTGCCGGCCAGCAGCGAGCCGATCATCACCGTGGCGGCTCCGGCGGCCAGCGCCTTCACCACGTCGCCCGAGTACTTCACGCCGCCGTCGGAGATGATGGGGATCCCGTGGGCGTCGGCGGCGCGTGCGCAGTCGTCCACCGCGGTGATCTGCGGGACGCCCACGCCGGCCACCACGCGCGTGGTGCAGATCGACCCGGGCCCGACCCCCACCTTCACGGCGTCCACGCCGGCCCGGCAGAGGGCGCCGGTGGCCTCCGCGGTGGCCACGTTCCCGGCGATGAGCTCGATGCCCTTGAAGTTCGTCTTGGTGTCCCGCACCGCCTCGATGACGCTCATCGAGTGGCCGTGGGCCGTGTCGATGACGATGACGTCGCACCCCACCTTGAGGAGCGCGGCGATGCGGGCCTCCCGGTCGGCGCCCACGCCCACCGCGGCGCCGCAGAGCAGGCGCCCCAGCCGGTCCTTGGCGGCGTTCGGGTGCTTCTGGATCTTCTCGATGTCCTTGATGGTGATGAGACCGCGCAGCTCGAAGGCCTCGTTCACGACCGGGAGCTTCTCGATGCGGTGGCGGTGAAGCAGGTCCTTGGCTTCGTCGATCGTGACCCCTTCACGCGCCGTGACGAGGTCGGTCGTCATGACCTGCTCCACGGTCTGCTCGAGGTTCCGCTCGAAGCGGAGATCGCGGTTGGTGAGGATCCCGACCAGCCTTCCCCGGCGGGTGACCGGGATCCCGCTGATGCCGTGCTCGCGCATCAGCGCCACCGCCGAGGAAAGCTTCACCTCGGGCTCGACGGTCACCGGCTCGGCCACCATGGCCGACTCGTACTTCTTCACCTTGTTCACCTCGGCGGCCTGGCGCTCCACCGACATGTTCTTGTGGATGAACCCCATGCCCCCCTCGGCGGCCATGGCGATGGCCATCCGGGCCTCGGTCACGGTGTCCATGGCGGCGGACACGATGGGCACGTGGAGGTGGATGTTGCGGGTGAGGCGGGTCGAGGTCTCGACCTGTTTCGGAAGGACGCTGCTCTCGGCGGGAACGAGGAGGACGTCGTCGAAGGTCAGGGCTTCGCGGAGGTCGTCGCGGTTGAGCATGCCGCGATATAGTGGATGGGCCGGCGTTTGGTCAAGGCGATTGATTTTCCTAGCGTTTCTTGCGGGGCTACATGCATCTACCCGCAAACAGGGGACGATGCCCGCAGGTGCGGAAGCTTGCCAGGGTGCGTCGGCGCCCCGAAGATTCGTCCGTGGTCCTCGAACTCGGCCTTCCGGGGCCCCCCTCGCCCTCGTCCCGCCGGTCCCGGCTCGCCATCGGGATCGACCTGGGAACTTCCAACTCGTGCGCCGCCGTGGTCCGCGACGGCCGTGCACAGATCATTCCCTCCCGCGAGGGATACAACACCGTCCCCTCGATGGTGGCGCTGAACCAGCGTCACCAGATCGTCGTGGGGCAGAGCGCCAAGAGCCAGCTGCTCTTCAATCCCACCCACACCGTGCACGGCGCCAAGCGCCTTCTCGGGCGGGCCTTCGACTCCGCGATCGTGCAGGGCATGCTGCCCCACTTCCCGTACCCGGTGGTCGAGGCCGAGGACGGACTCTGCGCGGTTCGGCTCGGGTCGACCACGCTCTCCCTCGAGCAGGTGCAGGCACTCGTGATCCGGGAGGTGAAGGGGGTCGCCGAGAACTGGCTCGGCGAGGAGGTGGACCGGGCGGTGATCACCGTGCCGGCCTACTACAGCGAGCGGCAGCGGGAGGCGGTCCGCCAGGCCGGTGCCCTGGCTGGACTCCACGTGGAGCGGATCCTGAACGAGCCCACGGCGGCCTCGCTGGCCTACGCCTGGGGGCGAAACGTGCACCAGCGCGTGCTGGTCTACGACCTGGGCGGCGGCACCTTCGACGCCTCGGTGCTGGAACTGGCCGACCGGGTCTACCAGGTCGTCTCGACCGGGGGGGACACCTTCCTGGGCGGGGTGGACTTCGACGCCCGCATCGTCGCGCACCTGATCGCCGGGTACGAGCGGGCGCACGGGCCCTTCTCCGGGGATGCGGTGGCCCGGTCGCGGCTCTCCGACGCCGCCGAGCGGGCCAAGTGCGCGCTCTCCGACCAGGACAGCTTCCCGGTCCACCTCCCCTATCTGGCCATCGTCGACGGAAACCCCGTCGCCCTCGAGACCACCCTGACCCGGGCCGACGTGGAGCGGCTGGTGGAGCCGCTCGTCGAGCGGACCCTTCGCACCTGCGCCCAGGTTCTCGCCGACAAGGGGCTCTCCCCCGACGACGTCGACGAGGTCATCCTGGTCGGGGGCCAATCTCGCATGCCGCTCGTACGGGAGCGGATCCGATCGTTCTTCGGGAAGGCGCCGAGCAAGGCAGTTCATCCGGACGAGGCGGTGGCCATCGGCGCGGCCCTTCTCGCCCACTCGCTCGGCAGCGCGGAGGGTGTCGTGCTCATAGACGTCGTTCCCATATCCATCGGAGTCGGCCTGCCCGGAGGGGGCGGCCGCGTGAAGCGGGTCATCGAGAGGAACTCGCCGCTTCCCGTTCGAAAGGAGTACCAGCTCGCCACCACCAAGGACGATCAGAGCACCTTCGACCTCTGGATCTTCGAGGGCGAAGGGGCCACCGTCGCCGAGTGCCAGTACCTCGGCACCGTCCAGCTCACCGGCCTCCCGCGTGGCCCGAAGGGATCGGTTCGCATCGCCGTCGCCTTCGAGCTGGGCGAGGAGTGCCTGCTCGCGGTCCGGGCCCGGGAGATGACCACCGAGCGGGAGGTGGAGGTGGTCTTCACCACCAAGGGCACGCCCGACGAGGTGCGCAAGCGGGTCGAGACCGAGGCCGCGAACGCGGCGGCGGGGATCCCGTCGCCGCCCGTGTCCACGCCGGCGTCCGGCCCCCTGCCGCCGGAGCACCCGGCGGGCCTGAAGGGGCTCTGGGGCCGATTCACAGGCCGGTAGGGGGAGAGCGGGAGCCCTGCGGTGGCGCCGCGCGCTTCTCGCGCCGGCGGCGCAGCCAGGTTCGCCCGAGCAGCACCGCGATCGCCAGGAGGACGCCGGCCAGGATGTAGTGGCCGAAGCGGGCGCCTTCCCGCGCCGCCCGCTCGATGTCGTCTCCCAGCCAGAAGCCCAGGCAGACCCAGAGCGGCGCCGAGACCACCGCGGCCAGCCCGTCGAAGAGGAGGAACTCCCAGAACGGCAGGCGCGAGTGACCGACCGTGAAGTAGGTCGGCGCCCGGAGGCCGGGAAGAAACCGGGCCACCAGCACCACGACATTCCCGCGCTGGCGGAGCAGTCGCTCCACCCGCTCCAGCTTCCCGGGAGTGATGATGCGCCGGAACGGCCAGACCTCCGCCACCCTCCGGCCGAACACCCGCCCCGCCCAGTAGATGACCGAGTCGCCCACCAGGATTCCCGCCAGGCCAACGGCCACCATGCCCTGGAGGCCGTGGTCGGCGAGCATCCCGGGAAACACCGCCTTCTCGAGAGGCGAGGCCAGCCAGGCCAGCACCCCGCCTGCGATGAGCGGCACGTCCTCGGGAAGCGGGAAGCCGAAGCCGGCGGCGAGCAGCAGCCCGAACACCGCGGCGTACCCCAGCCCGAGGGGCTGCGATTGCAGATATTCGACGAGACGCTCCAGCACGCCGTGGCCTCTCCGACCCTAGCCCTTCGGCTCGGCAAGCGTTCGCAGGACGTCGCCCCCCTCGGCCATCTTCCGGGCCAGGTCGGCTGCGATGGCGAGCGCGAGCTTCAGGCAGGCCTGGGGCTTCTGCGGCTGGAGCCGGTAGTAGTCTCGCTGGGTGATCTCGACGAGCTCGCAGGGAGTCTCGGCGATTGCCGACACGAGGCGCACGCTGCGCGCGAGCAGCGCCAGCTCGCCCAGGTGCTCGCCGGCCCCCAGGACGGTCAGCGTCCGGTCGTCCCCCGCATCGCGGCTCGTGATCCGCACCGTGCCGCTCTTCACGATGAACATCGACTCGCCCACCATGTTCTCGGCGAAGAGCGGCGCGCCGGCCGGGATGCTCTTCTCGGTGGCGATGGCCGCGAAGATCTTGAGCCCGGTCTCGCTGAATTCGCGAAACAGCGACGACTTCTGGAGCGCCTCGACGATGGTCATCGGCCGGCCCAGCCCTCTCTCCGGTACTGCTCGGCATAGCCGGCATAGTTCGCGGCGGACTCGCGGAAGTACTCGATCTCCTCGCGGGTGAGTTCCCGCTTCACCTTGGCGGGCGACCCGAGCGCGAGCATCCCCGGGGGCACGACCATCCCGGGTGGCACGAGGGAACCGGCTGCCACCATGGCGTCCTCGCCCACGACCGCGCCGTCCATGACGATGGCACCGATGCCGACCAGACAGCGGTCCTTCACCGTGCACCCGTGCAACGTCGCCCGATGACCGAGCGTCACGTCGTCCCCGACGATGGTGGGGTGGGTTCGGCTCGTCACGTGGAGGACCGAGTAGTCCTGGAGGTTCGTGCGGGCCCCGACGCGGATGTGGTTCACGTCTCCACGCACCACGGCCCCGAACCAGACCGACGATTCCGGGCCGATCTCGACGTCTCCGACGATCACCGCGCCATCCGCCACCCAGACGCTGTCGGCGAGCCGAGGCGCCTTCCCTCCCCACGCGCGTATCAGGGCCATGTCCAGGCGGGATGCTAGCCCGCGCGCCCGGGAAGCCGCAAGGCGGCGGTCACCAGCACGGCGCCGATCGTGGCCCCGAGGGTGTCGGCCAGCCAGTCGGCCACGTCGCTGTTTCGCCCTGGCACGAAGGACTGGTGGAACTCGTCGGTCGCGGCGAAGGCGCTGGCCACGACCACGGCGACGACGAGGGCCACGCTGGGCTGGAGTCCGGCCAGGTGGAGGGCGCGGACCAGGAGACCCCCGAGCACCGCGTACTCGGCGGCGTGCAGCAGCTTGTCCTGGAGGAAGATCTCCGGCGGCAGGAACGGGAGCGGTTCGGACTGCGAGGAAAGGGCGAAGATGATCGCCGCGTACGCCAGCGCGGGCACGAAGGCCCATGCAACGCGCCTCACGCCGCCAGCTCGGCGCCGAGAGAGCTGTGCCCGGCGCGCACGACCCGGGCCCGAACCAGCGACCCAGGGGGGAGGTCCCGGCCGTGCGACTCGAGGTGGACGACGCGGTTCTCCGGCGTGCGTCCCATGTGTCCGCCGGCGTCCGAGGCGCCCTCCACCAGGAGCTCCACTTCCCGTCCGAGCTGGGCGGCGAGGATCGCCACTGCGATGGATCGCTGCCCGGCGTGCAGCCGTTCGAGCCGCTCCATCGCCACCTGCCGGGGCACCGCCTGCCACTCGGGTGCGGTCCCCAGGCGAAGCGCGGCGCCGGTGTGGGGGCGCGGGCTGAAGACGAAGCTGAAGGAGTTCTCGAAGCGAGCGGCCCGGAGCAGGCGCAGGGACGCCTCGAAGTCCTCCTCGGTCTCGCCCGGGAAGCCGACGATGAAGTCGGTGGTGATGGCGATGCCCGGGCGGGCCTCGGAGAGCCGCCGGTGGCGCTCCAGGTACTCGTCCACACCGTAGTCGCGCCGCATGCGCAGGAGCACGGCGTCGGATCCGGACTGCACCGGGAGGTGGAAGTGGGGCATGACCTTCGGCTCGTCCCGGAAGACGTCCACCAGCTCGTCGGACAGGTCGTGGGGGTGACTGGTGGTGAACCGGACCCGCTCGATTCCCGGAACCGCAGCGACCCTCCGGAGGAGCGAGGCGAAGTTGCAGCCGCCCTGGTACGAGTTCACGTTCTGGCCGAGGAGGGTCACCTCGCGGACCCCCACCGCGGCCAGGGCGCCCACCTCGGCGGCCACCTCCGGATACGGACGCGAGACCTCGCGGCCGCGGGTGCGCGGAACGATGCAGAAGGAGCAGACGTTGTCGCAGCCCTTCATCGCGGTGACGAAGGCGCTGGCGCGTCCGCGGGCCGCCTCGGCGTCGGCGCGGGGAAAGACGTACTCCTCCGAGTCCATCCAGCCGGTCTCGACGAAGCGCTCCTGCCGATCGGCCCGGGCCACCAGATCTGGCAAGCGCCCGACGTGGTCGGGGCCGAAGACGAAGTCGACGTACGGCACGCGCCGGAGCAGGCTCTCCTTCTCCTGCTGGGCCACGCAGCCCCCGACGGCGATGAGAGCGCCCCGGCGCGCCTTGTGCTCCCGGTAGCGCCCCAGCGCGGAGAGGAGCTTCTGCTCGGCCTTGTCCCGCACCGAGCAGGTGTTGAGGAGGATGAGGTCGGCGTCCTCCGGGTGGGGCGTGCGGGACCAGGACCGTCCGGCCAGCGCCTCCACCATCCGGTCGCTGTCCGACTCGTTCATCTGGCAGCCGAAGGTGTGGACGTAGACCTTGCGCACCGGCGGAACCTAGGGCGAACCCCCTGGGGCGTCAACCCCGAGCCTCAACCCCGGGAGGCGGCGCGCGGGAGGAGCGCCTCGGCGATCTTCTCGAGGTCGGAGAGGCGCGTGGCGGTGGCGACCCGATCGACCTGGGCGGCGTAGAGGGGCATCTCGCTGTCGCCGCTTCCCCAGGCCCAGCGCTCCTCGGGGCAGATCCAGAGGACGCGGCGGGCCCGGCGCCGGATCTCCTTCAGGACCCAGGACTCGGGCGCCAGGTAGTTGCTGCGACCGTCGCCGATCACGATGAAGGTGGTCCGGGAGGTGACGGCGCCCAGATATCGACGGTGGAAGGAGACCAGGGCGCGGCCGTAGTTGGAGTTTCCAGCGAGGCTCACCGCCCGCCCGGCGGTGGCCAGGTCGACGGCCCGGGCCACGTCCCGCTCCGAGCGGAAGGCGTCGGTGACCTCGCCCAGGTCCGAGACGAAGACGAAGCTGCGCACGTGGGAGAAGAGCGACTGGAGGGTGTGCACGAAGAGGAGCATCAGCCGCGAGACGTGGCGGACCGAGTCGGAGACGTCGCAGAGCACCACCACGTCGGGGCGGACCCGGTGCCGGGCGCGGAAGACCAGCCGGGCCGGGATTCCTTCCCAGGCCAGGTTGCGGCGCAGGGTCCGGCGGACGTTCAGGGCGCCGCGCCGCCGCGAGCGCTCCCGGCGGGCCAGGCGATCGCGCAGCCGCTCGGCAAGCCGGCGCACGGCCTGCTCGGTGCGCGCGACCTCGTCGCGGGAGAGCGTGGCGAAGCCGCGCTCCGCGAGCGCTCCCTCGCGACGGCGCTCGGCGCGGGCCCCCCGCTCCAGATCCGCGTACCGCCTTGCCGCGTCCTCGACGGTGGCGAGCGCGCGCCGCACCCGCTCCGACACCATCTCCAGGCGCGCAGGGTCGAGACCGGCGTCCCGCAGGGCCTGTGGGAAGCGTTCCAGATCTGCGGCCAGGCTGGCGCCGCCGGCCCCCGACGAGAGCAGGCGCCGCCCGTAGAATCCAAGCTGGGTGGATGCCTCCAGCGCCGAGAAGTCGAGGGTCAGGGCCGCCCCGCGCAGGAGCCGCGCGAGCAGTGCCGCGTCCCCGGTGAGCGCAGCCCGGGCCAGCGGCGACAGGCGCGGTGCGAGGCGCGCCAGCGTC
>Ga0315290_10001798_pt1 | contig 14881 bp, 11 predicted proteins | sample YL17G12_0_MG_FD_203627 | JGI IMG/M metagenome (GOLD analysis project Ga0315290, IMG submission 203627) | Sediment microbial communities from Yellowstone Lake, YNP, Wyoming, USA - YL17G12_0 | ecosystem: Environmental > Aquatic > Freshwater > Lake > Sediment | place: USA: Wyoming | collected... | reverse complement strand
TCGTTCGGCGCACGAGGGCGGGCCGTCGTCGACGACCTCGTCACCGCGGGGCGCCTGGCGCGCGATGCGGAGGGGAACCGTTTCTGCTCCTACCGGCGCCGCCCGCAGCGCGACGTCAACCCTCGCTCCGCCGGTTCCCCCTTCGCGATTCTCGAGGCCGACACCGGCCGGCTGCTCGGCACGATCGACGCCCTTCGCGTCTGGTACGAGTGCCACCCCGGCGCGATCTACCTCCATGCGGGGCAGTCCTACCGGATCGACGAGCTCGACGTTCCCCACAAGCGGGCGATCGCGCGCGCGCTGCGCGCCGACTACTACACCGTCGTGCTCGGCGAGAAAGAAACCGAGATCCTGGAACGGATCGAAGAGCGCTCCCTTCCGATCCCTGGGGGTGCCGTGCCGATCGGTTTCGGCCGCCTCAAGGTGACGGTCACCATCCGCGAGTACCAGAAGAAGAGACTCTTCGGTGGCGAGGCGATCGCGAATCATCCGCTCGAGGTGCCGCCACTGTCGTTCGAGACGACAGGACTCTGGATCGAGATCCCGCGAGCGCTGCCCGCGCTACTCACCGCGGATGCGCGCCACTTCATGGGGGGGATTCACGCCGCAGAGCACGCGATGATCGGCCTGTTCCCGCTCTTGGCCATCGCCGATCGCGGGGATGTCGGCGGCATCTCGTACACGACGCACCCCCAGATCGGCGGGCCGGCGATCTTCCTTTACGACGGCGTTCCCGGAGGAGCCGGGCTGGCGGACCGGGCGTATGCGGAGCTGACCGCGCTGCTCACGAAAACGCGCGAGCTGATCGATGCCTGTCCGTGCGACGCCGGTTGCCCGGCGTGCATCCAGTCCCCGAGGTGCGGGAACGGGAACAAGCCGCTCGACAAGGCCGCGGCTCTCTACGTCCTTCGCGTGCTGCTCGGCGAGATCGAAGTCGACCTCGCGACGCACCCCATGGCGGAGGTGGCGCCGGTGGCCCCTCGCCCTCCGCGAAAGCACGGCATCACGCGCGGTGGCCGCGTCGAGCCCGCCGCCGCGGGCCACGTCCTGGTCTTCGATCTCGAAACCCAACGCAGCGCGGAAGACGTCGGCGGGTGGGGATTTGCCTCCAAGATGGGACTGGCGTTGGCCGTCGTTTACGACGTCGAGCGCCAGGCGTACACGACCTACTACGAGGCCGACGTCGACCGGCTGCTCCTCGACCTGGCGTTCGCGGACCGCGTCGTGGGATTCAACATCGACCGTTTCGACCTCGCGGTGCTCTCCGGGTACACCGACCGCGACCTGGGGCGCATCCGCACCCTCGACCTGCTCGCCGAGATTCACAAGAGCGTCGGCTTCCGCGTCTCGCTCAATCACCTGTCCGAGGTTAATCTGGGCGAGTCGAAGGCGGGGGACGGCCTGCAGAGCCTGAAGTGGTGGAAGGAAGGGCGCATCGACTTGATCGAGCAGTACTGCCGGAAAGACGTCGAGGTCACGAGAAAGCTCTGGGATCTTGGGCGCGCCCAGGGGTTTCTCCTCCAGCGCGACAAGGCAGGCCGGTCGCTGCGCATTCCCACGGTGTGGACATGAGCCGACGCCTCATCCTGGTTCTTCTCGCCGGCCTTGCGGTGGCTTCGGCCTGCAACCGGGGGGGAGTCACCATGTCGCCGGTGCCTCCGCCGCGTTCGTGGGAGCAAGAGGTTCAAGCCGACCGCCGCGAGAAAGACGCTGTGTTCGTAAGCGACCCCGATTCGCCGGTCCCTCGGTCGGAGCGGGCGAGTTTTCGCGAGCTCGATTACTACCCCGCGGACCCCTCGTGGCGTTACGCGGGTTGGATCGAGCGTTACAAGACCGCGGAGCGCATCTCGATCGTCACGACAGCCGGTAAGCCTCGCCCGTGCGAGCGGTGGGGGCGCGTGACCTTCGCGCGTGACGGGCAGGTTCTTACGCTGCAGGTCTACCGCCTCCTCGATCTCCCGGAAAGGAAGGGAGGCGAAGGTCTCTTCCTCCCCTTCAAGGATCAAACCAGCGGCAAGGAGACGTACGGCGCGGGCCGTTACGTCGATCTCGTCGGTCCCGAGGGCGGTCCGTTCGTTCTAGATTTCAATCTCGCGTACAACCCCTCGTGCGCGTACGGCGATCCGGGACGGTTCCAGTGCCCGGCGACCCCGGCCGAGAATCGGCTGCCGATCGCGGTCACGGCGGGGGAGCGCGGACCGGAGCACGCCGCCGCCGAGCCCTCCCGGTGAACGCACGCCGCGATCCCCATGCTCCGATCTTCCTCGTCGGTTTCATGGGGGCCGGCAAGTCGACCGTCGGGCGCGCGCTCGCCGCGCGCTTAAGCTGGGGCTTCGAGGACACCGACGCGCTCGTCGAGCGCGCGCAAGGCTGCTCCGTCGAGGAGATCTTTCGCACCGCGGGCGAGGGGCGCTTTCGCGAGGCGGAGTGGGGTGCTCTGTGTTCCTTGGACGGCAGGGAGCGTCTCGTCGTCGCAACGGGTGGCGGGCTGTTCCTCGGCGTGGCGCAGCGCGCGTTCCTCCGCGCCCACGGGTTGTCGTGCTGGCTCGACGCGCCTCTCGAGGTCGTGGCCGCGCGCGTTGGCTCCTTCGCTTCGCGGCCGTTGTGGCCGAGCGATGATGCGCTCTCACGCCGCGCGTTTTTCGAACGGCGTCGAGCGGTCTACGCGCTCGCGGATATTTGCATCGACGCTTCGCGCGGCGGAGCGGACCATCTTGCGAGCGTGATCGAGGCCGCGAAACGCTCGCTTTGGCGTTGATTTGTTCCCGAAAAAGGCCATACTTGGGGCCGTCTCATTCCCTATTTGGAGGACCGTTCGATGACGAAGACCGAGCTGATTCAACTGCTGGCCGACGCGACGAGTTCCGATCGCAAGAGCGCGAAGATGTTTCTCGAAGGCCTCACCGGGGTCGTCGAGAAGACCATCAAGAAGGGCGGCGAGGTTCCGATGAAGGGCCTCGGGAAGTTCAAAGTCGTCAAGCGCAAGGCGCGGATGGGGCGCAACCCGGCGACGGGCGAGGCGATCAAGATCCCCGCAAAGACGGTGGTCCGATTCACCGTGGCGAAGGCCCTCAAAGACCTCGTCAAGAAGATCAAGTAGTTCTTCCCCACGTGCGGCTCGCCCTTTTCGGTGCCGCCGTCGGGACCGCCCTGGTGATCCCCGGCCTCGCTGGGGCCGGGGATCCGCGGCTCCTCTTCGAAATTCGTCCGCCCGTCACCCTGGTGCTCGAAAACGGTGGCCCGCGAGATGCCCTTCTCACGATTGACGCGAGCAATCCTGGGGAGCGCCGCGTGCGGGTCGAGCATGTTCGCTTGACGTACCTCGAAGGCGATGCCGCCGTCGGAACCCTCGACCCAGCAACCTCGATCTTCACGCGAGCGGGCCTCCTGTCCGATCCTCGCGTCGCCCCGGGCGGGGTCGATCACTGGGAGGGGCTGTGCCTGGCGCCGCCCACGAACGCGACCGATCGCATCCGCCTCGATTTCGATCTTGTGGAGCGCCGGGGACTGCGTCTCGTGCGCGCCAAGCAGGTCCTCGACGTGCCGCTGCAGAAGCCCGCGGACCCGCCGTTGATCGCGCTTCCTTTTCTCGGAACCTGGCAGGTCACTCAAGGGCATACCTGCGACACCAACCACCGCCGCGGTCGGCTCGGCGGTCAATTCTCGTGGGATTTTGTCGCCGTGAGGGATATGGGACACTTGGGCGCTCCGGGTTTCGACACGTCGCACCGCAACGACGACAGCGAGACGTTCGGACGATCCTTGATCTCACCCGTCACAGGGACGGTCGTCTCCGTCGTCGATGGGGTCGACGACAACGACGCGCAGAACTCGTTCCCGCGCCGCAGCCTGGCCGAGGCGACGCGCCATCCGCGCTGGTTCCTCGGCAATCACGTCGTGCTCGATGCGGGGCGCGGCGTCTTCGTCCTCCTCGCCCACCTGAAGAAAGACTCGGTGGTCGTCAGGCCGGAAGCGGTCGTCCACGAAGGGGACCCGATCGCGCAGGCGGGAAACAGCGGGAACACGATGCTGCCTCACGTCCACATTCAAGTGATGGACGGCGCGGACCCTGCCGATTCCGCCGTGTCCGGGATCCCCGCGCTGTTCCGGGACTACGTCGAGGTCACCACGGGCGGCGAGAAAACGGAGCGCGAGATGATCGTCCGTCGGTTGACCGCAGGTGACCCGCCGGATGGCGCCTTCGTCCTGACCCCGGAGGCACCGCGCCCCGCACCCTGACGCCTAGGCTCTTTCGGCCCTCGCGATCGCGTCCGCGGCGATGTCTTTTCGGTGGTGCTCGCCGTCCCAGCGAATGCGGGCGACCGCTTCGTAGGCTCGATCCCGGGCGGCCGCGAGGTCGGCTCCGATCGCCGTGACACCGAGGACGCGCCCCCCCGCAGTCACCACGCGCCCCGCGGCGTCACGTTCGGTCCCCGCATGGAAGACCATGACGTCGGCCAGTTTCTCGGCCTCGTCCAAACCCTCGATCGGAAGGCCCTTCGGGTACGTGCCCGGATAGCCCGAGGACGCCATGACGACGCACACGGTCGCGTCGTCTCGCCAGTTGAGGCTCACCTTCCCAAGCTCGCCGCGCGAACAGGCGTGGAGCACCGCCAGCCAGTCGCCGTCGAGGCGCGGAACCAAGACCTGCGTTTCGGGATCCCCGAACCGCGCGTTGTACTCCAAGACCTTCGGGCCGGCGTCCGTCAACATGACGCCGATGAACAACACGCCGCGAAACGGGCGCCCCTCGGCGGCGAGTCCGCGAACGGTCGGGCGCACGACGGTCTCGCGTAATATCCGAGTCGTCGCGTCGTCGAGCCAGACCGAGGGAGAGTAGGTCCCCATCCCGCCGGTGTTCGGACCGGAATCGGCATTCTCGGCGCGCTTGTAGTCCTGGCAGGATGCGAGCTCGAGGGACGTGGTCCCGTCGGCGAGCACGAAAAACGACGCCTCGCGGCCTTGCAGAAGTTCCTCGACGACGATCCGGCGGCCGGCCGCCCCGAACGCGCCACCGGAGATCATGTGCTTCGCCGTGTCGACGGCGGATGCGGGGTCTTGCGCGATGACGACGCCCTTCCCCGCGGCGAGGCCATCCGCCTTGACGACGAGCGGATACGCGGCCTCGTTTGAGAGCAGGTAACGAGACGCCTCGGCCGCATCCTCGAAAACCCGGAACGCCGCGGTCGGGATCCCGTGCCGCGCCATGAACTCTTTCGAGAACGCCTTGCTCCCTTCGATCATGGCGGCGGCGGCCGAAGGTCCGAACGTGTCGAGTCCGGCCTCGCGCAGGCGGTCGGCGAGACCGGAGACGAGGGGGGCTTCGGGACCGATGACGACGAGATCGTACGCCTCGGCGATCGCGTGGGTCACGAGCGCCTCGGTGTCTTCGGGGGCGAGCCGCACCCGTCGTGCGTGGCGTTCGATGCCGGCGTTCCCGGGAGCGCACGCGAGCTCCGTGAGCAGAGGGCTGCGGCGAAACGCCCAGGCGAAAGCCGCTTCGCGCCCGCCACCGCCGACGAGGAGAACCTTCATGATGGTTCCTTGGGCCCGCCGCGCGTCAGTGACAGCCGCAGGCGCCGGTGCCGCAGCCGCCGGCCGCGGCTTTCTTGCCGCCTTCGGGCTTTGTTCCAGTCGTCTTGCCGGGCTTCGGCGCGGGTTCCGGCGACGAGGACGTCGGCGACGAGGACGTCGGCGACGAAGAGGTCGACGAAGAGGACGACTTGCCCTGGCCGCCGTATCCCTCGTTGTACCAGCCGCCTCCTCTGAGCTGGAACGCCGATCGCGAGATCAGTTTTTCCAGAGCACCGGAACACTCCGTGCACTTCTTCAACGGTTTGTCGTTGAGTTTCTGGATCACTTCCAGCGTGTGACCGCAGGACGTGCAACGGTACTCGTAAATCGGCATGCCGTGACCTCCGGACGCGAAGACGAAGGGGATTGTGGAAGCGCTCGGTGGCGCTGTCAAGAAACGCCGGATGCTAACGACCGCGGGCCCGCCCGTCGGCCCTCGGACCGAAGTAATCCGAAAGCGCGCTCCCCAGCGCTTTGGCGAGTCGGTCCCGGTCCGCGGCGCGACCCAGAAGGGTGGCATCGTCGGGGTTGTTGAGGTTGACCATCTCGATCAACACCTTCGTCGGGACGATGTTTCCCCGAAGCACCGCGGGGAGCCAAACGTCCCGGCCCCGGATGACGCGCTCGCGTATGGGTTGGTAGGGCTGCGTGGGAAGATCCGCCCTCCTCAGCGCCTTGACGATCGCCACGGCTAGCTTGCGCGAGACCGCTTCCGAGCGAAGCCGATCGCGTGACGAGAAACTCACGCGCGGCTGTTCGCGGACTTCCTTGAAGCGAAGGTACGTCGAGGAGGAGTAGCCCATCGTGCCCTTGCGAAAGGTCGCGCCCGGCACGTAGACCATCGCGCCGCGGAGCGACGCATGGCGCGCGTCGGCATGGAGCGAGAGGAAGACGATCTTGTCGGGATCGGCCCCGCCCTTGACGAGTTTCCGGAAGACGGAGTTCGCGAGGTACCAGCGCAGGTTCACGGCGATCGCGGTCTCCCCGTTTTCTTCGGCGAGGAACGGGGGCGTCGTCAAGACCGAGCGTTTGCGGTTCGACTCCAGCGCGTCGCCACGCGACGGGGCCGACGGCTTTCCGGGGCCGTCCAGCGTGAGGAAGACCTTGGCCGCTGTGTGCGTTTCGAGTTCGCGTCGCAGACGGCTCGCGACGTCGAACACGTAGTCGTGCTCCCACAAGGCGTGGTTCATCGTGCCCGGGTCCATTCCGCCGTGGCCGGGATCGAGAATGACGACGACCCCCTCGAGTCCTCGCGTGGCCTCCGTGGGAGGGCGCGCGGTCAACTCTCGCTCCATCGCCGCCTTCGCCTTCTCGATGCTCTTCCGTCTGGCGTCCGAACTCGGAAGGAACTCCGGCTCGAGCAGGTCGAGCGGGATCTTGACGAGCCATCCGGCAGGAATGCCGGTGAGGTCCAAAACGTCGCTCCTCGCGGCGATCGTCCGGGCCAGGGATTCCACGTCCTCGGGAGACGTGCGGCCGGTGTAGCGGAGCACCACGGCGGAATAGAGGGCCTCGCCGGACTTGAGACGGTAGCCCGCGAACGGGCCCCGGGCGTCGCTTCCGTAAACGAGCGTCCCGTCGTCGGAGGTCGCTCCGGGCCGGAGTGCGGCGTCCAAGAGGCTCGCCGGAATGCGGACGATCTGACCCGGAGAAAGCTCCGGCGAGGCCAAGCCGTTGACGCGAAGCAGCTCGACGAAGTGCGCACCGTCTCCGGTGAACCACGCCGCGACCTGCCAAAGTCCTTCGTCATAGATCGGCAACGGGCTCTTGCGGGCGACGTGCAGCCAATCGCCTCCATCGGCGCGATCGTCGGGGAAAACGCTGCGGAGGACGAGTGCGCGGGCGTCCGTGCCGAGGAGTGCCAAGGGGACGCGGTAGAACCCGTCATTCGTTCTGGCGTTTCCGTCGGCGAGCGAGGATTCGAGCAGGGCGCTTCCAGCCGGCGAGGGGGAGATCCGTCGTGCGAGCGAGGACAGGTCTTCGTCGGGCCAGGGCCTGACCTCGAGGAGCAGCTCTCGCCCGCCGATCAGGCGAACGCGCAGCTCGCGTCCGAGGGGAAGGACGTCGCTCGGCGGGGGCGGCGCTGATGCGGCAACCAACGCAACGGCCGCGACGAGAGCGGCGCCGCACGCGCTGATGGCTGCGGGTCTAGAAATCAGGGGTCACCTGGAATCGATAACCGGCCGGCGGCGTTCCGGTCGTGGCCGACAGGCGCGAAGTCGCCCCCCTCGACGCGACGATCCGTTCGCGGTGGCTGACCAGGACCGTGCCGCCGGCCCCGGGTAAGGCGCCGCTGATATCGGCCTCGATCGTGACGAGATCTCCGGAAGTCGAGGTGGGTAGGAGAGCGAGGCGCACGGCTTCGAGCCCTTCATCCTGCCCCTGGCGAAAGCTGTATTCGACCGATTGCCCGACGAAGGTGTTCAGCTCGTTGGTCTCGAGGAGGACGATGCGCTCGGCGTCGACGCGTAGGACGGCGACCAGGAATCGCACGGGGGCGCCGACGGCGGCGAGCGGGCGAACCACCGCGCGTCCCACCTGTTCGCCCCGGAGAGTCAAGAGCAGCCGCCTCGCGCCGTCACCGTAAACCTCGAAGAGGCCCGATCCGTCGTCGGCCAGACGGATCTCCCGCGAGGCGCGGACGGGGGCGCGACCCACCCGCGTGACGCTGGACTCGCACAGGAGAACCGCCTCGCCGTCCGGAGTCATCGAGGTCAGCCGCGCATCGAAATGAACGCCGAGCATCGCTCCTTCCGGCCCCCAGGGGAGGGCGAGGTCGACCGTCGCAGGCTGGAACGGGCCGATTTCAACCTCTCGCGAGATCCCCGCGGTCTTCGACCGCTCCTCCTCGACGGTCAGCGCGTCGATCGTCAGCACCACGTGGGTTTCTATGGCGACGGTTGGGGCCGCGTGCCCCGTCGGAATCGAGGTCGCTGACAACGCCAACGCGAGGAGGGCACGGGGAGTCTTCATGCTGCGCATCTTATAGAGCGTGCCGCGGTTGACAACAATCGAACCGCAAACTTACACTCCCCGAGCTCGGAGGAGAGCCATGGTCGCGTTCCGTTCGGCCGCTACCGCCCTGCTTCTCGCGGCCGTCTCATCCGTTGTCCCCGGGCCGTCGGCCGCCGCGACTCGCGTCGCCACGACCCTTTCAGGCTTCGTGAGAGATGACGTCGGTGGAGCGCTCGAAGGGGTCGAAGTCCTGGTGCTCGCTCCCGAGGGACGAGGCGACGGCGCTCTTCTTCGCGCGGTGTCCGACGCCGGTGGACGGTTCCTCGTGGGGGCGATCACACCCGGCGTGTATCGCGTCGCCGCCATCAAGTCCGGGTACATCGCGGCTCTCGGTCGTGTCAACACGGTACTCCGTTCGTCGGTCGACCTGATCCTTCGACCCGTTCCGAAGGATGGCCAGCCCGGAGCCGAAAAGGTTCTTGACGACCTCTCGTGGACGCTGCGGGTGCCGCCTCGCAGCATCCTCCGCGAGCTCGACGAACGTGCCGTTCTCGTTTCAGGGGACACCGGCGGTGCCCGCGCGTTCGCGGCGCGCGTGCAGGAGTCGGTGCGCGGCGAAATCGACCACATGGTCGCCCTCGGGTCGTGGCGACCGGGGTCGTCTGGACCGTCGTCGAACCTCGAGGGAAACGAGACGCGCATGCGGTTCGGCGGCACCCTCGGAGAGCGTGGGACGATCCAAGTCCGCGGACGCCGCGGCAGCCTCGATTCGGCTTCGCCGCGATCGTCACCGGGCGCCGTCAGTCGCGGGGCGTCCGACGTCGACCTCGATTTGTCCTACGACACGGCCGTGGACGAAAGCTTGGCGATGCGCGCCTTCTATTCGAGCGGAAATCTGGAGGTGACCGATCGCCTGGGTGTCGCAGGAGGCACGGCGCGTCAGTCGCAGCGTTCGTGGGGGTACGACGCCAAGTGGCGAAAGCAAGTCGACGATTCCTCGCACGTTGCGCTCCAGGTCGGATTTCACGACGCAAATCTCGATCTCGGCCGGGGTCCCGCGGTCGGTTGGGACCCCGCACAAGGGGACGCGTCCAGTCGGGCGATCGGCGCCGAAGGCTCCTACGAGAACCTCGTGGGTGACGGCCATCTCGTGCGCGTGGGCGCGCGGGCGCAGCGACTGAGCTTGTCGGCTCCCGGAGCGCGCGTCGGCCGCGCGAGCGGTACCTTCGCGCTCGACGGGGCGTCCGGCTGGAGCCTCCTCATCGACTCGGAGGACCGGTGGTCCCTCTCGAGTCCGATCGCGGTCACCTGCGGCCTTGCTGTGACGCAAGGGTTCGACGGGACGCTAGCGACGACCCTGGAGCCGCGAGTCGGCGGATCGTGGACAGCCGGCCGCATGGAAGCGAGGGCCGAGGTGTCCTATTTCGCGACGACCCGGGCGGCGGTGGGACCGACGGGCGTCCCGCGCTCCGATCTCCCGTCGCCTTACGGCTACGCCGTAGAGTTAGTGACCCACCTCGACCCCTCGCTGACCCTTCGAGGAACCGCGACCTATCTGCCGTCGCGCGCGACCTTCGGCGGTGGTCGGGAGGCTCCGCAGGGCCCAGAGACCCTCTACGTCACAGACGGGTTCGTGTCCGATCGCTTCGTTGCGATCGATCTGGAGCGCGTCGCGTCGTCCGCGACGGTGTCCTTCCGCGTCGCGCGCGGCCACGTGGACGGGGTGCTTGCGCCGGCTCTCGACGACGTCCCGGTCGTTCTTCTCGCCGATCGTGCGCTGGACTATGACGCGGCGCGGTTCGGTGTCAGTGCCCCACGCGCCGGGTCGGCGGTCGCTGTCGAATACAGAAGCGTTCGGGACCACGCCGATGCCGCCGGCGTCCAAGCGACGGGCTCCGTGAGGACGGTCGCCCTGGATTTCGCGCAGGATCTGGTCCGATTTGCCGGGGGACGCGCGTCGTGTCGCCTTCTTCTAACCGCACGCACCGCGCTGGGACCGGGGTCGATCGCGTCAGAGGCCGATCCTGCCGACGCGCGTCCATTCGTCGCCGATCACCGGCGGCTTGGCGCGGGAGTGTCCCTGGCCTTTTGAGGGCCAGGGCGACGCGAGGAGTCGGGACGTGAATTCGCGGACGCGTCGCGCGCGATTCGCCGCCGTCGGGGCGGCGGCGATCCTCCTCGCGGGATTCGCGGTTGTCTCGTTCGGCCGCCGGGTGTCCCAGCGCGAACCGTGGGTGGGTGTTGAGTGGGTCCAGGCGGCGGCGGGCGTCACCGTTCGCGTCGTCGAGCCCGGAAGTCCGGCGTCGGCGGCCCGCATGCGTCCGGGGGACGTGCTCTTGCGGTTGGACGGCCAGAGGGTCGAGGACACCCTCCGCGTGGCCGATGCGCCGTGGCGCGTTCCGGCAGGCACCGCGATGGGACTCACCCTGCGACGGGGCAACACGACCTTCGAGACGTCGTTGGTGCCGGCGCGCCGTCACGCCGCCTCTCGGCTCTACGGCTATCTCGCGCTGATCGGCGTCGTGTGTTTTGCGTCGGGCCTTCTCATCGTCGTGAATTGGCCGAGCGTCCGCGGGGCCCGCGTCTACGGTGCCCTGGCCATGGCGCTCTTCGCGCAGCTCGTGTTGAGCCAGACCGGCGAGGGGGATGCGTTCGATTGGGCGGTGCACTGGGCCGACGTGGTCGCCGGCGCCCTCGTTCCGACACTGCTCGTTCATCTCGCCTGGACGCTCGCGCGCGGCGAGGTTCCGGGGAGGCGGACGGTCCTCGCTCTGGCCTACGGCGGCGCCGCCGTTCTGATCGGCCTCGACGTGTGGATGGTTGGCCTGGGCGGAGCGTATCGGTTCGAGGACCCGATCCGGGCCGCCGTCTGGCACGATCGTCTGGAGCTGTTGTTCTTGGCTGCCGCCGTCGGTCTCAGCGCGTTCGCGATGGCGAGGGCGTTCGCTCGCACGACGTCGAGACTCCACCGCAGCCAACTGCGCTGGATGCTCTGGGGGCTCGGTCTCGGCTTCGGACCGTTCACCGCGTTTTACATCCTGCCGTGGGTTCTGGGCGCCGCCTTCCCCTCCTGGACCGACCTCACGCTGCTTCCGCTGCTGGCGGTGCCCGCCGCGTTCACCGCGGCGATGGCGCGCTACCGGCTTCACGACCTCGACCTGATCTTGAGGCGCGGGCTGTCGATCGTCGTGCTCGGCGTGATCACGGTCGCCGCGTACGCGGTCACGCTCGTGATCGTCCGCCGCCTGGTCATCGATCTCGATCTTCCGGAAGCCGTGCTCGGCTTCTTCGCGGCGCTCGTGACCGCGGTTTTGTACCCCCGGCTTCGCGCATGGGTCAGGGAGGGTGTCGATCGCGCGTTTTACCGCGCCAGGTACAGCTACCGCGCGACGCTCCTCGAGTGGAGCCGCGAGTTGAACGCGGAGACCGATCTGCCGTCGCTTCTGGGGCGCCTCGAAGACCGCGTCCGCGAGACCCTCGCCGTTCCCGAGGCCGCGGTTCTGGTTCGCGGCAGCGGCAGGAGGTTCGAGCGGCTCGCCGCAACGGGCCGGCGGATTTCGGTCGATCTGGACCGCGCGGTCATCGACGCCTTGGAGCGGAATCCGTCGCTCGCTCTCACCGCCGGGACGCTGGAGGGCATGGCGGAAGCGCGGCACCTGTTCGGGATAAAAGCGAAGGGAAGGCTCTCTTCGGTGCTTGCGGTCACCGACCGGGAAGGCTTCGATAGCTCGCTGTCGAGCGAGGACAGCGCGCTCCTCTCCACGCTCTGCGCGCACGCCGCGCCGGCGGTCGAAGCCGCGAGGGTGATGCTCGAGGTCCGCCAGCACGCCGCGCAGGTGGAGTCCCTGAAGGCCCTTCAGGAACGCATCCTCGAAAGCAGCGGTGTCGGCCTCCTGCTGATCGACGCGGAGGCGCGCATTCGCGCCTGGAACCGCCGCCTGGAGGAGATCTACGGACTCCCGCGAGACGAGGCGATGGGGAAGTTCCTCCGCGAGGTCTTCCCGCTTCACTCGATTCGCCGCATCGAGCGCGAGTTGGCGGCGGTGGGACCCGATGTCGAGGCGCGCATCTACCGTCATGCGCTGGTCAACCGCGCGGGTGAGCGGATCGTCGTCAACCTCGCGCTCTCCCCCATCGCCGCCGAGGGAGGGGATGGGTCGCGTGTCGTGACGTTCGACGACATCACCGCGCGCGTGACGCTGGAGGAGCAGGTGTTGCAGCAGGAGCGGCTCGCGTCGTTGGGTCTGCTTGCGGCAGGGGTCGCTCACGAGGTGAACACGCCCCTCACGGGCATCTCGGGCTACGCGCAGCTGCTTCTCGACGACATGGCCGCCGACGATCCGCGTCGGGAGACTTTGGAGAAGATCGAAATCCAAACGCGACGCGTCTCCAAGATCGCCAACTCGCTCCTGAACCTCGCCCGGCCGGAACGCTCCGCGTTCGAGGACCTCACGCTCAACGACGCGGTGCAAGAGGTCCTGAGGCTCTTTGCGCCCCAGATCCGAGACAAGCGCATCGTGCTCCACGTCGAGTTGGAATCCGAGCTCCCCGAGGTGCGTGGCCACCGCGGCAAGCTGCAGCAGGTTCTTCTGAATTTGCTCTCGAATGCCCGAGATGCCGTCGAAGGGGGCGGACGCATCGCCGTGCGCACCGTCCATCGGGACGGGCGCGTCGTTCTCGAGGTGGTTGACGACGGCGTCGGGATCGCCGAAGGCGACCTACCGCGCATCTTCGATCCGTTCTTCACGACCAAAGGACGCGGCAAGGGGACGGGTCTCGGCCTGTCGATCAGCTACGGCATCGTGCGGGAGCATGACGGCGCGATGCACGTCGAAAGCGTGCCCGGCCAGTTCACGCGTTTCTGGGTCGAGTTGCCGGTCCACAAACCGGCGCGCGCCTGGGCCTAGGAATTGGCCGCGCGCCGCCTGGTAGAGTGCCGCTGATGGCGCCCGAAACTGCCGCCGTTTCTCACGGCCGCATCCTGATCGTCGACGACGAGCCCGTCGTCACCGACGTCCTGGGAACGCTTCTTCGCAAGGAAGGAGACGACGTCTTCGTGGCGCAAGACGCCGGCAGCGGGCGCGGACTGTTCGAGAGCGGCGGGCCGTGGGATGCCGTTCTCGTGGACGTCATGCTCCCCGATGCCAACGGCCTCGACGTGCTGCGCTGGATCCGCGATCGCGATCCCGACACTGCGGTATTGATGATCACGGCGTTTGGAACCGTCGAAAGCGCGGTGACCGCGATGAAGCTCGGGGCCTTCCACTACCTGACGAAGCCGTTCAAGAACGAGGAGGTTCGGCTCCTGGTCGCGCAGGCCGTCAGGACGACGCGCTTGCGGACCGAGAACAAGGGTTTGAAGCGCGAACTGGAGCAACGCTACCGTTATGAGAAGATCGTCGGCAAGTCTCGGGCGATGCAAGAGGTTTACCGGTTCATCGACCAGGTCGCTCAGTCTCGCGCGACCGTGTTGATCAATGGCGAGAGCGGCACGGGCAAGGAGCTCGTGGCGCATGCGATCCACCGCCGGAGTCCCCGTGCGGAGGAGCCCTTCATTATCGTCAACAGCCACAGCATCCCGACCGAACTGCTCGAAGACAACCTATTCGGTCACTCGCGGGGCGCATTCACCGGAGCGAACGCCGCGAAGATCGGCCTGCTCGAGGTCGCCGACCGCGGCACCGTGCTTTTCGACGAGATCTCGACGGTCACCCCCGAGGTCCAGACGAAACTGCTCCGCGTCATCCAAGACAAGGAGTTCCTCCCGTTGGGCGCGCTCGAGAACAGGCTCGTCGACGTGCGGATCATCGCGGCAACCAACGAAGACCTGAAACACCTCATCGAGGTCGGACGGTTCCGCGAGGACCTGTACTACCGGTTAAACGTCATCAGCGTCTCGATCCCGCCGCTGCGCGCGCGCATGGAGGACATCCCGATCCTCGTCGAGCATTTCCTCGAGAGGTTCAACACCGAAAACCGCAAAGGCGTGACGCGCGTCACCCCGGCGGTCATGGATCGGTTCTTCTCGCACAACTGGCCGGGAAACGTCCGCGAGCTGGAAAACGTCGTCGAGCGCGGGGTCGTTCTTGCGCGCGGGCAGGAGATCGACATCGATCTGCTTCCGACCGACATGTCGCGGCGGGTCGTCTTGCCCGACGCTCCACCCCTCCCGGAGGGGGTTAGGTTCTACGACGCGGTCGGCCGCTTCGAGAGGCAGCTCATCGAGGGCGCGCTGCGTCAGACGGGTGGCGTCCAGAAGCACGCCGCCGAGCTCCTGGGTCTCAAACCCACCACCCTCAACGAGAAGATCAAGCGTCTGGGAATCGTCGTCTGAGGCCGATCGGATTGGCGG
>Ga0315290_10001795_pt1 | contig 14882 bp, 11 predicted proteins | sample YL17G12_0_MG_FD_203627 | JGI IMG/M metagenome (GOLD analysis project Ga0315290, IMG submission 203627) | Sediment microbial communities from Yellowstone Lake, YNP, Wyoming, USA - YL17G12_0 | ecosystem: Environmental > Aquatic > Freshwater > Lake > Sediment | place: USA: Wyoming | collected... | reverse complement strand
GGGCGCGCAAGATGGCCGTCTTCGCCGACCCGAACTGCGGCTACTGCAAGCGCTTCGAGCGCGATCTGCAACGCGTCAAAGACGTCACGGTCTACACCTTCCTGATTCCGATCCTGGGGGGCGATTCACCCGAGAAGTCACGCAACATCTGGTGCTCCAAAGACAGCACGGCGGCGTGGCGCAACTGGATGCTGGACGGCGTCGCGCCCGCGCGCACGCAGGGCGAGTGCGACGCCGGCGCGATCGAGCGCAATACCGCGCTCGCACGCAGGCACCGCGTCAACGGCACGCCGGCGATCGTGTTTGAAGACGGCAAGCGGGTTCCCGGTGCGATGAGCACCGAGCAGATCGAGAAACAACTGGTCGCGAGCCGCGGCGCAAAGTAGGCCGGGAGTCCAAGCCGACGCGCTCATGATCACCCACAGCATCGGCGTCGAAGACCCGAGCGCGCACCTCTATCGTGTGACCTTGACCGTGCCGCGGCCTGCGGCGCGGCAGCGCCTGAGCCTCCCGGTATGGATTCCCGGCAGCTACCTCGTGCGCGAGTTTGCGCGCCACCTGTCGGCGCTCGAGGCGCGCCAGGGGCGCCGCCGGATCTTGCTGGAACAGATCGACAAGACGACCTGGGTCGCAGCGTGCGAGGGCAGGGGCGCGCTCAGGCTCAGCTACCTCGTGTACGCGTTCGATACGTCGGTGCGCGCCGCCTATCTCGATCCAAGCCGCGGCTTCTTCAACGGCACCAGCATGTGCCTGCGCGCCGAAGGTTTCGAGGCGCGGCCGCAGCGCCTGGTGCTGCGTTCGCTGCCGCGCGGGTGGGAGGTGGCGACCACGTTGCCGGCGCTTGCAGTGAATGCGGCGGGCAAGGGCAGCTACCAGGCCGCCGACTACGACGAACTTGTCGATCACCCGGTCGAGATGGGCAAGTTCTGGCGCGGCCGATTTGTCGCCTGCGGCATCGCGCATGAGTTCGTCGTCGCCGGCGCCTTGCCCGATTTCGACAGCGCGCGCCTGCTCGCCGATGTGCAGCGCCTGTGCGAACACGAAATCGGGTTCTGGCACCCGCGGGCCGGGCCGCGCGCTCGAATCAGCTCGAAAGAAATTCCTTTCCGGCGCTATCTGTTCATGCTGAACGCGGTTGACGAAGGCCACGGCGGTCTGGAGCATCGCTCGAGCACGGCATTGATCGCGTCTCGGCGCAACCTGCCGCGCAACGGCGACGCCAGCAGCAGCGACGGGTATGTGAGCCTGCTCGGGCTGATCGCCCACGAATACTTCCACAGCTGGAACGTGAAGCGCCTGCGGCCCGCGCAGTTCCAGAGTCTTGACTATGCACGCGAGAACTACACCGAACTGCTCTGGTTCTTCGAGGGCTTCACGTCGTACTACGATGACCTGACGCTGGTGCGCAGTTCCATGATCGATGCCGAGCGCTACCTCGGGCTGCTGGGCAAGACGATCAACAACGTGCTGGCCACGCCCGGGCGTCAGGTGCAAAGCGTGGCCCAGGCGAGTTTCGACGCGTGGACCAAGTACTACCGCGCCGACGAGAACACGCCGAATGCCACGATCAGCTACTACGCCAAGGGTTCGCTGGTTGCGCTCGCGCTCGACCTCACACTGCGCGCCGGCCGCACCGGCACGCTCGACGACGTGATGCGACACCTCTGGCGCACCAGCCGCGGCGGCCCGATTTCGCGCGCCGACATCGGCGCCGCGCTGCGCAGCGTGGGCCGGCGTTCCTTCGAGAAAGAATTGACCGCGTGGGTCGATGGCGTGCGCGAGCTGCCGTTGCAGGACCTGCTGCAATCCTTCGGCGTCGAGTGGCAGGTGCGGCCGGCGACACTGGCGCAGCGATTGGGAGTTCGCTTGAATGAAAGCGCCCTGACAGGCATCAAGGTGACGCATGTGCTGCGCGGCGGCGTGGCGCAGCAGGCCGGCCTTGCCGCGGGCGACGAGATCATAGGGCTGGGTGCGTGGCGGCTGCGCCGTCTCGACGACGCCCTGCGCTTGTTCGAACCGGGCCGAGCGGCCCCGTTGCTGGTCGCGCGCGACCAGCGCATCATGACCTTGAAGCTGCTGGTGCCGAAGCTGGCGGATCGCGACAACGCAACGGTCACACTCAGGGTCGCGGCCAAGGCGCCACGCACCGCGTTCGGGCTGCGCCAGGCATGGCTGAGCGGCTGAGTCGTCTGCGCCGCATGTTCGGCTTGGCGCCCGATGGCGCGCGCCTGAGTGTCTGGGTCACGCTAATCCTGGCCGTGCTCGTGATGCACGTTGGGGTGGTGCGATGGGTCGCCGCGAGGGCGGCAGAATTCAGCCTGGTGAACGTGATGCCACCGCGCATCGAAGTGGCCTACGTGCGCGAAATGACGCTGAGCGCGCCGCCCGCAGTGGCGCCGCTGCCGCCGAAGCCTGCGCCCGCCAAGAAGAAGAGAACCGCGGCGGCCGTGCCGGCGCCGGCGGCGTCAGCGCCCGAAGTGGCGATCGATCCGCCTGCGGAACAAGACGCGATGCTCGCAAAGGCGGACGTGGCGCCTGAACCGCTGCTCAAGACCGAAACCGAACCGGCGCCAGGCAATGTCACCCCGGCACCGGGCACGCCGGTCGACCCTTCGACTCCTGAGTCGACCGAAGCGGCCGCTATCGTCACGCCCCCTGAAACGGCCGCCTCCGCCCCGGCAGTCGCGTCGGCGGCAGCTGCAGTGGCGAATGCAATCGAGGTCTTCGATTGGCCGACGTCAACGCGCCTGACCTATGCGCTCACGGGCAACTACCGCGGCGAGGTGCTGGGTTCGGCACAGGTGGAGTGGATTCGCTCGGGCACGCGCTACCAGGTGCATCTGGACCTCGTCATCGGCGCGAGCGTGGCGCCCCTGATCTCGCGCCGCATGAGCAGCGACGGCGACATCACGCCGACAGGGCTGTCCCCGCGCCGCTACGACGAGGACACGAAGGTGGTGTTTCGGGACCGGCGCCGCCTCACGATGTTGTTCGAACCCGACGCCGTGGTCATGCCTTCGGGCGAGCGGCGCGAGCGCTGGCCCGGGGTCCAGGATACGGCGAGCCAGTTCGTTCAGCTGACCTTCATGTTCACGCTCAACCCCGAGCTGCTGCGCGTGGGCAAGCAGTTCGTCGTGCCGCTGGCGCTGCCGAAAAACATCGATCGCTGGACTTACGAAGTGATGAAGGAAGAAGTTCTGTACACCCCCTTCGGGCAGGTGAACGCGTTCCACGTCATGCCCAGGCGCATCACGCAACCGGGCAGCGAGCTTCGGGTCGAAATCTGGTTCGCGCCGCAGTTGCGTTACTTGCCGGTGCGGATTCGAATCGAGCAGGATGCCGAGACCTATGCCGAGCTGATGCTCGACCGGCGGCCGCAGATCGCCGCCGAGTAGCCCCCCGGTCTTGCGCCAGATCGCTCCCATGGAATGCGGTGCCGGAACGGGCCGGTTGAATACCGTGGCCGCAGCCGATCTTGTCGCAAGCGTCGATCGCAACCAAACTCAAGGTTCGCCTCGCGCCGTATAGTCGTCACGCAACCTTGCCAGGAGAATGTGAATGGGCGCGGAATTCTTGTTGACGCAAGTTCGTGGCGATGGCGCGTTGAAGACAGGTTGGATCACGCTGAACCGGCCGAAGCAGCTCAACGCCTTGAACGATGGCCTGATGACGGAGCTGGGCGAGGCCTTGCGCAGCTTCGATGCCGACGCCGGCATCGGCTGCATCGTCATCACCGGCAGCGAGAAGGCCTTTGCCGCCGGCGCCGACATCGGCGCGATGGCGAGCTGGTCGTACATGGATGTCTACAAGGCCGACTACATCACGCGCAACTGGGAAACGATCCGCAGCGTGCGCAAGCCGGTGATCGCCGCGGTGGCGGGCTTCGCACTGGGCGGCGGCTGCGAACTCGCGATGATGTGCGATTTCATCATCGCCGCCGACAGCGCCAGGTTCGGCCAACCGGAGATCAAGCTCGGCATCATTCCCGGCGCGGGCGGCACCCAGCGCCTGCCGCGGGCCGTGGGCAAGGCGAAGGCGATGGACATGATTCTCACCGGGCGCTTCATGGACGCGGCGGAGGCCGAACGCTGCGGACTCGTGTCGCGCGTCGTCCCCGCGGCTGAACTGCATGAGACAACCCTTGCCGCCGCGCAATCGATCTGCGAGTTCAGCGCGCCAAGCGTGATGATGGCCAAGGAAAGCGTGAACCGCGCCTTCGAGGCCAGCCTGTCCGACGGCGTGCAGTTCGAGCGGCGCCTGTTCCACTCGCTGTTTGCGACCGAAGATCAGAAAGAGGGCATGAACGCCTTTGTGAACAAGCGCAAGGCGGCGTTCAAGCAGCGCTGAGCGAATAGCGGGACCCGCGCCACGCACGGCGCCAGGTGCGAGCAGACCTCAGCCTTCCGTGCGCAGCGACGGAAACAGAATCACGTCGCGGATGCTCGGGCTGTCGGTGAGCAGCATGATGAGCCGGTCGATGCCGATGCCGCAACCGCCCGTGGGTGGCATGCCGTACTCGAGAGCGCGGATGAAATCGGCGTCGTAGTACATCGCCTCTTCGTCGCCGGCGTGCCTGTTCGCTGCCTGGGCCTGGAACCGAGCCGCCTGGTCCTCGGCGTCGTTCAGCTCGGAAAAGCCGTTTGCCATTTCGCGCCCGGTGATGAAGAGCTCGAAGCGTTCCGTGACCGAGGGGTCGGTGTCGGACGCGCGCGCCAGCGGTGACACCTCGACCGGGTAGTCGATGATGAAGGTCGGTTCCCAGAGCTTGTCTTCAACCGCCGCTTCGAACATCGCGAACTGCAATTCGGCCAGGCCCCAGTGTTCGGCTGGCGTTTCGCCGAGCGCAGCGAGCCTGGTGCGCAGCCACGCGGTGTCGCGCGCCTGGCGCTGATCGAGGCCGGCGTGGGTGATCAGCGAGTCGGTGATGGACAGGCGCGCGAACGGCCGTTCCAGATCGAGCTGCCGACCTGAATAGCTCAGGCTCGCCGAGCCGGTGGTCTGGCGCGCCGCATGGCGAAAAATCGCCTCGGTGAAGTCCATCACATCATGATGATTCCAGTACGCGGCGTAGAACTCCATCATCGTGAACTCGGGGTTGTGCCGGACCGAGATGCCTTCATTGCGAAAGTTGCGGTTGATCTCGAACACGCGCTCGAAGCCACCGACGAGCAGACGCTTCAGGTACAGCTCGGGCGCGATGCGCAGGAACATTTCCTGATTCAGCGCGTTGTGGTGCGTGACGAACGGCTTCGCGTTTGCTCCGCCGGGTATGGCGTGCAGCATCGGCGTTTCGACCTCGAGGAAATGGTGCTCGACCATGAACTGGCGGATCGACGACACCGCCTTGCTGCGCGCGACGAAACGCGCGCGCGCGTCTTCGTCGGTGATCAGGTCGACATAGCGCTGCCGGTACTTCTGCTCCTGGTCGGCCATGCCGTGGAACTTGTCGGGCAGCGGGCGCAGGCTCTTCGTCAGCAGGCGCAGGGTGCTCACACGCACCGAGAGTTCGCCGGTGCGAGTCTTGAACAGCGTGCCTTCGGCGCCCAGGATGTCGCCCAGGTCCCAATGCTTGAACGCCTCGTAGGCCGCCTCGCCGAGCGCGTCACGCGTGGCGAACAGCTGAATCCGGCCGCTGCCGTCTTGCAGGGTGGCAAAGCTTGCCTTTCCCATCACCCTCTTGAGCATCATGCGCCCGGCGAGGGTGACCTTCACGCCCTGCGGCTCGAGTTCCTCGTTCGGCATCTCGCCGAACTTGTGCAACAGGTCCAGCGCGCCGTTCTTCGGTTTGAAGTCGTTTGGGAATGCGGCCCGACCTTCCGCATTCGCCCGTGCCCGGATCGCGGCGAGTTTTTCGCGGCGCTCGACGATCAATTGGTTGTCGTCAGTTGTGGCAGTTGTCGCACGTTCATCGCTCATCGGCATCCTTTGGTCTGCGCGCGATTTTATGGGCTGCGGCTGCACGTAGAATTCGCCGCCCACCGCATATCCTGCGCGGCGCGTTTCCGCACCGTTGCGCAAAGGAACCTCGATCCATGCATGTCCGGCGTCTGCCCATCCTCAACCGAAAGGTCAGGTTCGCGCTTGCGGGCTGCGGCCGGATTGCCGCCAACCACTTCGAGGCGATCAAGGCGCACGCCGCCAACTGCGAATTGACGGATGTCTGCGATGTCGATCCATCGGCCGTGGCCGAGGCGGTGCAACGCACCGGTGCAGCCGGACACGCCGGCCTGGGCCCGATGCTCGCGCAGACCCAGGCCGATTGCGTGATTCTCGCCACGCCCAGCGGCCTGCATTCGGCGCAAGCCATCGAAGTCGCCCGTTCCGGGCGCGATGTCATGACTGAAAAGCCGATGGCCACGCGCTGGAGCGATGGCCTGGCCATGGTGCGCGCCTGCGACGAAGCCGGAGTGCGCCTTTTCGTCGTCAAGCAGAACCGCCGCAACCGTACGCTGCAGCTGCTCAAGCAAGCAGTCGACAAAGCGCGCTTCGGCCGTATCTACATGGTCAACGTCAACGTCTTCTGGACCCGGCCCCAGTCGTACTATGACAGTGCGGCGTGGCGCGGCACGTGGGAATTCGACGGCGGCGCGTTCATGAACCAGGCCAGCCACTACATCGACCTGCTCGACTGGATCGTCGGCCCGGTCGAGAGCGTGATGGCCTATACCGGCACGCTGGCGCGCAACATCGAAGTCGAAGACACGGGCGTTGCGGCGCTGAAGTGGCGCAATGGCGCGATGGGCACGGTCAATGTGACGATGCTGACCTACCCGAAGAACCTGGAAGGTTCGATCACCGTCCTCGGCGAGCGCGGCTCGGTGCGAATCGGCGGCGTCGCCGTGAATCAGATCCAGCTTTGGAACTTCGACGCAGCCGACGACATGGACGTGGGCATCGACGACGCCAGCTACCAGACCACCTCGGTCTATGGTTTCGGCCACCCGCTCTACTACGACAACGTGATCAACACGCTGCGCGGCCAGGCCCAGCCCGAGACCGACGGTCGCGAAGGCCTGAAGTCGCTTGAACTGTTGATTGCAATGTACCTGTCGGCGCGCGACGGCAAGCGCGTCAACCTGCCGCTGGCCTATTGAACCTAGAAACCGCAGTTGACCGCTTCCCCCCCGCTGGCCACACCGCATGAACACCGAGATCTCTACCCACGACCACCCTCTCCGTTTGGGTGCGGGCGCTACGCACCCGATTGAGCCGCGCTGCGGCACGCTGGCGGCGTTGCTCCACCTTGCAGGCCGCGCCAAGCCGGGGGCTTGGCCCTTCGCCAGGCACAGCCAGTCCACAGGACTGTCTGTGTCCGGGCTCAGCCTCGCGGGCGTGAGCCCGCCGCGTCGTCGCGCCTTGCCAGCGCACCGCATCGCGGCCCACTCGGGCGCGTCCAACTGCGGTTTCTAGGTTGACGCCGGGCGGGGCATGACGACGACGATCCACCCCAGCGCCATCGTCGACGCCGGCGCCCAGCTCGGTGAGGGCTGCCGCGTCTGGCACTTCGTGCACATCAGCGCCGGCGCACGCATCGGCAGCGACTGCTCGTTCGGGCAGAACGTGTTCGTCGGCAACGATGTGCTGATCGGCGATAACGTGAAGATTCAGAACAATGTCTCGGTTTACGACGCGGTGACGCTCGAGGACGACGTATTCTGCGGGCCCAGCATGGTCTTCACCAATGTCTACAACCCGCGCTCGGCAGTCAGCCGCAGACGCGAATACCGGCGCACGCTGGTGCGGCGTGGTGCCACGCTCGGTGCCAACAGCACGATCGTGTGCGGCACCACCGTGGGCCGCTATGCCTTTGTCGGAGCTGGTGCCGTGATCAACCGCGACGTGCCCGACTTTGCGCTGATGGTCGGCGTGCCTGCGCGCCACATCGGCTGGATGAGCCGGCATGGCGAGCGTCTGGCGCTGCCGCTCACCGGCGAAGGCGAGGCTGCGTGCCCTGCCACGGGTGAAGCGTATGTGCTGAGCGCAGGCGTTTGCTCACCCGTCAAAGACCGCGCATGACCGGCAAGCTCGAATTCACCGATCTGAAATCCCAGTACGCGGCGCTGCGCGGCCAGATTGGCGAGCGCATGCAGAGAGTGCTCGACCACGGCCAGTACATCATGGGGCCGGAGGTCAAGGAGCTCGAACAGCGCCTCGCCGCGTTCACGGGCGCGAAGCACTGCATCACCGTGGCCAGCGGCACCGAAGCGCTGCTGATCGCGCTCATGGCGATCGGCCTCAAACCCGGCGACGAAGTCATCACGACGCCCTTCACCTTCGCCGCCACCGCCGAGATGATCGTATTGCTCGGTGGCAAGCCGGTTTTCGTCGACATCGAAGCCGACACCTGCAACATCGATGCGGGCGAAATCGAAGCGCGCATCACCCCAAGAACCAGGGCGATCATGCCGGTCAGCCTGTACGGCCAGTGCGCCGACATGGACGAGATCAACGCGATTGCGGCGCGCCACGGCAACATCGCCGTGATCGAAGACGCGGCACAGAGTTTCGGCGCCAGCTACAAGGGCCGCAGGAGCTGCCACCTGAGCACGATCGGCTGCACCAGCTTCTTCCCGAGCAAGCCGCTCGGCTGTTACGGCGACGGCGGTGCGATGTTCACCGACGACGACGCGCTGGCCCAAGCCTGCCGCGAGATCCGCGTGCACGGCCAGAGCGCGCGCTACACGCACACGCGGATTGGCGTGGGCGGGCGCATGGACACCCTGCAGTGCGCCGTGGTGCTGGCCAAGCTGGAGCGTTTCGAGTGGGAATTGCAACGACGCCGCGAGATCGGGGAGCGGTACCACGCGTTGCTGGCCGACGCCGGCTTGAAGCTGCTGGCGGTGCGGCCGGATCGGGACTGCGTCTGGGGCCAGTACACGGTGTTTGTCGAACACCGAGCAGGCGTGCAGGCGGCCCTGCAGGCTCAGGGGATTCCCACAGCGGTTCATTACCCTTTGCCGCTGCACTTTCAGCCCGCCTATGCGCAATACTGCGGCCCGGATTCCTGCCCACGAAGCGCGTTTGTCGCGCAGCAGGTGATGAGCCTGCCCATGAGCGCTGATCTTGGCGAGGCAGACCAGGGCAGAGTGACTTCGGCGCTGCTGGCGCAGGTTGGCGCGCGAGATCGGCAGGCGCATGCATCGCCTGATTGCAGCAATCTCGTCCTGCCGGCGTCTGAACCGGGGCGCTGCTCGTAGGTAGGACATGAGCCTTCGCGCCAACGCCCTGGCCAATTTCGGTGGCCAGTTCTTCGCTGCGGCGCTGGTACTTGTGCTGGCGCCTGCGTACATCGACGCGCTCGGTCTGGAAGCCTGGGGTTTGGTTGGAATCCTGGCGATGTTGAGCGTGTGGTTCAACCTGCTCGACGTAGGCCTCACACCTGCGATTTCACGCGAACTCGCCGCCCGAGGCCAGGGCAATGCCGCTGCGGCTCGCGCAGCTGCCGGGCTGGTGCGCTGCGTCGAATGGATCTACCTGGCTGTTGTGATCAGCGTCATCTCGGTGGTTGCGCTGGCGGCCTCAAGCGTGGCCACCGGCTGGCTGAACCTTTCGGTGCTGCAGGCCGGCCCGGCCGGCCAGGCGCTGATGCTGATTGGTGTTGTCGTTGGGCTGCGGCTGTACGAGAACATCTACCGCGCTGTCCTTACCGGACTCGAAGAACTCCTGGTGCTGAACCTCCTGTCCAGCGTCTTCGCGCTGCTGCGTTGGGGAGGAGGGCTCGCATTCATCCTCACCTTCGGCCCGCCGAACGTGGTCGATTTATTCGCCTGGCAGGCGGCGGTCTCGGCGCTGTCGTTGTTGGTCTTCGCAATTGTTGGCCACCGGCACCTGCGGGCGGCAGTGGGCAGCGCGCGTGCCGACTTCGCAGCGCTCAAACGGATCCGCGGTTTCGCCGCTGGTATTGCGGCGACCTCCGCGCTCGGGGTGCTTCTGACCCAGGTGGACAAGATCCTGCTGAGTCGAATGTTGCCGCTCGCCGACTTCGGCGGATACGTGCTGGCCGCGTCGCTGGTGGACGCGCTGTCGCTGCTCGCCGCACCTCTGTACGCCGCCCTGACACCGCGCTTCGTGCGTCTGTACGAAGCGCATGACACGCAGGCGTTGGCGGCGCTGTACCTGCAGGCCACGCAACTGCTCGCGGTACTGCTCATGCCTTGCGCCTTGCTGCTTGTGGTGCACGCTGAAGGCGTCATCCGGGCATGGTCTGGCGACGCTGCACTCGCATCCCGAATTGCACCCCTCGTCGCTGTCCTGGCGCTGGGCCGCATGATCAATGCGTCGATGCAGTTGCCGGCGGCCTTGCAATTCGGCGCCGGTTGGACGTCGCTGGGTGCCAAGACAAACCTCGTCGCGGTGCTGTTCCTGGTGCCGCTGATCCTGCTGACCGTGCCGATCTATGGGGCACTGGGCTACGCCTGGTGCTGGGTGGCGCTGAACATCGGCTACCTCGCCGTGACCACATTCGTGCTGCACCGGCGCCTGCTGCCCCAGGTTCGCAATCGCTGGCTGCGTGACGCTGTGTTGCTGCCGGCGGCAATGGCGCTGGGCTGGATGATCACCGCGCGCTGGCTGGTCGACATGCCGGACGGGCGTCTTGCGCTGGCAATGGTGCTGGTGGCCGTGCTCGTCACCGGGATTGTTGTTGTCGCTTGCGTGTCACCGGCGGCCCGCGCGTTCGCGCGCAAGCAGCTCTTGTCCTGATCGCCGTTCAACATGCCAGACCCAACCAAAGTGACGATTGCGATTCCGACCTTTCGGCGGCCCGAAATGCTGCGCCGGGCGCTGGAAAGCGTCGTACGCCAGAACTACGCGCCACTGGAAGTCATCGTTGCCGACAACGCGACCGAAGGTGATGCCGTGGCGTCGGTGATCGCTTCATTCCACGGCCGAATCGAGGACCTGCGATATGTACGCCACGAGCAGAACATCGGCGCCCTCGACAATTTCATGTTCTGTCTGACGCAGGCCAGCGGCGACTATTTCATGTGGCTCGCCGATGACGATGAACTAGCCGCTGACAGCATCGCGGCACTCGCCCGCCCGCTGGATGAGGACCCGACGATCGTGACGGTGGTACCGCATTGGCGCCTTAAGCGCAGCCCGGAAGCCGGCTGGGTCGTCGAGCAGCGAGCGTACGAATCGCACTCGCCGTTGGTGCGCGCGCTGCGCTACGTCTGGCGTGCGAATGACGCGTTCTACTACGGCCTGCATCGCCGCAGGGAACTGCTCACTTGCCGCTTTCCGAACTTCGTGTGGCCGAACGCGGGCGTGCTGGCCGATACGGCTTATCCGTACTTGATGCGACTTGTTCTCACCGGCCGGGTCGTCGCGGTGCGCGAACCGTGGGTCGAGTGGATCAACCATGCGTACACCGAGAAGTCGTACGCGAATCCGGTGCCGTTTGTCCTATACGCGCCCAAGCACGTCCTGCGCCGCATCAACATGCACGTCAACTACCTCGGCCAGATCGGCCGTGCCCTCGGATGGCTGGCGCCGATCATCGTTGCGCCGGTATCCATCGCAAGCATCGTGACTGAGCTTGCGAGCGGTTTGTGGCGGAAGGTGCTCCGATCGTTCGGGGTGCAGGTTGAGGCGGTCAAGCCCGCCGGCAAACGGTGAGGCCCAGAACGTGTGCGGTCTAGTTGTCACCGTCAGCCCGCGTCGTCCCCTGCCTGCCTCGTGCATACTGGCGATGAACGACCGCCTACGTCATCGCGGGCCCGACGACGAAGGTTACCTATTCGCCGACAGTGGCGGAGTTCACCTGATTGGCGGCAGCGACACCCCGCCTGCGGTGTTCGACACCGACACCGCGTCACGGCCGCGAGGCCAGGTTGCACAACGCGGCGACCTTGAGGCAGGCGTGTCGATGGGTCACCGGCGCCTGGCGATCGTTGACCTGTCGCCGCAGGGGCACCAGCCGATGCGATTGGGTGCGCTGCACATCGTCTTCAACGGCGAGATCTACGATCATGTAGAGCGCCGCGCCGAGCTCGAGGCGCTGGGTTGGCTCTTCACATCGAGCAGCGACACCGAGGTGTTGCTGGCGGCTCTCGCGCAATGGGGAGTCGACGCATTGCGTCGTATCAACGGCATGTGGGCGCTTGCGGTGTATGACGCCAATCGCCGAAGACTCACGGTAAGCCGCGACCGCTATGGTGTCAAGCCGCTTTATTGGTGGCAAGGCGCCGATGGCGAGCTTGCCTTCGCCTCCGAAATAAAGGCGCTGCTAGCGCATCCTCGCATCGCCCGGTCCGCCGATTTCCAGGCGTGCGCACGTTTCGTCGACGATGGGCCAGACGCTTGGGCTGAGTCGACTGTCTTCACCGGCATCCGCCGGTTCCCAGCGGGCCACTGGGCCGAAATCGACGTCGATCGGCCCGCGGTGCTCGCGCCCCAGCGCTATTGGTCGCCGTCGGCGGCTGACCCGGCGACCTTGGCCACGCCATTTGCCGCCCGCCGTGCTGATGCCCTGGCGGAGGAATACCGGTCAATACTGGAGAGCGCGGTCAACCTGCGCATGCGCACGGACGTGCGCTTCGGTACCGCCCTCTCAGGCGGCCTGGACAGCTCTCAGATTGCGACGATGGTCAACGTCGAACTGCGGCGGCGCGGTGTCCAGGAGAAGCAGGAGGTATTCTCGAGCGTTTACTGCGGCACGCATCTTGCCGCCCCGGCATTTCTGGCTGCTTTGCGCAGCGCCGACGAGAGCAGCTTCATCCGCTCCGTGGTCACCCGACTGGACGTGCGATCGAACACGATCGAGCCGGACTGGCACCATATTCCTGCGGCGCACGAACGCATGATCTGGGCACTGGACACGCCGCCGGCCAATACGCTGATGTCGAGCTGGCACACCTATGCGCTCGTGGCGCGGCGTGACGTGATCGTCACTCTGGACGGTCAGGGCGCGGACGAGCAACTCGCCGGGTACAGCCGCTACCTGCGCAATTGGCTCACACATGCGGGCAGCGCCGCAGCCTTGGCGCAAGCGCGGCTGCTGCTACGCAACACTCGCGGTTGCGGTGCGGCCATCGGGGTTGGCCTGGCGGCGCACGCGTTGCGTCGGTTGGCCGGCACACGCAGCGTCGCGGCGGTGGCGCGACGTCTGGGCATGGGCGGCGACCCTTCCCTTTCGCTACCCGAGATTCTCAATCGCGACTTCGCTTCGCATCTGCAGAATCTGTTGCACTACGGCGACCAGTCTGCCATGGCATGGTCGGTTGAGTCGCGCATGCCGTTTTTGGATTGGCGACTTGTTCAGTTCCTGGCCGCCGTTCCCAGTGCCTACAAGATCCATGACGGCTGGACCAAGTGGCTCGCGCGGCACGCGATGCGCAACACGCTGCCCGACGCCGTGGTATGGCGGCGCGACAAGATCGGCTGGGCGATTCCTGAGCCGGCTTGGTTCGGGCCTGGGGCCCCACTCGCGCAATGGCTGGCTCGCCAAATTGACGCCAGCGCCTTTGCTGGCGAGGTCGCAGCCTACGCCGGAGTCGACCGCCGTCGCGCGCCGCTCGCTGTGCGGTTGCGGTTATTGAACCTGGCCACATGGCATCGCCTTTTTTTTGAGGAGCCAGGTACGCCTGGCCGGTCGCTCGGTCGCGATGTGCCTGACGAGGCGATTGCATGAAGTCCGCCAAGCGCGTTGTCCATGTCACGACGGTGCATCCGCGCGACGACATCCGCATCTTCCACAAGGAGTGCGTGTCGCTTGCCCATGCCGGCTATGACGTGATGCAGGTGGTGGGCGACGGCCGCGGCGACGCGGTCGTCGACGGCGTGGCCATCGTCGATGTTGGCGTTGCGCCGGCGAGCCGCTTGGCGCGAATGCGCTTCCAGCCGCGGCGGGCCCTCGAAGCCGTGCGTCGGCTGCGACCGGCGCTGGTGCATTTCCACGATCCCGAACTGTTACCGGTGGGCGCGCAACTCGCCCGCGAAGGGCTGCCGGTGATCTACGACGCGCATGAGGACGTGCCCCGGCAGATCCTCACCAAACAGTGGATCGAACCAGGCTTGCGGCGCCTCACATCGTGGTGTTTCGAGCGCTACGAGAACCGGCAAGTGCGTCTGCTCACCGCCGTCGTAGCAGCCACACCCCACATCGCCGCGCGCTTCGCTCGGGTCGCCGCACGCAGCGTCAACGTGGGGAACTATCCGTTCCTCGACGAACTCGCGCCGCCCGCGGCCCCGACCCCGCGCGAGCGCGTCGTGTGCTATGTCGGTGGCATCATGCGCACGCGCGGCGTGTTCGAGATGCTGCGGGCTGTTGAGCGCGTGCAGGGCGTGCGATTGCTGCTCGCCGGCAGCTTTGAGGACGATGCGCTTGAGCAGACGCTGCGCGCCGAACCCGGCTGGGCGCTAGTGGACTACCTCGGCCACCTCGGCCGCGACCAAGTGCGCAGCGTCTTGGCGCGCGCCAGTGCCGGCTTGGTCACGCTGCTGCCCATGCCGAGCTACGTCGATTCGCTGCCGATCAAGATGTTCGAGTACATGTCGGCCGAGCTGCCGGTCATCGCGTCGGACTTTCCACTGTGGCGCGACATCGTCATGCGCGAGGCCTGCGGCGTGTGCGTCGACCCTGCCGACCCGCAGGCGATTGCCGAAGCGATCCGCGCCATCGTAGATGCGCCCGACCGAGCGCAGGCCATGGGCCGGGCCGGCCGCGCCGCCGTGTTGGAGCAGTACAACTGGCCGCAGGCCGAGCGAGAGTTGCTCGCCCTTTACCGCGCGCTGCTACCGTGAACATCCTGCTCATCAACCACTACGCCGGCAGCCCGGCGCTGGGCATGGAGTACCGGCCCTACTACCTGGCCCGTGAATGGGTGCGCGCCGGGCACCGAGTGCAGATACTGGCGGCTGACTTCTCACACGTGCGGGCG
>Ga0315290_10001794_pt1 | contig 14883 bp, 12 predicted proteins | sample YL17G12_0_MG_FD_203627 | JGI IMG/M metagenome (GOLD analysis project Ga0315290, IMG submission 203627) | Sediment microbial communities from Yellowstone Lake, YNP, Wyoming, USA - YL17G12_0 | ecosystem: Environmental > Aquatic > Freshwater > Lake > Sediment | place: USA: Wyoming | collected... | reverse complement strand
AAGTATGCCCTGGCGATTCGACTGTGGCAGCAGTTGCCTGTCTCGGTGACGACGATGGTCGGTCCGATGATTGCCAAGTATCTTCCATGAGAATTCAACGACACCTCGCCCCAACCGCAGCTCCCGTCTCCGTTGCGGACCTCGGGCGTGCAATCCTCGGACTGTTCCAGGCGCAGCGATATCGCGTGCGTCTGGAGGCGGAGATCAAACGTTATTTCGGCGTCAAGCATGTGTTCCTGCTCTCGTCAGGTAAGGCGGCCCTGACGATGATCCTTCGTGTCCTTGCGGCGACCTCGGCACGACGAAAGGTCATCATTCCGGCCTACACGTGTTTTTCGGTGCCCTCAGCGATCATGAGGGCTGGCTGCGAGGTGGTCTTATGCGATGTGGACCCCCGCACTATGGATTTTAAATTCGGTCAACTCGAGCAACTCGCGGATCGAGAAACACTCTGTATCGTCTGTCCTCATTTGCTCGGTCAAGCTGCCGACATTCAGCAAGCGCAAGCCATCGCCGCGCCACGCGGTGTTGCTATTGTGGAAGATGCCGCTCAAGCGATGGGAGGAAAGCAGAATACTCGGTGGCTAGGCACACAGGGAGACATTGGGTTTTTCAGTTTAGGACGTGGCAAGAATCTGACCGCAGGCTCAGGGGGGGTGATCATCACCAACTCGGACCATCTCGCCGATCAGTTGATGACGGACTACCGCGATCTGCCGGAACAATCCTTGTCGGGTGGGATCGCGAACGTCCTTGGGGTGGTGGCCATGAAGCTCCTCATCCATCCACAGCGGTATTGGCTGCCGGCAGGGCTGCCATTTCTGGGACTCGGTGAAACCATATTTGATCGTGAGTTTCCTCTCCATCGATTGGATGGAATGAGGGCAGGGCTCCTTGCAACCTGGCAACAACGGCTTGAACAGTCGAATGAACAGCGTAGGCGGAACAGCCGTCTGTACCTCGATCAGTTCCAGCGTGACAGTGAGGCCTTGGGACCAGCGCGAGACGTGCACACGGCCTATTTGCGCTTCCCGGTGATCATGCCGACCGTGGAGCAGAAAAGGGAATTGTGTGCTGCCGCTAATGAACAGGGGTTGGGAGTGAGTCCACTCTATCCGACTCCTATTTCCGAGATCCCGGAATTAAAGGCCTCGTTTGCAAAGGAGCGATTCCCGGGCGCAGAGGTTCTCGCCGAGAGACTGGTGACTTTGCCCGTGCATTACTATGTCGATAGAAGCGATATTGAAGATATTTGTAGTGCACTTTATGCGGTGGTGTCTCGCACCTCCATCTCCGCTGTACGGGATCGTCGGACACGTACAGGGTAAGCGATCGAGTGTGTGAGGAGAGCGTGAATGGCAGCCACGATCGTTACGTTCTCCTACCGTGCGAGCTCGACGTGGTGGTGATATGAGTCCTAGACAGAATTTGCTCAACGGAAGAGGTGTGTGATGGCAATTTCCTACCTCGACTATTTGAAGGATGCTCCGATTGAGTACGAACGATTCTTGACTCTCCGCCGCACGCTGGAGAATCTTAAGACCTTCCTGGCCGGTAGAATTGTTTTGGATTTTGGTGCCTCGTACGGCCTCTCCGCCTGTGCCTATGTGGAAGCAGGAGCGTCCAGAGTTGTGGGCGTAGAGCCTGACCCGGTACGTGTCGCGCGTGGACGCGAAATCATCACGGAGCTGAATTTGTCGGATAAGATCACGCTCTCGCAAGTGACTTCCACAGATCAGTTGCAGTTCGAGGATGATTCGTTTGATACCGTATTCGCGAACGCCGTACTGGAGCACATACCTGAACCACGTGCGGCTTTCGTGCGAGAAATGTGGCGCGTTCTCAAGCCCGGCGGGCATCTTATTATCAATGAAACGCCGAACAAGTACGTGCCCATCGATTTGCATACCACCGGCGGGCTTTGGTTCGTGCCCTGGCTTCCGAAGAATGTGGCGCGGCGTTATGCCATATGGAGGAAGCGGTTTGGCGAGGATAAAGATTGGGATCATTCAGGGTGGCGCGGTATCGGCTATTATGAGATTGCGAGTGCCCTTGGGCCTGGCCATCGTCTTGTCCCCGATGTATCGCATCGGCGCCACAGGATGTTAGCCAAGCTTGGCCTGCCGCCTAGCTTGTTCGATCCGTACCCGCTCCTCATCTTTTCTAAACAGTAGGAGAGGGAGTCTCGTGGGGATGGCATGTCCTGTCATGGGCATGATCAGTGTCTCGGGGGAGCGCGCGCCCGTTGTGACGTGATGTTGTAGGCTCGTATATGGGTTGGCCTGAAATAATATTTTGGTCCGCAGTGGGGTTTGTGGGGTATGGCTATGCGGGCAATCCGTTGGCGCTGGGCGTGGTTTCCCTTATGAGGACACGACGAGTCGAGAGGATATCAGTCATATATGCCGCGCCCTTCATTCTGCTGTGAAGAGTGTGCCGCCACTGACTCCACAATGTTGCCAGGTTATTGCTCGATAAGGCCTCGCGTTTATATGGCAAAGGCGAATTACCAGGACAGATTGGGGCTCCCAAACGGTTTGAATGCAATGCCGTAATTGCGCAGGAGGCCACTGCGATATACTTGTGTGAATAGGTGTATAAGGTGTCCCAGGATTTACTCGATCTTTATCCCCAATAATCTTATCTAATTCAGCTGAGGTCTCAGTGTGTGAAGACGGGGGTGTGAGCACAGTTGTGCGAGGCAGGACGAGTCAGCTCGTAATCACTTCAGAACCACGCCCGTAAATCCGGGGAATTTATGTATTTTGACTCAGTGATAATGATGACGGTGCAGGCATTATTTTTCTTGTCACTCATCGTGATTGCTTATGCGTATCTGGGATATCCGATGACACTTTGGTGTCTTGCAGCTTTCAAAATGGCAAGGCCACTTGACCAGAAGAATCCGTGGCTTCCGAGAGTTTCGCTCCTGATCTCAGTCTATAATGAAGAATCGATTATTGAGGCGAAACTGCGAAATTCGCTGAAATTGGACTATCCGAAGGAATTGTTCGAAATTATAGTGCTATCAGATGGCTCCACGGATAAAACGAATGGAATCGTTTCGCGATTTGCTAATGAAGGAGTGAAGCTGCGTTTCTATGAAGGCCGAATCGGAAAAACCGCTTGTTTGAATCACGCGATCAGATCCGTTTCTGGCGACATCGTGATTTTTTCTGATGCGAATTCGATGTATCCACCGCAGGTCGTTCGGGCTTTAGTTGGTCCTTTTGCTGATCCGACGATTGGATTTGTGACGGGGGGGACGAATTATGTGTCCGATGGCAGCGGACACATGGGGGAATCAATAGGGCTCTACTCGCGCCTCGAGCGGCTTACAAAAAGCCTTGAGAGTCGGCTTGGTTCCTGTGTCGGAGCTGACGGGGCGATGTTCGCCATTCGAAGTTCGTTGTTCGAGCCGCTTGATAGGGCAGACATTAATGATCTGGTGATCCCTTTGAGGATTGTTCGAGCTGGGTTCCGCGGTATTTATGCCGCGGATGCGTTCTGTATTGAGGTGGCAGCTAAAGAAACGGCCAGAGAGTTTGACCGACAGGTGCGGATTGCGGCAAGGACCATCCGAGCCGTGATGACGCAGAGAGCACTCCTCAACCCGCTTGTTTTTGGCTTGTTCGCTTTTCAACTATTTTCTCATAAGCTGTGCAAGCTCATTGTTCCTTTTCTTTTGTTGTCGGTGATGGGTTGCAGTTTTGTCCTTGCTCCGTTCAGTGAGTGGTATCTTTTTTTAATGGCCGTCCAAGTCGTGCTCTATACCACAGCGTGGATAACCGTGCGCGCTTCCCGCCCACGTGAGCTAGGGGTGGTCTTGTCTCGGCTGTTTAACCTGTTCCACTCGTTTATTGTCGTGAACGTGGCTATTGGAGTGGCCTGGGTGCGCTATTGGAAAGGGGATACATTTACAACTTGGGCTCCTGCACGGTAGCGGGACAGTGGTTGATTGCATGAGAATCTTCAAGAAAATTACAAGACAAGTTGCCTGTGCTTTGCAGTGGCCTTGGGTAAAGCCTTTACTAATTATGGGTGGGGGCAAGGAGGTATAATCGTTGGGGGAACAACCATAATTTATCAGGCGTACTTCCTTCGCAAGGCGCTGCTGATGAAACCGGACCTCGTGTTGCTCACGTTCAGTGAGAATGATGTGGATGATCTCAACAAGACCGTACCGCTCCACTGCATGGCTCTCATCTACTCGCAACAGAGTTGTATCTCTTGCCTTACGACGGGCATCCTTCACGGCGCGGATACGGGATCGTCGCGGATGCTATGTCGTCCTATCTCATAAGTCATGGTCTCCTGGAAAAACCGTTTTCAGGGCGTATGGCTAGCGAGAGTCAGCCGAGCCCATGATCGTGGATATCATGAAAAGCGTCTCATGAGGGGGCGCGGAAATCATTCTCAGCCCTCTTCGGTCTCTAAGTTTTGGATGATCGCATGAGGTTTCTTGAAATAGTCTTTTGGATGTCGGTAGGATTGGTTGTCTACGCCTATCTCGGCTATGCGCTTCTGCGCTGGGGGTTGTCATTGTTCAGATTTCGCAGCGTAAGCAAGGCTGATATTGCTCCTTCCGGCACTTTTATCATTACAGCGTATAACGAGTAATCACGTATTGCGGACAAGTTGGAAAATACGCTCAAGCTCGCGTATCCGGTCTCCCGGCTCAAAGTGGTAGTTGCATCGGATTGCTTGTCGGACAGAACAGACGAGATCGTGAAATCCTATGGAGACCGGGGGATCCAATTGGTTCGAGCGTCTGTGAGAAAGGGAAAGGAAGCCGCACAGAAACTGGCCGTGGAGGTAGCGAAGCGGGAGATTTTAGTGTTTTCCGACGTGGCCACAATTCTCACGGAAAAGGCGGTGTCGGACATCGTGAGAAATTTTAGCGATCCCACGGTAGGCTGTGTCAGCAGTATCGATCGATTTATGGATAAAGATGGGAAACTCAGTGGAGAAGGAGCCTATGTCCGCTATGAGATGTGGCTGCGTTCGTTGGAGTCCCAGGTCCACTCGCTCGTGGGATTGAGCGGGTCGTTCTTCGCGGCCAGGAGAGCGGTTTGCCAGGCTTGGGGTGCCGATCTCCAGAGCGACTTTAAAACCCTCATCAATTCGACCAAGCTGGGCTTGCTCGGTGTCATCGATCCTCTCAGCATTGGGTACTATCAAAATATCAGCGACGAGAGGAAGGAGTTTGAACGCAAAGTCAGGGCAGTGGTGAGAGGAATTGCTATCCTGATGAGAAGTTGGTACCTGCTCAATCCGTTTAAGTTCGGCCTATTTGCATGGGAACTTTTTAGCCATAAACTGTGCCGGTGGCTCGTCCCCTTCGCGCTTTGCATGGCGTTCGTTTCGAACGTGCTGCTTGTGGCACGCTCGGAGTGGTACGTGGCCACTCTGGTGCTGCAGGCCACAATGTACCTCATCTCACTTGTGTGGCTATTTTCTGACGATGCGGTACGGTCCAATCCTTTTTTCAAGATTCCATCGTTTTTCGTTCTTGCGAACGTATCGATCATGATTGCATGCGTAAGGTATTTGAGGGGCGAGCGCATCACTCTGTGGAATCCCTCAAGCCGTTGAAAGAAGGAGAGGGGTTCGATGGCACATAGCGGAGAGACTGAGCCTACACAATCGTTGGTAATCCCGATTCTATAGAAAGGTTGACAGCTGTAATGGATACCAGAAGAAACGCTCCTGGCCAGCCGAAACTGCGGGTGGCAATTCTCACGGGGCTAGAGAGGGGGTCTGCCCTCGACGCCTTTGCTGCTCTAGCCGCTGTGTCCGACATCGAGATCGTCGGGATTCTGTTTGATTCTGAACGGCCTTCCTTGGGCAGGCGTTTCCGCAACTTGAAGAAGAATGTGAAGCGGGAAGGCGTGGGGTATATCGGGTTTCGTCTTGTGGAAGCCGTTCGCGGAGCACTCGAGGGGTTTGCGAACAGGGTCGTCTCTCAAGAGGAAGTGAATCAGGCCATTCGACGGGCCTTTCCCCATCGCCCATTTCATCTGCAGGACTTTCAACGACTTTTCAATATCCCCCTCCATGACGTCGGCAATTTGAATAGCCAGTGGGCCGCCAAGACATTACGCTCGTTGAGCGTGGACGTAGGAGTCGTCTTGGGCACCAGGGTGTTAAAACGATCGACCTTCTCGGTCCCTCGACTGGGCTGCCTAAATGTGCATAAGGGGAAAGTCCCTGAGTATCGAGGTCTGCCGCCGGGATTCTGGGAACTCTACGATGGGCAATCTGCTGCCGGGGTCACGATCCATTTTGTGGATGACGGACTGGACACGGGCGATATCGTCGGAGCTGATTCGGTTCCCATCCATCCTGCTGACTCTGTGGAAACCTTGCAAGCAAAACTTGATGCCCTCGCAAAGGACCTCTTGGTTCGGTCAGTCATAGGTATTGCGCAAGAGAGCTACACCAGAACGAAACAGTCTGCATGGTCAGGAAAGGCGCGAACCTCTCCGACTCGTGCACAGCGACGCGAGCTCGAACATCGCCGTCACCCTGGGAAAGGGCATGTGCATCCGATTGTGAGTGTTGTGAAGACCGCGGTGTACCTTGCCATGTATTTCGGTGGACTCGTGTGGCTGATCCGCACTTTCCGAAAGCTGTTGGGCCTCCAGCGTGCGTGTATCGTCCTGTATCATCGTGTAAATGATGAATGCGATGATGTGTTGACAACGAGTTTAGAGCGATTTGCGCAGCATATTACGTTACTCAAGCGCTTTTACGAGATCATCGACTCTTCCGAACTCGTCCGCAGGCTGCAGACCGGAGAGAAACTGTCTGGCCGAGCGGTTGTGGTTCATTTTGATGACTGTTATCGAGACGTATTTACCGCGGCATTTCCCCTCATGCAGCAGGCCGGTCTGCCGGCAACCGTGTTTGTGTCGACGGGATTTGTGGGAACGAGCCGTACCTTCGAGCATGACCGGACGATTTGTCCGTTGCCGCTCGATAACTTCACCGCCGGCGACCTGTGTGCCTTGAGAAAAGATGGATGGGAGCTTGGCTCCCACACTGTCAATCATGCCAACCTCGGCACGGCGATGGAAGAGGAGGCCAGGTATGAGATTCGGCAGAGCAAGACGGATCTTGAGACGATCTTGAAGGAACCAATTACCTTGTTTTCCTATCCATTTGGAGGGAGGCATCATACTCAACCAGTTGTTAGAGAACTCGTGCAACAGGCTGGGTATATCGCCATGTTTTCAGCCTATGGGGGGTATGTCCATCAAGGTGACGATCTCTACAGTATTCAGCGGATCGGGGCGAACGGGCATTTTCGTCCGCTTGATCTTGTGATGGCGATCGAAGGACTCTCGCTGGATGCCTTGAGGCATCGTACAGAAGGAGTGATGGGCAATACCACGCAGATTTCGCGTGATGAGGGACGTTCAGGCGCTATCCGTTAGAAGCCAGGATCGCCGCCGGTGCACTATGTGGGTTCGGTATTGTTGCCCGCCCTGCACCAGAGTGAATATTACGATTCGCTTGAGAGCCCTGTAACTTGCCAGGGTTTTTCACCCTGGCCAATACGCGATTATTGTTTAAGCGATTGTATTGTCCTATGTCGATTCGAACGATTGTGCATCTTTCCAGTACGAGCATCCCTGGTGGTGCCGAAATGATTGTGAGCCGCTTGGCAGGGGCATTGGACTCAAATAGATTCCGTTCCGTCATCTGTCTCTTCAGCTCCGGATGGTTGCAGGACAGATGCATTGCCCACGGGCTCGAAACTCATGTGATTCCGATCAATGGGATGTTTGACCGGACATGGGGAATAGAGTTTTATAAGTTTCTCAAAACGAGTCGAGCGAGTGTCGTCCATGCTCATGAATTCACTGCTAATACGTATGGGGCCTTCGTGGCGAGGCTGGCTGGTATACCGGTTGTCGCCACAATTCACGGTAAAAATTATTATGGTGAGCAGCTCAAACGACGATTAGCCTATCGGCTCATGAGCCGCATAGCCAAAACGGTTGCGGTCTCAAAGGATTTAAAGCGATTCGTCGTCTCAAATGTCGGGATTTCACCAGGGCGAATTCGTGTGATCTATAACGGAGTACCTGATTTTGAACAGCCTCGCTCGGAGGATGAGGCGGCCCTGAGGAGGGAATTGCGAGTCTATCCGAACCATCAAATCGTCGGCGTGATCGGAAGCTTGTATCCGGTCAAGGGCCATACCTATCTTTTGCAGGCGATTCCGGCAATTCTAAAAAAGCACGGGAATACGGTGTTTTTCTTTGCTGGACGGGGAGAGCTCGAGGCGGAACTCAAGCGGCAGGCCCATGACCTTGGAATTCAGGACCATGTACGGATCCTTGGGTTTCGGAACGATGTTGTGAATTTGCTGGGAATTGTCGATGTATTTGTTTTGCCGTCATTGTCAGAAGGGCTATCAGTCGCTATCTTGGAAGCTATGGTGGCAGGGAAACCTGTCGTGGCATCTCATGTGGGTGGAAACCCAGAGCTCGTGGTAGAAGGGGAGACGGGATATTTGGTGCCTCCGACGAGTCCATCAGCCTTATCCACCAGTATCGTCGAGTTGCTTGGGGATGAGGGATTACGAGCAAGGATGGGAGCGGCTGGGCGGAAACGAGTCAAGGCGTTGTTTTCACTATCCGCCATGGTGGAACAATATGAGCGACTGTATGACGAGTGTACGGGCAGAGGGTAGACGAACCCCGATGCCCAAGCGTCTCACGGCTGCAGGCATCGGACAATGGCATAGCGACTTTCCAATGGGGCGAGATTGCGTCTCAGTGACATCATGAAATTACCAAATGACAAGCAGTTTGCGTTCTCAATCCTGGATGATACGGATGACTCTACGCTTGAGAATGTCAAGCCGGTGTAAGATTTTCTCCGGAGCATCGGGCTTCGAACAACCAAGACCGTCTGGGCTTTTGAGTGTCCGGATGGGAGCGAGGATTTTTATTCGGCCGATACGCTTCAGCGGCAATCCTATTTGGACTTTGTCCATTCTTTGGCTACAGAGGGATTCGAAGTGGCCTTTCATGGGGCGACTATGGAATCAAGTATTCGAGAAAGGACGGTCAAGGCGTTCGAGTTTTTACGCGGAGAGTTTGGTGAGTACCCGAGACTCTTTTGTAACCACGGTTTCAACCAAGAGAATCTCTATTGGGGGGAAGCACGATTCCAAACGAAGATGTTTCGACTGCTTTCGCGTATGTGGCAGAAGCGGACTAGGGGGCACTATCTGGGGGAGGTACCGGGGTCGTCGTATTTCTGGGGCGATGTATGTAAGAAGCATGTCCAATATGTGAGGAATTTCACCTTTCAAACCCTCAATATGCTGTCCGTCAATCCTGAGATGCCGTATTCATTGCCGGACACGCCGTATGTCAACTATTGGTTTTCGAGTGCCGATGCACCGGATGTGCAGGCCTTCAAGGCGTTGCTGTCTCGTGATCGTCTCGACCAACTCCAGAGCGAAGGAGGGGTGTGTATCCTTTCAACTCATCTCGGGAAGGGGTTTTCGAAAAATGGCCAGGTGGACCCTCAGATTGTGGATATCCTGCAGTACCTGGCTTCCAAAGAAGGATGGTTTGTTCCTGTGTCTGATATTTTGGACCATCTTCTGAATCTGAAGGCCGGTCCGCCTGTACTTGTGGCGCACGATCGAATTCGGTTTGAGGCAAGATTCTTACTCGATCGGGTCATCGGGATAAGATAGGCCGGATCGGACGGGGGGCAATCCTTCATTCGTGCTTTGGATGGGTGAGGTTGCCAACACGGGCTTCGTGAAGCCGAGTTCTTCGCTGTCTCATAAAGAATATGACTGGATGAGGATGACTGCGACAACGATTATGCATGTATTTTCCGGGGATCTTTGGGCAGGCGCGGAAAAGATGATTTACACCCTGCTCAGTGGACTCTCAAGGGATAAGAATCTGAGGATCATTGCGGTGGCTTTCAATGAGGGTACGCTGACTCAACGTCTTCGACAGAGTGGCATCGAGACATTAATCATCGATGAATCTACGCATGGGTTCTTCGGTATTCTCACCATGGCATTGGCGTTACTAAGAGGCAGGTGCGTTCAACTTGTTCATGCGCATGGGTACAAGGCCAATCTCCTTGTCTGGTTACTTGCTCGATTCCTTGGAATCGGCAGGTTGGTGAGTACCGTTCACAGTTTGTCGGAGACGGCTCGATTATCCTTCCGGCGTCACGATTGGGAATGATGTGGAAGTGGGTACGCGGGGTAGTTAGTCTTACCCATCTGTTTTGTTCGGATCTGTGATGCAGATAGACAGGGCTCAGGATACTTTGGATATTGTGGCCTATGAGTGATCGTCATCAATTCATCGTTGGTTCAGCAGTTCGCAGGCGTCGGGCAATCGTCATGAATCTCGCCTTGCTCGTTCTGAGTTCCGTTGTTGGGCTTGCCCTGATGGAAGGCCTACTCGTGTTTCTTGTGCCTCCCCCCATCGTGTGGCTTGACCCGCAAGAGTCCTACCAATCTGACCCAAAAGTTGGGCATAGACTGGTGCCTGGACAACACTCCTACACCCATTCATTTCCGGTTGTCACCAATTCGTATGGAATGAGAGATCGTGAGTTCTCAGCCGTTCCGAGCCCTGGTGTTGTCAGGATACTTTGCTTAGGAGACTCATTGACGTTCGGCGATGGTGTGGCCGTCGACGATACCTATGCGAAGCAGCTTGAAGCACGTTTGGGTCAGGAAGGCACAATAAAATATGAAGTCATCAATGCGGGAGTGTCTTCGTACGACACGTGGCAGGAAGTGGCCTATTTCGAGGAATGGGGGGTTCGGCTGAAGCCGAACACTGTCGTAATTGGTTTTTATGCGAATGACGTTGTTCCCAAGCCTGAAAGGGTGATTGCTTCCCTTACGGGTGACGGTACGCTTAGGAGGCAGGGGTTTGGTGAACTGCTTCCCGACTTTTTCGTCCATATTCTCAAGAGGAGTCGGTTGCTCCTCTTCCTTAGGGACCGAGTTGGCAAGCTCACCAATCAGATACACCCGTCATTTCAATACCTGCATCAGCAATCGTTACTAGAGGGAACCGAGAACAACTTTGCAGAACGGGGCTGGCAGGAAGTTGATGCCTCACTGAGGAAGATGGCTATTCTGAAAAAAGAACACGGCTTCGATATGCTCCTGGTCATCTTTCCAATGGCTGAACAACTCCTGCATGATTATCCCCGCGCGCGGTACCAAGCGCGCGTCCAGGCGATCGCTGACAAGCATGGCATACCGTCCATTGATCTGTTGGATAGTTTCAAGCGAGAGTTTAAGGGGTTTGGATCGCTGTTTATCGAATGGGATGGGCACCCAGGCCCAAACGCGCATCGAATTGCAGCTGAGCAAATTGCCCGCTTCATTAGGGCAATGCCGAAGTCCGGCTGATAGTGGCGGATTGAGCAAGAGAGAATATCCTGTGGCCGAAACCAAGGAGAAAAGCGTGTCGGATATGGGTGAGCCGCGTCGTACACCGAAGGCGAGGGTGGCGATAAGATTCATTGCCTATGGGTTGATGGTTCTGTTCGGGCTCTCGACGCTTGAGATCGCCTCGTATGGATATCTTCGACTGTTCGAGGGGTATGACGGAAAGCATCTCATTACGTATGAGTTTGACCATTACAAGAACATGCGGCCAACTCCCAATTACCATAATGCAAACGGAGTCCATCATAATGCCCAGGGATTTCGGGAAGATGTAGATACATCGCAGGAGAAAGCGCCGAATACCTATCGAATTTTCATTATGGGCGGATCCACTGCGTATGGCCTCCAATCCATGTCGAGATATGGACAAGTGAAGTATTCGGTGATTCGAAACAGCGAAACAATCGATACCTACCTGGAGGAATACCTGCAGGACAGATTGGGAGCGAAGAAAAAAGTTGAAGTCATCAATGCGGCAATTACCAGTCACTTTAGCCATCATCACTTGATCTACCTGAACCAAACCATTCTGAAATATCAGCCCGATATGGTGATCTTTATCGATGGTTTCAACGATTACTTTAATTACACGAAGGGGTTTGATCAGTTCCGCGACTATGGGTATCAAGAACGCGCGAGTCTGTATATGGGGGAACCAACCATCAAGGCTTGGGTGGGATATAGCGGATGGTGGTTCTTTCGGAAGAGTCACTTTATCCATCTGGCAGCAAAAACCCTTCGGCCTATTTGGGTCGGTTTGATAACGATCGGGCGTGAACGGGCTCATATTACAGTCGATGACGCACTGGCTAATTTGGCGGAAAACGCTCAGTCGAATTTCCTGAAAATGGTTGAACGCAACGCGCTCATCCTTCGGTATGAAGGGGTGGTGCCGGTTTTTGTTCTGCAGCCTGAGCTTGTCTTTAAGCAGTCAAAAGTGTTCACCGAATTAGAGCGGAACATTTATCAAGAGTTGGACCAGGAGTGGCAAGAAAACTTTGTCGAGTTTAAGAACAAGGCGAAGCCGCTGGTGGTCGATTACTTAACCCGGAGCACAGCGAAAACGGGCGCGGTCTTTCTTGATATGACCGATGTCTTTGGGGGGCTTACGGGAGATGCTTATACGGATTATTGCCATCTTACTCCTATGGGGAACAAACAGTTTGCCGAGGAAATCGGTCGTAACATCGTTACTCTTATCGCCGGTAAGGCGGAGAACTCTTTTTGAGTTGCGGCTTCTGGGCATTCACATCATCTCGAGCAATTCGGCTGTCGACATGTGAGAGGCCCATTTCTGAGACTAGCCCCAACTGGTGTGTTGGGATCATGGTCTTGGAATCGGTTGGCATGATGCGAAGAATTTCGAGCGGTACGCTAGCCTGCTGTGTACTGTTTGTCATGTCTGGAACTCTATGAGTGCTCACTCCACGAAATATCTCGGGGCTGCACCTATCGATCAGCATGGTATGGGACTCCAAGGCAAGCTGGCCACCAAGGAAAAGACCTCAGCCAGAGTGATGTTCGTGTACATCATGTGGGCACTTGTTTGGTATGAGCCAGACTGGTTTGCCGCAACCCACGGGGGCAGCGTCATCTTCGTGAAGCTCTACGCCCTGACGTATCTCCCCGTATTCGTCTTGCTCGCAAAGCATGGGCGGCGAGAAGCATTCTTTTGGCCGTATCTGCTGACCCTGGCCATCCATTTCGTCTGGATACCTTTTGCCTCCAACAGGGGGCTTACTATCAATGGGCTAGTGAAAGTGTTTCAATTCTGTGCTCTCTTTTCGCTGACCGTTTCTGTGTTGGATACGCCTCGACAGATGATCCCATTGCTCAAACTGTTTCTCTTTCAGTTTGTCTGGTTTGGTTTACAGGGGCTTGTTGACGAGGGGAAGGTTGGGTGGCACAACACTCTCGGAGACACAAATTCGTATGGTGCCCTTATGAGCTTGGGTTTGGGCTATTCGTACTATTTCGCGATGGGCACGAATGAGAAGGCGTACCGAAGATGGGCTTTTCTGGTCTGTTTGCTGTGTATGGCTGGGACGGTCGTGTCATTTGCACGTGGTGCGATGATTGCACTGTGCGTTGTATTCGGCGCCATTGCAGTTCGCACTCCGCGAAAGCTCGCGTTTCTTGGATTAGGGACGATACTTGTAGTGGTTGGGCTTGTTGCGATTCAAATAGCCTTCCCCAATGGAGAATTTTGGGATGAGATGGCGACGATTTCTGAAACTAACGAAGGAGGTACAGGGTTGCATCGGTGGGTACTTTGGACGGCTGGCTGGCGATTGTTCACAATGTCTCCAATTCTAGGAGTAGGCCCTGGGAATTTTGGTTGGAATGCCGCTGAGTACTTCTTGAGCCAAGGAGTGACCAACTTGGGCAGCACCTTCGACAACCCTGCGAAGATGACCATGATGGCCCTGCACAATGACTTTTTGCAGGTCATGGTTGAGCAAGGGATTGTTGGATTAATTGGGTTAATGGCCATCCTCGTGTACTTCAATAAAGCCACCAGGTTTCTGCGAACGGAGTCAGCTCGAAAGCTGTGGCAAGAGCACACAGGGGGATTCATTGATTCCAGCAGTCTTGCGCTTGGTCTTGAAGCGGCGATGATTGGGTTTTGGGTGAACAGCATGTTTTATCCCCATTACTATGTGAGCTGGTTCTGGTCGCTGGTCATGTTGGCTCTCGTCGCAGTAAGTGTGACAAGGAGAATCATGACGGAATCTCTGATCGATCCTATCCCTCCCAGAAATATTATGGGTGTTTTGGCGAAACGATCAGTCAATCAAGGCGGAGACAAGTAAGGTGTTGGAAGAGGGCGGCGATGCTATTCAGAAGTGACCTTCGCATCGGAACGTGTCAATGAGTTTGGGACACTTGCCGTTGGCATTCACTGTAGAGCCTCGCCTGTCGAAGTCGTAATCGCGTGAGGGGAGACGACTACGGTTTCCGACAGAACCCCGAACACCTCACCGTTCAGGGCGACCCGTTGGTCGTCCGCGGTCGAGATCGTGGCTCCTGCGCGATCCTGCGAGGCCGATTGTTCCTTCGGCGGGTTGATCCAGACCGCGTGAAGCAGGATGGGTGGCTGTGGCGGCTTCCTCACGAAGCGCTCCGGGTGTGCGGCGTAGGCGTTCAGGAGCACTTGTTGCCGGGCGTCACGCATCCTTGCGGCCCACCCGTCGTGCACGGCGGCCGGCGTCATCAGCCCGATGCCGGAGTGGCGATGCTCGCCGTTGTACCAGGTGAAGAACGCCTGGCAGAAGACGCGGGCATCCTCAAGACTGCCGAAGCGTTCCGGGAAGTCCGGGCGATACTTCAGCGTTTTGAACTGGGCCTCGGAGAAGGGGTTATCGTCGCTGGTATAGGGCCGGCTGTGCGTCTTGGTGATCCCCAGGTCGACGAGCAGC
>Ga0315290_10001792_pt1 | contig 14907 bp, 26 predicted proteins | sample YL17G12_0_MG_FD_203627 | JGI IMG/M metagenome (GOLD analysis project Ga0315290, IMG submission 203627) | Sediment microbial communities from Yellowstone Lake, YNP, Wyoming, USA - YL17G12_0 | ecosystem: Environmental > Aquatic > Freshwater > Lake > Sediment | place: USA: Wyoming | collected... | reverse complement strand
CCTCGAGCTCGCCGTAGATGCAGCCCTCGACGCCGTGGAAGACGCCGGCGGCCTCCTCGAGGAACATGCCGCCGTACTCCTGGGCGAACACGTCTTCGGGCAGCGTCTGCCGCGCCTCTTCGACCTCTGAGTCGGCGATGTAGGGCGATTCGATGGTCGGGAAGGAGAAGGACTCGTAGTCGGCCTGGTCGGCGTCCATGCCGCGCTGGTACATGACGTAGAACCAGTTCAGATGTAGGGCGAGGAGATGGTCGGGAAGGAGAAGGACTCGTAGTCGGCCTGGTCGGCGTCCATGCCGCGCTGGTACATGACGTAGAACCAGTTCTTCCCACGAGGCGTGCTGATCATCAGGCAGCGGCCCATCGTGTCGGCAAGCATCGGGCGCAGCACCTCCTGCCAGGCCGCCCGCGGCATCATCGCCGCCTCGTCCAGCACCATGAAGGCCACGCCCTCCCCGCGGAGGTTGTCGTACCGCTCCGTTGACTGGAAGGCGGTGATCGAGCCGTTCTTCCAGTGGATCTGCATCTGCCCCACCGCGCGGCGCACGTTCTTGATGGCGTCCTTGAAGTTGTTCGCCATCAGGTTCATCGCCTTCAGCGACTGGTTGTACGTCGGCGCGCACCACCAGGAGACGTTGGTCGTCTCGTCGCCGGGATTCTCCCAGGCGAACTTCGCCACCTCGTTGACGCAGCCGACCGTCTTGCCCCAGCGCCGGCCGCAACAGGCGATGCGGAAGCGCGCCGGCGAGTTGTGCAGCCGCCACTGCCCCTGATGGGGAACGTAGAGCTTCAGCTTGATGTGGCGCTCTTCGATCTTCGGCTGGCGGGCGCCGCCGCGAGGTCTGCCGGTGGGCTTGGTCATGGCTGCTCCCGAAGAAGCGCGTTGGTGATCTGCGGACGCGCCCAGCGCCGCTGGAATGGTCGCCACTGTCGCGGAGGATCTCCGCGCTCGTCGCGGTGAAGCATGGCGAACGGGAAGAACCCGGCCGCCCACGCTTCGTGCATCCGCTTCTCTGCCGCCTCCGTCGTGTCGCCTGGGTAGCCGATGAGCACATAGCAGCACGAGCGATGCGCCGTGCGCTTCATGCCCACAGCGGAGAGCAGTTCGCCGGCGTGCTGGAGCGGCTCCAGGTCATCAGGCGTGTCGTAGGCGAAGTACATCGACTGCGGCTTGAGAGCGGCGAGCAAGTCTGCGTGCCACGGCTCGAGCAACTTCGCCTCGAGGCCGCGTAGCTGCGCCCTGTGCTCCTGCCGATGGAGCATGGCGAAGACGGCGCGTATGTGCTCCTCTGAACAGGCAAGCAGGTTGTCGTCCTGCACGATCCAGCCGTCCCTGATGGGCAACTCACGCAGTCCGCGCTCGCGCTTGGGAACGGCGCAGAACCAGCAGTGGTTCGGGCATCCCCTGCTGGTGATGGTGTAGCCCTGCTTGAGGTAGCGTCCCGGCGTGAACTCACCACCCGGCTCGCCGTAGGCCGGCCCACCGACATCCACCGGCAACCCGGTCACCGTCCATGCGTCAGCGAGCCGTTCTCCTTCCTCCCGGTCCCAGGAGAAGGCGACACTGACGTGGACCCTCTCCGCGTCGGGAATCAGCATCGGAGGATCGCCGATGAAGACGAAGTCATCGACAGGCGTCCCAAGGGTGCGACGCGGAAAGACGCGGATGATGCGTCCCACAGGCTCGCTCATCTCTGTACAGACTCCATACAGACCCTATTCAGCTTGATGTGGCGCTCTTCGATCTTCGGCTGGCGGGCGCCGCCGCGAGGTCTGCCGGTGGGCTTGGTCATGCCCGGTCCTCGAACAGCCGCCAGAGCCGGCGCGACCGCATCCTCGCGGCCGTCTTGGCGTGTGATGACTTGTGCCGCGAGCAGAGGCCGCAGTACCCGCGGCGCGTCTGCTTCGGCCCTTTGCGCTTGTGGTTCATCGGGCGCCTGCCGCATCCTGTACAGACTCTATACAGACCCTATATAGACTCTGTACAGAACCTGTACAGCATCTGTACAGTGCCTGTACTCGCGTGCGGGCGCGTGCGCCCACATGCGCCCACATGCGTCCACATGCGCGTGGGCGCGATCCCGCGCATGTGGACGCGCATGTGGACGCGCGCGAGGCCGAAAACGCAGAAAGCAGATTCTCAGGCACGAAAAAGTCTGTACGGAGTCTGTACAGACTCTGTATAGGGTCCATACAACCTCCCCAGCCCAGTCCAGCCCTGTCCTGTCCTGTCCTTAAGAGAGAACCTACAGAACAGGTTCTCTCTCTTGTGCATCGCTGCGCTCTGCACGCGACTGAGGCGATCATCCGGTCCTCTCAGCAAGGGCAGCATCGCAGTGCATCCCCAGGACGATGCAGGCGAGGTGCGACGGTTCATCGTTCGCCACCTCCTCATCGAAGGCGACCAGCAGCTCGAGCAGACGCAGGAGGTCGCCGCGGGTCAATGCGTCACCAGACACCAGAGGCCGTAGGCGGCCAGCAGCCAGAACGGGATCGCCACGGCGGTCATGATGATGACGATCGGCACGGCGCTGCCCTTCTCGTCGGCGACGACGCTCAACGAGCCGGGAGCGATCTGGAAGTGCGTGAGGCGTCCTCGGCTGCCCGGTTCACTCAGTGGCACCCAGCCCTCATCGACCTCCCAGTCGAGGTGGTCGATGCCGTCAGACATCGGGCACCTCCTCCTGCACCAGCCGCGGCTCAGGCCAGTACTCGGGCCGGCTGAAGGTGTAGGTCTTCGACTCCGTCTTGATGCTGTCGCCCTCGGCGAAGAAGCGGCCCGAGGCGTCGCGCACGAAGGCGGTCACCATCACGGCGCCCTCGGTCGCGCCGGCGCTGATGTGGATGTCGGCGTCAGAGGCGTCAGAGATGTCCACGCCGACGCTGGTGAGGAAGTCGCAGAGCTTGCCCCACGAGGTGTCCATCTGCGCCTCCATGCTGCCGCCGGCGGGCGTCATCGCTTCGTCCTCGCCAGTTCGGCCGTCATCGCCTCCACCTCGCGCCGGTGCATCTCCATCGGCACCCAGGAGTCCACCAGCGCGACCATCTGGCTGCGCGTCAGCCTGATGATGCTCTTCTCGCCCTGGTCTACGACCGTCACCTCCGCGCGGCCGTCTGGCTCCAGACGCATCGAGCCGTTGTGCATGACGATGACGTGGGCCATCAGTCCTCCTCCTCAAGCTCTCCCTCGATGAGCTCCATCTCGCCGCCAGCCGTGAGTTCCTCTGGCGTGGCGCCGCCCCACTCCGCGATGTACTTGACCTGGACGTTCTGGTTGACCTCGATCTCCTTGGGCGAGTCGCGCTGGTCGAGAACCTGCTTCCCCACCCAGATCAGCATGGTGCGATCGCCTTCCAGCGCGGAGTCGATCTGCTTGCGGCGCACGTCGTAGCGGGTCACCGACCTGGCGCGCTCCCAGGCCTCCTTGTAGGCCGGCTTCTGGAGCATCTCCGAGACGCTCTGCTGGGTGATGCCGAGGATGTCGGCAACCTCCTGCTGCGTGCAGAGGGCGCCGCCGTACATGGCGAGTTGTTCGGGAGTGCAGACTGGCTTGCGCGGCATGGATTTCAGCCTCATTTACAGGTAATCGTGGCCCTATGCCTGTACTCTACCGCATCCCGGCCTCGATGTGGTGTGTGAGATCTCGACCACGCCCATGAACCTGTACCCCGGCGTGCGTGCCTCGGCGCGTATGTCGAACCCGCGGCGCCTGAGCTTCCACACCGCGTCCTTCAGCAGTTGCCGGTGCTCGGGCAGCAGGCCCATGACCTTGTAGAGCTCGATGCGCTGCGGCGAGAAGAGGATCAGGTAGTGCAGCACCTCATCGAGGAAGAAGGGATCAGCGCGGGGATCGTAGTCGCGCCTCGAGGCCAGGCATGGGGTACACCACTCGTCCTGACCGTGGTCCGTAGCCAGCCGGCAGCCGCAGCGCCGGCAACGCCGTTCCCTCACCGCGTACCTCCGATCGCCAGATAGACGAGGCACACGACCAGCAGCGCGACGGCGTATGCGGCCAGGACAGGTACGCCCTCCATAGAACCCTCCTACAGCGTCTGTACAGAACTGTACGGTCCCTGTAGCGCATTCTGCGGTGGCGGCAGGCATCCTGCAAGTGAAGAGGGCAGGAGGCTGTCGGGAAGAGGGCAGGAGGCGCACAGTGGGTGCGCGTGAGCGGCCGTAGTGGGGAGATGGCGTACGATGTCGGCCGCGGGCATGGGGCGCCCACCTGGTCTGGTCGCCCGGAGTACCCGATAGCGTCGCACTATCGGGTAGTAGGCTCGCGTCCTGTCGTCCCGTCCCCTGTCCCCTGCGTCCCCTGCATACCTTGTCGCCCGTCCTGCATACTGACGCAGTGCAGGACGCGCGGATCGCCGTTCGGGCCGGCACCTGTCGCGTCCTTTACTGCCCGCTGCACACACAAGTGTCATGCCCGCGCGTCCCTCACATTCTGTCCCGTCCTGCCGATACAGAACGGGACGCTTGCAATACAGGGACAGTGTGTGTATTCTGAGCCTGCCCTCGCGCACGCGGGGAGACAGGGACTACAGAAAGGCTACCATGCAGCATTCAGACGACAGGTACAGCGGGACGTTCACCATTCACTACGTCTCAAAGGAAAACGGCCAGGTAATCAAGGACGTCACAAACGACGCTTTCGGCGACGATGTCATGCAAGAAATCTTGACATCGGCCGTCGTCCTGTCCGGGGACAACTTCGGGTCATGCATGGGATTCATCATGGGACTTAAGGACCGCATCGTCGTCAAGTACAGGCAAGGTGGACGGGAAGACATCTTCGGGGAGACGCCGTCGGTTACGTTGACGGTCACGCGAAACCTGCGTCCCGACACTACAGACGACACTATGGTTTGCGCGTGCAATTGTCATCACTGCCCGGATGACGACTTGTGCGACAGTGTCGGGAATCACTGCCCGGATACAGACGATGAGGGCATACCGTGCGATCAGTGCCTTAAGGACTACTTCAAGGGAACTACCGTCGGGGAAGTATGCGACGCGGCTAAATTCGAGTTTGCATGGGATTCGGCCGTCCCGCAGGACTGGTACGACGCACATCGGCAGGACATCACTGATAACGGCGGTTTTGTGATTTGGACGTACCCGGCCGGGTTCCTGTTCGGTACACCGATGTACGCGCGCGACATCCTGCGCTGCGCGTACACTCGCAGGACTTCCCAAAGCTGACGACGACGACGGGCCGGACACTGCGTCCGGCCCGTCCCGTCCGGGGACATACTGTCCCTGCCGATGATGCCCGAAACGACGGGCGAAACGGGAACCTTTGAGGGAAGGTAAGCGAATGACCGAATGTCCCGACATCATTGCCGAACTGGTCGCTCACCTGTCGCGCGGGAATCGTAAACTTCCCCGGACAACGGCGATCCTCAACTTGTGCAGTGCGACCGACTGCCCGTCCCGCGCGCGGGGACTGTGCCGGATCGCGCAGGACGCCGAATCGCGCAGGACGCAGGGACTGCCCGCGCGGGACTGCTACGCGCTGAAAGCGGAACGCGCGTACCCGGCGGTCCTGCCCTACAGACGGCGTCAGGACGACATCACGTCCCGCGCGACAGGGGACGATATCGCGACCGCCGTCCTGTCCCTGTCGTCCCGTTCACGGTATCCCGTCAACGCGCTACGCGTTAGCGAGGCCGGGGACTTCCGGGGACAGGACGACGTGCAGCGGGTAGAGGACGCCGCTCGCGCGTTGAAGCGGCACGGTATCGCCGTTTACTGCTATACCGCCCGCGCGGATTTGGACTATCGGGACTGCGTCGCACTGACCGTCAACGGTTCGGGATTCCGGCCCAACGGCGGTGGCGGGAATACCTTCGCTGCGGTAGCCGTCCCGTCCCGCGCGTCCGGCCCGGTATGTCCGGGCGACTGCACGTCCTGTCGCATATGCGTCCGGCGGCACGGGAAGACCGTGCAGGTGCAACTGCACTGACGACATAGCCCGTCGCGCGTCCGGCCCGGTATCGTCCGGGCCGGACGCAGTTAACGGGAGTTAAGCGGGACTGCCCGTCCGGGCCGGACGGGCCGGACGCAGTTAAGGGACAGGGGACGACGTGAGACGACAGGACGACAGGGACGGGCGATATCCGGCCCGTCCGGGCCGGACAGGGACGATAGCCGTCCCGCGCGTCCTGTCGCCCGTATCGTCCCTGTCCGGCGTCCCGCGCGTCCTGTCGTCCCTGTCCGGCCCGTCGTCCCTGTCGCCCGTCCTGTCGCCCGTCCCGTTGCCGCTGGCCGGCGTCCTGTCCCGTCGCCCGTCCTGTCCCGTCCGGCCCGCGCGGATCGCGCCGAACACTGCCGACCAGGGCAATAGCGTTCACCTGGCCGAACTTAACCGGAATCGTCCGAATCTCGAGAATCGGCCGATATCGTGCAAAGTGGCCGCCTGGTCCGCGAGGGTCTGAACAGGGGCATCAGCCGGCCGATTTCGGCCTTCGAGTATCAGCGAGATGTCCCTGAATTTTCCGCGCGCGCGCGTGCGCGAGAACTGCCGAAGTGCGATCCAGCGGCCACACTTGACATCACTCGCCCGAAGCCTCCTTCAGCACAGGTAGAGGAGGATGACGATGACGCCCACACTGACGACAGACGAGAACATCCTGTACGGCATGACGAGGGAACAGCTTGCGCGGCATGGCAGGGCTGCGACTCAGATGGCAGACGACGCCTACAGGTCACTGCACCACTTCACTGTTCACGTCCTCATGCTGCCGCCGGGTACACCGCTGGCTACAGTCGTGAGTACATCCTCGAGATGCGGCATGGTTGACCGCTGCCGACAGGTCATCACTTCGGTCAGGGACGCGGACGAGGTCATGAGGGCGTACAACGAGACGCTGCGGCGCCGGGGCATCAGCGGATGACCTCGCGGACTGCGGATCGCTTTCGGGACCGTCCACCTGGACGACGGTTCCCGGCCGTTTTCCGGCGCGTTTCCCGGCCACTTTCCGGGCCGATTTCCGGGCGCAATCTGGCCCTGAGATTCTGGGCGAGATGCGCCGGCCGGGGCGTCTCGTCTTCTCGCACGCGAGGGAGGCTCAAGGAAACAGGTTGACGCGCCGACAACTGTGGTACATACTGACGACACTATCCACCGCCTTGAGGGAGGCAACCATGCAGCAGGCCGCTCCTACCGCTCTTGAAGTCTACGAGGCTCTCCGCTCCGCAGGCGTCAAGGGCATCACCTACGAGGACGAGACAGGCGGCGGCAACACGCTGGTCGCCGCGTACCTGCCTCACCATCACGTCATCTACGCCAACACGCTCTGCCCGATGGTCGGCGTCTTCCGCGCCGATGACCCGGAACTCTACGTCGAGCCGGTCAAGGGCATGGGCACGTTCTTCTGGGACTACACGCCGTCCCTCTACTCCATCGTCTACCTGTTCCGCTCGTTCCGCACTTGGGCAGAGGACTACGCCTACGAGATGGGCGACGAGGGCCGCCATGAGGCGACGGACGAAGAGATCGCTTCGGCCGTTGCCGACCTCGTCGCAGAGGTCGAGAGCCTCATGGCCGACGGGACCATCCCGCGCAGCGTCCGCTCCTACGGCGAGCTGCATGACTTCATCGACGCCAACGACGTTGCCGGGTTCTGTGACCCGGACAGCCCGCGCTCTTGGTGGAGCGTCTCGTCCTACAACCGCATCATGGACGCCGTCGATACGATGCTCGCCAACGGCGACTTCGACAAGGAGGACGAGGTCGAGGCCATCGTCGTCTCCTGCCCGGTCTGTGGTTGCGACAATGACCCGCTGGGTTCGCTGGCGAAACTCCAGCACTATCGCTGCCGCGACTGCGGCGCGGAATATAGCGCGGGATGAGGGAGGAACCATGACGCGCCAGACCATCGCCATCGTCACCATCGAAGGCATCTTCAGGGAAGACCTCGTCGCCGTCGCTGAGACGCCGGAAGAGGCTCTCACCGCCGCACGCAGGGAGTACCTGCGGGTCCGCAAGTCCTACGCCCTCATCAAGGGCGAGACGGACTGGTGGACGTTCGATGAGGCCGCTGAGTACTTCGGCATCCGCATCCAAGTCGTCAAGCTGGGAGCGGCATGGCACGGCCGCGACGAGGGCTACCTCGACCCGTCCGACTTCGGGTTCGACTGCTGACCGCCACGCCACATACTGCCACAGGGGCCGCCGCGAGCGGCCTGTGGCAGTAGGAAGACCAGTAGGCCGCGAGAGGGCCGGGAATCGGCCCCAGAGCGGCGAGAGAGCAGCCTTGAGGGAGGCAGACGATGGAAGAGATGCAGACAGGCCATGTGATGGTCACCAAGGCGTACGCCGCCGACGCCGCCAAGCGCGGCATCATCTACCCGCCGGACTGGGTCTTGGACGACGACCAGGCGGGCGAGAACGAAGCGCGGCCGACGCAGCAGACCTACCATGTGCCGACGCGGCAGACCATCATGCGGACCTACGTCGTCACCGCTGAGAGCCATGAAGAGGCCAAGGCGATGGTGCAGTCGATGATTGACAACTGGGAGGACGACGACCGCGCGGATATGAACGTCGAAGACCTGAGCGACGAGCGGCTCTGCGGCGGCAGCGAGAGGATGGAGGACTGACCATGTACGCCTACCAAGCAGACCTGTACTGCGACGACTGCGGCGAGACGATCCGCGCAGACCGTGCGCCAGTCGTCGCCTTCTCCGACCGGGGCGACTCCGACTCCTACCCACAGTGGGCCAGCGACGACAGCGAGAGCGACTGCCCGCAGTACTGCGCGGGCTGCGGCCTCTTCCTTGAGAACCCGCTGACGGACGCGGGCATCGGCTACGTCATCGAGGCCGTGCAGGAGTTCATCAGCAGCCGGAACCCGGACAACGCCTACGCCGCCAGCAGGGGCGACGCCAGCGTCATCAAGCAGTGGGTGGAGCACTACGACATCCCGGTGTACGAGGTCTTCGACATCGTCACGCTGTCCGATGTCGTCAGTGCGATCGCACGAGGGTAGTCCTCGCCACATATGAGCCAAGGGACGCTGCGGGCGTCCTTTGGCGGTAGGAGAGCCATACAGGCGCAGGAAGGAGCGAGACAGGGCTGGACGGCTCCCCAGCCGCAGACAGCGTAGACGGGCCAGAATCGGCCCGCCTGGACGACGACAGAGCGACGAACAGGATGCCCATGAACCTTCAGGGACTCCCGCCGCTGCCGGCCGACTTGGCAGCGGACGCGGACGGCGTCATCGACGCCATGATAGGGACCGCCGCGCGACAGGTTACGGCGACCAGATGCGACGTTGAGATTGCACTGGAGTCGGCATGGTCGCGGCTCCACAGAGAGCGGCCAGAGGTCTGGGCGTTGGCGGTCATCCGCTTGCACCAGACGGGCAACCAAGAGATGTACCTCAAGGCATACGGGAGAGGTGAGCAGCAGTGACAAAGACCATGACCGTGACGCAGTTCTCAGAGGCGTTGGGAGTCAGCCGCAAGACCGTGCAGCGGTGGATAAGCTCTGGCCGCATCCGGGCGCAGAAGACGCCGGGAGGTCACTGGCGCATCGACGCGGACCAAGTGAATAAACAGTGGCTACGGACCAGCGAGTTCGCGCGGGCCGTCGGCATCTGCCATCGGACGGCTCTCCGCTGGATCGCCAGCGGCAAGCTGGCCGCCCGGACCACTCCGGGCGGCGACTACGAGGTCGCGGCCGGCGAGGTCGCGAGGTACGCGACCAGGGCGACGGGAGGGTCGAAATGATCCTGGGCGCCGGCCAGCCGCCGGCCTTCGAGTATCAGGCGAAAGTCCGTGATCATACGCGCACGCGCGTGGACGAAGCGAAGGCCAAGCGGCAGACGAAGCGGCAGCAGAGCGCGTCCAGCGCCGGGTACACCCGGCAGGGAGACGCCTTCATCGCCGCACTCGAGCGGCGCCGGGTCAGCCCGCACACCGTGCGCGCCTACCGCTCCGACATGACGCAGCTCCTCGCGTGGCTCGAGGACGAGGGTATGAACGCCGCCCAGCTCGACCGCGCTACCTGCCGCCGCTACGCCAGCCACCTGGCAGAGGGCGACAGCTCGCCCAGTACGATCGCGCGCAAGGTCACCTCGATGAAGGCGTTCGTCGGCTTCCTCGCGGAGGCCGGCGTAGTGGACCGGCAGGCGGCCGACGGCATCCGCACGCCGCGCCGCGGACGCTCGCTGCCTTCCGTCATCAGCCAGCAGGAAGCGGAGCGGCTTCTGGCAGGCAGCCGCGAGGCCGCCCTTCGGTGCGGTTTTCCGGGCCGTTTCCAGAGCGATTTCCGGGCCGAATTCCAGGGCGAGAACCGGGATGAAATCTGCCAGAGAATTCGCGAGCTCGCCTTGCTCGAGGTGCTCTACGGCTGCGGCCTGCGCTCTGCGGAGGTCTGCTCGCTGGAGATCGCGGACGTGCGCCGCGACCAGTCCATGCTCATCATCCACGGCAAGGGCGAGAAGACGCGCATGGTGCCCTACGCACCGGCCACGCTGGAGGCCATCGATGCATGGCTCGCCATCCGGCCGGCGGCGAAGACACAGCACCTGTTCCTGACGGTCAACCAGAACCCGCTCGACACCAGCGACGTGCGCCGCATCGTGCGCCTCGCCGGTCAGCGCGTCGGCCTCCAGATCCACACGCATTCTCTGAGGCATTCCTGCGCCACTCATCTCATGGAGAACGGTGCCGACATCCGGGCGATCCAAGAGTTGCTGGGCCACGCGAGCATCACCACGACCCAGGTCTACACGCACGTCAGCGAGGCGCACCTGAAGGCCGCGTACAATGGCGCCCACCCGCGCGCGAAGGAGAACGCATGATCACCTGCGAGGTCTGCAAGGTCGGCCCACCGCTCAAGATGGACGTCGAGGCAGTGGAAGCGGAGGTCAAGACGTGAAATACCTGTCCCTGTTCAGCGGCATCGAGGCGGCTTCCCTTGCGTGGGAGCCGCTCGGCTGGGAGCCGCTGGCTTTCGCTGAGATCGAGCCGTTCCCGTCCACCGTGCTGGCCGAACGCTGGCCGGACGTTCCCAACCTGGGCGACATCCTCGCCGTGGACTGGGAGAACTGGATGGCCGACTACGGCCGCCCTGATGTCATCATCGCCGGATCGCCCTGTCAGGCGTTCTCGGTGGCCGGCAACCGACTGTCCCTGGAGGACGCGCGTGGAAACCTCTCCCTCTTCACAGCAGAGCTTGTTCGGCTCATCAACCCCAGAGTCTTCCTCTGGGAGAACGTCCCCGGCGCACTCAGCACCAAGGACAACGCCTTCGGATGCTTCGTGGGAGAACTTGTGGGAGCTGGTGAACCTCTCCATCCCACAGGGAAGCGGTGGACGAACGCGGGTCTTGTGTCTGGACCCGAAGCGCGCCTTGCCTGGCGTGTCCTTGATGCCCAACATTTCGGCGTTCCACAGCGGCGCAAGCGTCTCTTCGCTGCGAGATGTCCTCGAGACGGGTCCGATCCCGCAGAGGTACTACTTGAGCGCGAAAGCCTGTTCGGGGATCTTGCGCCGAGCAGAGAAGCGCGGACGCGCGCTCCCGGCGGCCCTGAGAGTGGCTCTCGAGGAGGCAATCTCCTCGCAGACACCGGCCTCGTCAGAGGACTGAAGGCGCGCTTCGGCACCAGCGGCAGCGACCTCGATGACGCGGAGGCCGGTCACCTCATCCCCGGCATGCCGCAGCGGCAGCGCATCCGCTCGACGAACGAGACGGAGGGCAACGCGAACGCGGGAGGTCAGGTCGCCATCGGCTTCTACTCGACCGGCGGCACCCACGGCGTGTCGGCCGTGGATGACGGCTCGCCGGCAGTGAAGGTCGGCAGCGGGCTGGACATCCCGTCGCCACCGGCGGTCTGCTTCAAGCCGTCGCACTACACGCGCGGCAAGGACGGCGCGCCCAGCGAGATCTGCCCGCCGCTGACGAAGGAGGCCGACAAGGGCGACCAAGACCCGCTGCTGCTGGCGTACCGCAAGAGCCAGCGCGCCCACAGCGCGGAGGACTGCGAGACGTGGACGGACGACGGCGTCGCGAACACTCTGAACGCCTACGAGAACCACAACGATGAGCGCACCACCCACGCGGTCATCTTCACCCAGAACCAGCGCGAAGAGGTCCGCGACCTTGGCGACTGCGCCGGGTCCGTACAGGCCGACGCGGGCGCGCACCAGACCAACTACGTCGCGCAGATCTTCACCAGCGACGGCGAGGTGGCTGATCCGGTGGCCGCGAACGAGCAGCGCACCTACACGAACGAAGGAGGTCACAACTTCAGGATGCACAATGTGGTCGGAGAGGAGCCGACCGTACTGGAGGTCAGAGGCCGGGAAGATGGCCGCCGTCTGGAGACACGGCAGGACGGCACCGCCAACTGCCTGCGCCAGTCCAACGGTGGCCGTGACGGCATGGGCGTGGGAGCCATCCACCACGGCATGGCGGTCAGGCGCCTGACGCCCATCGAGTGCGAGCGGCTGCAAGGGATGCCCGACAACCACACGCGCGTCGCATGGCGCGGGAAGGAGTGGGAGGACTGCCCTGACGGGCCGCGCTACAAGGCGATCGGCAACAGCATGGCCGTGCCCGTGATCAACTGGCTGGGCCGGCAGATCGGGAGCGCACTGAGGGAGGAGGGATGACTGACCTACTGAAGGCGCTGTACGCCCTGATGATGATCGGCGTGTGCCTCGTCGCCCTGTTCTTCATGTTCGGCATTCTCGGAGCAGCGTTGGGACTCTGGTGACAAGCGAGAGAGAGGAAGAGCCATGCACATCGAGTTGAAGATAGAGAGCGTCGAGGAGTTCATGACCATTCTTGCGGCCGTCCGCGGCGTCCCTGCGACGCTGGAGACGACGCTCGAGAGCGCCATCACAGAGATGGACGAGGAGCGGCTGGACGACCTCGCCCAGGTCAACGACATGATCCGCGACGAGCTCAGGGAGATCCGCACCGAGTTCAAGATCCAGCGCGGCGCCCTGGACGAGACGATCCTTCAGATGCGCGAGCTCCAGAAGACGGCGCAGAGCGGCGGGACGCTGCTCACGGTGCCGAAGAAGAACGGCAAGACCGCCATGATCCGCGGCATCTACTGCCGCTTCTGCGGCAAGGAACTGGACACCAAGAAGGCACAGAAGATCTTCTGCTCGCAGGGCTGCGCCGGCCGCTGGCAGGGGCAGCACAAGGGAGAGCATCCGACGCCGCGGCTGACGCTGAAGGATGAGATGCTGGGCACCACGGTGGTGGCCGGCGAGGGCGTCAGGGACAACTGACCAAAGCGAAAGGCCCGGACGGCGAGGGAACCGTCCGGGCCTTTCTGCGTCACGTCTCGACTTCTCGGCGCTCCTTCTCGGCCGCGACCTGTAGCCAGTGCTTCTCGAGCTCGTCCTCGGCCTCGGGGTAGATGTCGAAGAGCACGGCCAGGTCACGCTCGCGCTGCTTGGCGAGCTCCCCGATGTCGCGGAAGGCGCGCACCATGCCCTCGTACTTGATCTGCAGGCGCTCGAGGTCGTGCTCGAGCTCCGCGGCACGCCGGCCAATCATCTCCGCACCACGCCCTTCGGGCGCCGGCACCAGTTGATGAGCTCGGTGAACTCCTCGACGTTGTCGATGACGTGGATCTTGACGCCCTGGCTGGCGGCCTTCTCGATGAAGGCCACCTGGCCCAGGTTGAGGACGCCGTGGCCCTCGTTCGCGACGTGGGCGCGCTTGAGCTCGATCTGCACGACCTCCCCGTTGCAGTACAGAGTCATGTCGGGATACCCCACTGTCGTCCCCGATCCCTTCGCCCGAAGCTGACCCACCTCCGCGGTCCAGGCGCCCAGGTCGAGGGCGCGCTGCCTGCACTCGGACACGAGATCTTTCTCCAGGCTCACGGCTTGGCTTCCTCGGCGTAGTAGACCTTGGCTTCTCGCTTCGTCCGTTCACGTTGCTCGACCAATGTGACGTACTCGCCAGCCTTCTCCAGCGCGTCGTCCTCAGTCGCCGCGCCAACGACCCACAACGTGTAGTGCCGCTCGTCGTGGATAACTGCTTCCCAGACGTCAAGAATGCCGCCGGGACTCACCTCAATACGCCAGCGTGGTTTCCGCCTGAACGGCCACATCACTCCCTCCCTTCCTCGGCGCGGGCGGTCCAGCGGGATGGGGTGTAGTGGCAAAGGTCATACAGCCACACCGACTCATCCCACGGCTTCTCTTCGTCGCACCATCTGGAGTCGTCCACTCCCGAGCAGTGGTCGCAGATGATGCACACCTTCAGCCGCCCTACCTCGGCCTCCAGCTCGGAGATGCGGGAACGGTACTGAGCGATGGACGTTCTCATACCATCGGTGTCTGGACATCCGTCACTCATCCTCACTTCCCTCCTCGGCGCGGGGTCCGGTGTAGTTCACGGTGTCCCCGTCGCGCATGTGGTAGGTGCAGGAGTCGATGAAGTCCTCCATCGCGTCGATGACCTTGTCCCTTTCGGCCAGCGCGGCCTCGGCCTTCTCCTTGTCCATCAGCGCCGTCGTGCGTTCGTCCATCCACTTCGCGTTGAGGTGCTTGGCTGATTTCAACTCGGCCTCCACCTCCCGCCGCTTCATGCGCTCCGCGTCGAGGTCGTTCTCGCAGGCAGTCACGAGGCGCTTGCAGTCGGCGGCGTGGGCCTCGGCCTGCTCCAACGCCGCGTCGGTACGGCTGGCGTTCCTAGCCTCCCGCTGCCAGTGCAGCCGAAGTTGTGCGTTCTCGGCCTCCAGCTCGGAGATGCGGGCGAGGAGTTCTTGCACGACGCCCAACCCGAGTGTGGCCCACGAATCGCGCTTCTTCTCGTACCATGCCTGATGGTCGGCGCAGGCCATGCCGCCGCGCCACGTCACGCGGTCGATGAGGAACGCGGTGCGCTCCAGCCCAGACTCGCGCAACTCTTCGGGCGTCTTCATGT
>Ga0315290_10001791_pt1 | contig 14908 bp, 13 predicted proteins | sample YL17G12_0_MG_FD_203627 | JGI IMG/M metagenome (GOLD analysis project Ga0315290, IMG submission 203627) | Sediment microbial communities from Yellowstone Lake, YNP, Wyoming, USA - YL17G12_0 | ecosystem: Environmental > Aquatic > Freshwater > Lake > Sediment | place: USA: Wyoming | collected... | reverse complement strand
TAAGTCCGGACAAGCAGATCAATAAGCGGACCGGCCTCTGTTCTGAATCCACCGAGAATGGCCGCCATTCGCTCGGAAGTGACCGGATGCAGTTCAACGGAATTAAAGGTAATAGATGTATCCCTGATGCCGCAATTGTCCAGAAAATCCATGAGTGCAATGAGTAGTCGGCCTGCGCCGAAGCCTGTTTCACCTATTCTGAATTCTTTCCTCCCCTGCCCTGTGGCAGAAAGGATATCCATGATGCCGGTACCCCGAAAAAAGATGTGCTTCGCTTCTTCAATTGCATTGACCACATCGAAATAGCGGTCGTCATAATGTTCGTTCACAAGATAGGCAGGAATCTGCATGATCAGATCAAACCAGGGACACATGCCGCATTTCGGGACCTGTTGTCCCGGGCATCCCTGAGGGGGGTCGTTTTGAAAGCGGAGCAGACCGGTATCGATCTTTCGTAAGTCATGAGCCATTGTAACATGGGAAAGGGGAAAAAATTAGCAGCGTTGTCCAGAGACCTGACGTGAAATAAATTATAAATATTTCCAATATACTTTTTAATGTGATACAATCTATCCATACAATCTATCTAAACTAAAACAAGGAGGGGACATGGCAACAGCAATGAAAGCAAAATGTGCTGCAAAAACCAAAGAAGGAAAGCAATGCAAGAATTCCGCAACCGGGAAATCGAAATTCTGTGCATCTCACAAGAAAAAATAGTTGTAAACTGTAAAAGCATTTAAGAAAATTCTCAAAGGATAGAATTATCCATTAACAGCGTGTAATTTTAGCTTCTACACGACAGGATAATTCTTTCTTTTTTCCAACCAACATATTTTGCGGGGGTACCAGGCAATTATTGAGTTCATCTATTGTAATGTAACAAACAACATTCAATAATATGACGAGTATGGTGAACAAGGATATTAAGGACGAGATAGAAAAACTTGTTAAGGACCTGAATTACCATAGTTATCGCTACTATGTCCTTGACTCGCCGGTCATATCCGATGAAGAATACGACGGACTTTATTTTCATCTGAAAAAGCTTGAAGACCGTTACCATTACATTCTTCCCGATTCTCCCACACAAAGAGTGGGCGCCCCTCCGCTGGACAAGTTCGAGAAAGTAAAACATACCGAACCTATGCTTTCCCTCGACAATGCCTTTTCATCCGATGATATGGAGGAGTTTGATAAAAGGATCAGGAAGCTGCTCAAATCCGATGAAGATATTGAGTATACCGTCGAGCCCAAATATGACGGTCTTGCTATCGAATTGACATATAAAGACGGCCTCCTTTACAAAGCCTCTACAAGAGGCGACGGTTATGAGGGCGAAGACGTCACCACGAATATCAGAACGCTCAAGTCCGTGCCGATAAAGATCGGCGAGGTCGGTCGGACCCCCGATGAAATCGACATCCGGGGCGAAGTCTATATGGACATAAAGGACTTTGAGAGCTTAAACAGGGGAAGGGAGAAAAAAGGCGAACCATCTTTTGCAAATCCAAGGAATGCCGCCGCCGGATCAATACGTCAGCTTGATTCATCTATTACCTCGGAACGTAGACTTCACCTCGCCTGCTACGGAACGGGATCGGTGAAAGGGATAGATTTTAAAAGCCAGTCGGATCTCATCGAATGGCTTGGGAAGGCCAGATTCCCCGTGCCTGCTGCAGTTAAGATCGTTAACGGCATTGATAAAGTCATCGGGGCCATCAAAGAGCTTGAGGAAAAGCGTAAAAGTTTTTCTTTCGAGACCGACGGGGCTGTGGTAGAAGTGAATGACTTTGCCTTGCAGAAATTATTAGGCATGAAGACAAGAGAACCACGCTGGGCCATAGCATATAAATTCGCGGCGCATCAGGGCATTACCAGGATAAAAGATATTCAGGCCGGCGTCGGCAGGACCGGCGTTATAACTCCTTTTGCTATCTTTGAACCCGTCAGGATAGGAGGCGTCACAGTTTCACGTTCAACACTGCATAACTGGGATGAAATGGAAAGAAAGGACATCAGGATAGGCGATACTGTTGTTGTTGAAAGGGCCGGAGATGTCATCCCGCATGTAATTGCCGTAATCAAAGATAAAAGGACGGGAATAGAGAGACCCTTCCCGGTTCCTGATAAATGTCCCGTTTGCGGGTCTAAAGTTGTTAAAGAAGAAGGCGAGGTTGCGGTCAAATGCATCGGCCTGAATTGTCCTGCACAGGTACGGGAGAAGATACTCCATTTTGCCTCAAGGGGCGCATTGGATATAGAGGGCCTTGGCGAGAAAAATGTCGAGCTATTCTATTCTCACGGCCTTGTACATAATTTTGTCGATTTGTTTAAATTAAAAAAGGAAGACCTCCTGGATCTTCCGAGATTTGCTGAAAAGTCGGCGCAGAATCTTATAGACGCCGTCGAAAAGGCAAAGGATATAACCCTCGCAAGGTTCCTCTTTGCGCTTGGCATCTTGCAAGTCGGCGAATATGCCTCAAAACTCCTCGCGCGAAGCTTTAAAAACCTTGAAGACCTGTATCATGTGAAAGCGGAACGGATTTCAGGGATAAAACAGATGGGTGAAAAAATAGCCTGTTCGGTTTCCGACTTTTTCAATGACCCGGAAAACCTGCATACCTTAAAAACGCTGAGATCATTAGGACTGAAAATAACAAATCCGGATTTTGAAGGCAGGGCAAAAGGCAAAAGACCGCTTGAAGGACTTACTTTTGTCATTACCGGTACGTTGCCGCAACCGAGGAACGAGGTAGAGGAATTGATCGAAAGCCTCGGCGGACATGCCGCATCATCGGTATCCAAAAGCACCGCCTATGTTGTTGTCGGAACGGAACCCGGCTCTAAACTTCAAAAGGCCCGGACACTCGGGATAAAGACCATCTCTTATGACGAACTACAGAGTCTCATAGAGCGGCACAAGGAAGATTTTAAGGACTAAGGTGTCCCTGTTTACGAAACTTATATAACATCAAAACATATTTCATAAAAAAGGGCGGGAATTAGTCCCGCCCTTTTTTTGTTGGTTTAATTGTTTGAGTTATGCCTTCCTCTGTCTCCTGATAAAGAAAATCGCGCCAAGTCCGGCAAGCAGCATGAAGATAATCATGCCCCATTCATTCATGGTCGGTATCAGTTTGGCATCCGTAGGTCCGCCCTGGTCGTAAATTATCCCGTCGACTCCCGTGTCATCACCAATTGCATTATCTGCGAGCGTAAGTGTAATAACATTTCCGGCTATTACAGCATTAGGGAAATCATACCATTGTGTGGTGCCGGTATCACCCGGTGTTGTCGGTCCGTATTTCCGGTATATCATCCCTGTCAGATCAACGGCATTATGATAAGTTATCGCAACTGAAGCAGTTTCGCATGGCAGCTTAAATCCTACTAACCCATATATATAATTATGCTGGGAATCATCCTCCGGCATCTGTGCCTCTGTAAATGCCTGAACATTATTGAACTGCCTGCATTCGCCTGTCACTACCAATGTCATATATCCCTGTCCTGTAGCGGTAGGCAGCGAAGCCACATCACTCTGCAATCTGTCAGGTGTAGCGTCATTGTTGCCGTCACCACCATTCGGAGCGCCATCCTCAATAGCATCCGGCACACCATCACCGTCATCGTCAGTATCGCAGGCATCGCCTACTCCGTCACCGTCAGTATCAAGCTGGTCAGCATTGGCTACTACAGGACAATTGTCATTACAGTCAAGAATACCGTCACTATCCGTATCTGCATCAGATATTCCACAGCCACAAACTCCCGGCGCTGTTTTATTTGGGTCAGTAGGACAACCGTCATTGCAATCGAGAGTCCCGTCCCCATCCGTATCTGCATCAGATATTCCACAGCCACAAACTCCCGGCGCTGTTTTATTTAGGTCAGTAGGACAACCGTCACAGACATCGCCTACTCCATCACTGTCCGTATCAAGCTGATTAGTGTTGGCGTCATTCGGACAATTATCACAGACATCGCCTACTCCATCGCCATCGCCATCGGCCTGATCTTGGTTTGTTACTGTCGGGCAGTTATCACAGGCATCGCCCAATGTGTCGCCATCAGCATTGGCCTGATCCTGATTTGTTACATCCGGGCAGTTATCACAGACGTCGCCCACTCCGTCGCTGTCTGCATCTGCCTGGTCAGTGTTGGCATCGTTCACACAGTTGTCGCAGACATCACCCACTCCGTCACTATCTGCATCTTCCTGTCCGGAATTTAATGTATTCACGCAGTTGTCGCAGACGTCGCCCACTCCGTCGCTGTCTGCATCTGCCTGGTCAGTGTTGGCATCGTTCACACAGTTGTCGCAGGCATCTGTCAGACCATCGTTGTCTGTATCAGTGTCAGGGGCCCGTCGTTCAAAAGCACCTATGTCATATCCCGGAGTACAATCATTGTTGCCGTCCTGAGGTCTGGAAACACCCCTCTGATCAAGTGCGGGAACCGGAGGTTCGGCTAAATCAGGATAAGGTATTGCATCTATTGCGGGACTGATAGGATTTAAACTGAGTTGATAAGTCCATGTGGGACCTCCGTAGTCATCGAGTTCGTTCAGTAAAGGGTCAACAATATTCTGATCTGTCACGTCAGCCAGAATACATGTGCCATCGTCATCAATATTATATCCACCTGAATTAATAGTCCCGGTATTTTCACAATTATCACCTGTACGACTATATGCTATAATGGTATTTTTTACATTTACTGTCCCGCCATTATAAATGGCAGCTCCCGGATCAGCAGAATTTTCAGCTATGGTGACATTCAGGAGATTTACCGTACTAAGCGGTTCTTCATTATATGCGTTATAAATTCCGCCGCCGCTCGCAATTGCTGTGGCGGTATTCTGGCTCACTGTGGTATTAATTAAACCAATAATTCCGCCAGAATTATATATACCTCCGCCATCCTCATAAGCTGTGTTGTTATAGATTAAACTTCTGGTTATTACTGCCGGCTGGCCTGTGTTGTATATGCCACCTCCTGCCCCTGCAGGCGAGGGGGCAGATGTATCTGTAGCGTTGTTATCACTTATTGTACTTGTTCTGATGTCTAAAGCACCCAAATTGTAAATGCCTGCACCAAATCTCGCAAGGTTGTTTCTTATGATACATCTATTCAGAGTTAAATCAGCGTTGGCTCTGTTCCTAATACCGCCGCCGCTGCCAGCCAGTGCTGCTCCAGGTCTGTACCCGTTCTGAATCGTTACAGATGAAATAGTTACATTGGCATTGGGTTGGACATCTATAACCCTATCAATCTGATTCCCATCAATTACTGTTGTATTAGCTCCTGCACCATTGATCGTTAATCTCCTGGTTATGTCGAGGTCCCCGGTTGAAGAGGTATCTTCGTTGATACCGTTTCTGGTCAGCGTATAAGTTCCGGCTGGCAGTGTTATGTCATCGCTTCCAGCAACTGCATTTGCCTCCATTATTGCAGCTCGCAACGTACATATGCCATTCCCTGCGCCTGTCTCACAAACACCATCCCCGGGATTAATATCAACAACATCACTTGTATCGTTTACAACATATGTTGCTGCTCCGGCAGGATTTGCAGAAGCCAAGGTGAGACACAATAAGATCAGGAATACCGTACAAGCTATTTCACCCTTTCCTTTAAACATGACACCCTCCTTTTAAAAACACTCAAAATATTTCCCTTTTCCCATAGATTGGGAATTACTTTCTTTTATGTCAGGCTATAAACAGATGTTGCATGCAGAGTCAAAATGCACCGTTGAAGTATTACAACATGCCTACAGAATACAATTATAGTAGAAGCAAATTTAATGTCAAGTTTTTTTCGCTCCGCTCCTCGCAATGACAACCTTAAAATAATCGCTCAATTGATGTTTTAGTTATGTTTCTCCGGATTCTCTGTAGTGAATAGCCTGCTTTAGGTTATAATAAACGATAAAACGGCATATGAAAAAATTTATTACGATTTTGACGGTTTTTTTGTTGTCGGCCTTCCAACTGAATGGTTGCGCATCGGTCAAATCCCAATTCGATTTTCAGACTAAAGAGGACAAGGCGTTGTTCGGCGGAGGTATTTCAGGAGTCCTAATAGGTGGAATTGTTACAGGCAACGTATTCGGCGCCATGCTTGGCGGTATGGTGGGAACGGCTCTTGGCGCCTTTATCGGTCAGCACTTTGATAAAAAAGTCGCGTCAAGGGAAGATGCTCTATTGAAATATGCATTAAGGGATAATGAAGAAAAGCTTTTTGTTGAAAATTCTTTAACCTTCCCTGATGTTGCGGCAATCGGGTCAACAGTGAGTACCGGGGTGCAATATACGGTCCTCGCCCCCGCTGATATCAAACAAATAAAAATTACCGAAACAAGAATGCTTTTCAATGAAAGAGAAGGATGGATAAAATTAGCGGAAAGGCAGGTCGCAAGAACGCAAGGGACGCATAGCTCCATCTTTAGTTTCACTGTTCCGAAGAGGATATCAAAAGGAGACGCCGTAATAATCACTATAATTTCAAATGATAAACAGACTGAAAAAACATCATCTTCCCTGAAAATCAGCTAAATATATTCACGCTTTCTCACAAACAAAGCCTGCCATGCGGCGGGCCTCTGACGTCAACTATTTCACGATCCTCTTCCTCATAAGCCTGAAGGGATAGGGAGCGAGCAGTATTACTGCGGCAGCCACCCAAACGATATCCCATATGCACGAAGCCGGTTCCCCTGCTGCAAGACTCCTGCAGATATTGACGAGATGATATAACGGCGTGAAGAAGGCGATCTTTGCGACGACAGGGGACAGATTGTCTAAAGGGAAGAATATACCCGAGAAAAGAAACATTGGCGTCATGAACAGCGTGTAGAAATAATTAAATGAATCTATGCCGGGGACCACGGACACGAATATGACCGATATCTCGGCAAAGATCAGACCGGTCATGAAAAGGACTGGAATAGTAAATATTATCAACGGGGAATCTACAAGCCCGAACAGAGAGATTACGATTATTATTGTCATTCCGTAAAGCAGGCTCTTCGTTGCGCCCCACATCAGCTCACCCGCCACAAGGTCATCAATATTTACAGGCGTCGCGAGTATGGCGTCGAAGGTCTTCTGAAAGGTCATCCTGACATAAGTTCCATAGGTGCATTCGTAGATGGCTGCGAACATTGAGGAAGATGCGATGATGCCCGGAGCTATGAATTTTATATACGGCACTCCGTTTATTTGCTGCACAAAGGCGCCGAGTCCGAACCCCATGGCCGTAAGATACAGTATGGGTTCGATGAAGTTAAGTGCTATGCTTGATTTATACAGTTTTGTATAGACCGTGAAATTTCTCTGCCAGACCCTGAATGCCCGCTTAATGTTCAAATGGACCTCTCGATAAGCTGTCTGCCGGTAAGCTTCAGATAAACATCCTCCAGGTGGCCCCCATGCAAGCTCATTAGTCTCGAAGGAGTATCGATAGTGATTATCTTGCCGGAATCCATAATCGCAACCCTGTCGCACATCCGTTCAGCCTCTTCCATGTAATGCGTCGTAAGCAGGAGCGTGGTCTTCTTTGCCTTCAGGCTGTTCAGCTTTTCCCATACGGACCTCCTGCTGTGGGGGTCAAGGCCGGTAGTCGGTTCATCGAGGACCAATATCTCGGGATTATTTATCAATGACCGTGCAAGTATGAGCCTCCTCTTCATGCCGCCTGAAAGGTCGCCTATCTTCACAAGCGCCTTTTCCTTTAAATCAACGAATTCGAGAAGCTCGCATGCAAGCGGAGAAGAAATATTTTTGGGTATATTAAAATACCTCGCATAGACAATAAGGTTTTCGAAAACCGAAAGGTCGGGGTCAAGATTGTCCTCCTGCGGCATAACGCCTATGCGCGCCTTTATTGCGCTCGGATTTTCTCTTACATCCATACCGAACACCTTCACCTCTCCGGAACCCGGGGGCATGAAACAGTAGATGATGCGCATGACCGTTGTCTTCCCCGCGCCGTTCGGTCCAAGGAAACCGAAGCATTCACCCTTTACTATCTCAAAATCTATCGCATCCACCGCTTTGAGCTCGCCGTAATACTTCGTAAGACCTTTTGCCGTGATGATGTTCATAAGATCAATTGTAACATGAAGTTTTATGAAGACCGTACCTTTTGACAAATATAGCGCATAAGGTTTATTTTTATAATATGAAAATGCAAGGTCATAATATGTTCGGATGTGTCTGTTTGTTTGTCCTTATCTTCATCTTCTCCTGTGCGCCGAAGGAAATACAGCCGCCTTCGAGACAGGCAAAGGTTGCCGTTGTTCTTGGCGCAGGCGCATCAAAGGGCTTCGCGCACATCGGCGTGCTCAAGGTGCTTGAATCCAACAAAATACCGGTGCATATGATTGTCGGCACCAGCGCGGGCAGTTTTGTAGGTTCCCTATACGCCTATGGGTTTAACGCCTTTGAACTTCAGAAGCTTTCCTTTGCGCTCCAAAAGGATGATATTATTGATTTAACTATTCCGGACAACGGTTTCATAAAAGGAGAAAAGCTCGAAGGTTATATTAATTATATTCTGAGGAACACTCCCATCGAAAAGCTGCGGGTCCCTTTTTATGCCGTTGCAACCGATATTCAGACCGGCAAAGAAGTCGTGTTCGGAAGCGGCAATACGGGAACTGCCGTAAGGGCGAGTTGTTCGATCCCCGGCATATTTGTACCGCCTGTTATCTCTGGGAAAATGTATGTTGACGGCGGCGTAGTAAGCCCTGTAGCCGTTGACGCTGCGAAGAGATATGGGGCTGACATAGTTATTGCCGTAGACATATCAAGCGACGTTGAATCGGCAATGCCTGCAGGCACAATCGACACTATCCTTCAGTCAATCGGCATCATGTATTCAAAACTCTCGGCCATTCAGCTTGCAAAGGCGGATGTTGTTATAAAACCGAAAGTCGGGTATATCGGAAGCTCCGATTTCTCGAAAAGGCATGAGGCGGTACTTGAAGGAGAAAAGGCGGCTATCGAGGCATTGCCGAAGATACTGGAGATAATGAACAAACTAAAACAGGAAGGCCGGCTGAATTAGCCCGCCGGTTGCAAAAACTTATTACAAACGGCAGGGCTGATGCGATGAAAAGGTCTTGTCGCGACGCCTTAATGTACATAATGTTGTGCTCCGGTCTTCTTCAGAAAGACACCGCAGGTTAAATCTGCAATATGTTTAAATATAATAGATAAGATTTGAGTTTACAGACACGTCAGATTAAGTATCAGTTAAGACTTCACACAAAAAGAGAGATTTCGTATCATTCAAGGCTTTTCTCACCTTCTTCCGGGAATAAATGGAAGAAGGCACAAATCCATAGCTATCGTTTGTTTCAAACTGTACTATGCTGGTCTCTCGGTTGAATCCGAAGAGCGCAAATTGTCGATGACACCTACAAGCAAACCCTTGAGGGCAGATAGAACGAACGAGCAATACCAGTTGAAATACATAATAAAAAAGGGCGAGATATTTAACCTCGCCCCAGTAAATTCACTTTCAAAAATGTCCTAACTTAGAATTCTTTTTTGTCTCCTCAAATAATAAACAGAACCGAGACCTGCAAGCGATGTAAAGATTATCATTCCCCATTCGGTCATAGTAGGAATATCTTGTTGTTGAGTTTGATAAAGCCCCCAAGGGCCATTTAGATCTGTCGCAGAGCCGGATATTGTTCTCAGAGGACTAACACCCCCATTGGCAGTACGAGAAAATACGAGGATGTTTCCATCTGAATAATTAGCTATAATTAACTCATTTGCAATCAAATTTACTTGAAGCCCGCCAGGTCCGTTGACTCCTGAAGTTCCTCCCGAAATAGTTCGAATAGGAGGTGCATCTCCAAAATCTATTCTGTTATATACTGTGATACTATCACCATCATAGTTAGACACAAACAGTTCGTTATTCGTCGTGTCTACAAATATGCCTCCTATGTAGTCAAGCCCAGTTGAACCACCAATAAGGGTGCGTAAAGGAGGTGCATTTCCATCGTCTGTTCTGTTATAAACGGTGATACTCTCATTGTTATAGTTACCTACAAATAGTTGATTATTTATTGTATCGACAAAAAGCTTATAAGGAACATTTAATCCTGTCAAACCACCCGAAATAGTTCGAATAGGAGGTGCATTTCCAAAATCTGTCCTGTTATATACTGTGATACTATTACCGCCATAATTAGACACAAACAGTTCGTTATTCGTTGTGTCTACAAAAACTTCGGAAGGACTGCTAAGTCCGGTAATCGTTCTTAAAGGAATTTCATTTCCATTCGCATTTATCCCAAAGACTTTTACTTCATTATTGCCGTAATCAGCTACAAATATTTCATTATTTACTACATCCACAAATATTGATTCAGGACGATCAAAGTTTGGTTGAGCACCTGAGATTGTTCTTTTAGGTGATACATTGCCACTGCCGTTATTATTAAAGACATAGACAGCATCATTAGAGTAATCCGCGACAAAGATTTCCGCACTACAAACAAGAGGGACCAACAAAAATAATAACAAAAGGGAAATACTATATTTTTTCATAAAACCTCCTTTGTATACATCATTGTCAAATTAGCATAATTATAAACAATTTCACAAATAATATCTTTCTTTTTAAGGACTGTTAGAGGCAGATTACCCCTGATTTGTTCGGTTTTATTTTGACACAGTTTTAGGGGACTTTGGGGAAGGGGATAGAATTCTCCTTTAGCAGGGTCCCCAAAGGGGGTACAGGCTTTTGGGTTGCTCAGAAGGGCTATTTAGACTTGTCAGGTTCGATAAGGGGGACATCAAGTTCTTTAAGGAGTTTTCGGGTACAGTGGATGATTCTCATAGACCTTTTGTGTCAAAGGTTCTTTACGGGATATTTACAAGCTTTCGTGTTTGAGAATGGTTTTTATACCTTTCTGGAGTTCGGGAAGTTTCTCTTTTATTATCTGCCACATAATTTCATGGTCTATTCCAAAGTATTCATGGGCGAGGACATTTCTGAAAGCAGCTATTTTACGCCATTCTATGAAAGAGTATTGCTCCTGTATATCTTGAGGGATTTTTCCCGATGCCTCACCTATTATCTCGAAATTCCTTACTATAGCATCCAGTCTCATTCTGTCTCCAACAAGCTCCTGATAAGACAGATTCCCTACATAGTTCTGAATGTTGTTTGCCGATTCAAGGATGTCCTCAAGGTATAGGATATGGCTTCTATGCATAGCTTACTTCTCTGAGAATATTTTCTTTCAATTGTGGTCTCAGTGCGTCAGTGGTTACCAGATCCACTTTCCGAGAAAATACGTCTTCAAGATAGAATTTCAGATCCATAAAGTTATCGAAGGTCTTGCACCCTGACTCAAACTCCACAAGGACATCAATGTCACTGTCTTCCCTTGCTTCGCTCCGTGCAAAGGAGCCGAAAATGCCTATCTTTTTAATATGATATTTTTCTTTGATAACATTTCCATTTTTCTTTAATAGCTCAATTGCATTCATTACTTTCTCCTATAAATATCTTGCAGATAGTCTCTGTATTCCCGTTTCTTCACAGATATACAACTTCCTCAAGGATACGCTTCCCAATGTATGGTTTCAATGCTTGCTTGGTAACAAGGTCAACCTTAATGCCGAGTATCTGCTCAAGATATTCTTCCAAGTCAAGAAACTCAAAAAAATCCACAGTCCTTTTGAACTCGACAAGAATATCAACATCACTTTTTTTCTTTGGGTTCCCTCTGACATAGGAGCCGAAAACTCCAACGGTTTTGACCTTATATTTTAATGCAAGGATTTGCCTATGTGTTGTTAGTGCTCTTTTAATTTCTTCGATGTCTTTCATAATTTCTTGCCTTAAGGTATTTATAAACTTCTAAAAATTATATCTTATGATCGAAGTGAATATAAAGTGCTGAATTTGTAAGGGATAACTTGTTGACGCTCTGTTGACGCTCTTCGAAAAACGGAACCCATTGATAAATAAAGGGAAAGATGGTGGACGGTAAGGGATTCGAACCCTCGACTTCCACGTTGCGAACGTGGCGCTCTCCCAACTGAGCTAACCGCCCATTATGTCTGAAATAAAAACAACAGGTCTATTTTAACCTAATATGCGTCAGGAATTCTAACGGTATCTTCATTTAAAAGATTCCCAAAAGAAAAAAGCTGTAACAACCCGTGTTCGGAATCCGGATTATTTCTTAAATAAACTATTGAAAGTTTATTTATAACTTTCATATTTTATTGACATATTTGCTGATATTAAGGGTATAATTATGCATAAAAAGGTATCAGAGAGAGAAATCAATAAGATGGTCCTATGAACAAAGAAATAAACAGAGGACATGAAAAGTAAGGTCGGAGTTTATATATGCAGTTGTGGGACGAATATCTCTGATAATTTAGATTTTGATGAACTGGTATCTGTTACCTCAAGCCTTGAAGACGTAGCCTATGCAAAAGTCCACAGCCTTTTCTGCTCCGAAGACGGCAAGAATTTTCTTGCAGATGATATCATAAAAGAAAGTCCCGACCGCGTCGTCATCGCAGCATGCTCGCCGAAAGAACACGAAAAAACCTTCAGAGATGTCTTGCAGAAGGCGGGCGTAAATCCCTATCTCTTTCAGATGGTGAATATCAGAGAGCAGGTTGCATGGGTGACTGCCGACAAAGCCGCTGCTACTGAAAAGGCAGAAGCCTATATAAGGGCTGCGGTAAGGAGGGTAAGCCTGAATGAACCTCTTGAAAAGAAGGAGATCGCCTGTAACACCGACGCGGTTGTTATCGGCGCCGGCCCGGCAGGTATGGAGTCCGCCCTCTTGCTCGCAAAGGCAGGCAGAAAGGTTTATCTTGTCGAAAAGAACTCCTTTATCGGCGGCAGACCTGCAAGATATGAAGACGTCTTCCCCAAGATGGAGTGCGCATCATGTATGCTGGAACCCGGAATGGATGAGGTCCTGCATAATGAACATATAGAATTGTTTACCTGCAGCGAAGTCAGTGATATTACCGGGTTTCTCGGAAATTTTTCGGTAAAGATAAAGAAGAAAGCTACGTATGTGGATAAGGAAAAATGCATCGGCTGCGGCGCCTGCTTTGACGTTTGTCCGATCAAAGTTAAAAACGAATTCGACTATAACCTGAGCGAACGGAAGGCGATATACGTCCCATATACGGGCGCTTTGCCGAATGTGCCTGTAATCGATGAAATGAATTGCCTGCGAATGAAAGGTGAAGACGTCATATGCAGGGAAGCCTTTGACCTGGGATTGATCACGCAGGAAGAATATGAAAAAAATAAAACGCGGGAATGCAGTCTTTGCAAAGAGGCTTGCATGTTCGATGCGGTCAATTATGATGACAAAGAAGAAATCGTTCTAAAAGATGCCGGAGGGATTATCGTTGCAACGGGCTTTGAACTTTTTGATCCCGCGGTGCTTTTCCAATTCGGGTACGGAAAGATTCCCGAGGTTTATACAAGTCTTGAATTTGAGAGGATCCTGTCGCAGACCGGCCCGACAGCCGGCAAACTCCTCATGAAAGATTCCAGGGAACCTGAATCCGTTGCCATAGTCCATTGCGTAGGCAGCCGCGACAAGAACCATCATGAATACTGTTCGGGCGTATGTTGTCTTTATGCGTTAAAATTCGCCCGCCTGATAAAGAAGCACCTGCCTTCGATAAGTATTTATCACATATATGCGGACTGGTGCGTGCCCGGGAAGGACAATCAGGCATTTCTTGATTCCGTAAAGGCTGAAGGCAATATACGGTTCATTCACACTTCGCTTCCCATGCGCGCGGATATAATGCAGGAAGATGCAAATATCAATATCCTTTGCACCGACGTCTCGGGTAAAAAACAGGAAATATTTGCGGACATGGTGATACTCTGTCCGGCAATGGTCCCGTCAAAAGACACGCCTGCATTGTCGAATCTTTTGGGTATAACAAAAAGTACCGACGGCTTTTTCGCTGAAGGCCACACAAAGCTTGCGCCGGTATCATCAAACATCGAAGGCATATACATTGCCGGATGTGCTCAGGGGCCCAAGGATATACAGGGGTCTGTTGCTCAGGGAGCTGCAGCCGCCGGACAGGTTTTGTCCATCCTTGTGCCCGGAAGAAAACTGGAGCTTGAAGCAGCCTCGGCGGAAATAGATGAAAACTCCTGTTCAGGATGTATGACCTGCATAGGTCTCTGTCCGTATAAGGCGATCACTTTTGATAAAGAGAAGAAGGTCTCCGTTATCAATGCAGCTTTGTGCAAAGGGTGCGGGACCTGTGTGGCAGCCTGCCCAAGCGGATCGATCAAGGGTAAGCATTTCACCGATCAACAGATTTTTGCCGAGATAGAGGAGGTCTTGAAATAGAGAACTTTGAACCGAAAATCGTGGGTTTTCTGTGCAACTGGTGTTCCTATGGCGGCGCCGACGCCGCAGGCAGTCAGCGGAAAATCTATGCTCCCAATGTAAGAGTTATCCGGGTGATGTGCACCGGAAGGGTCGAACCGGAGTTTGTTCTGAAGGCCTTTCAGTCCGGCGCCGACGGGGTGCTGATACTCGGATGTCATCCCGGGGATTGCCATTACAAAGAAGGAAATTATAAGGCTTTGAGGAGATATTATCTTTTAAAAAAGGTGCTCAGCCAGTTCGGAATAGAAGAAGGCCGTTTGAGGCTCGACTGGGTATCGGCAACTGAAGCGGATAAGTTTGTGGACGCGATAAATGATATGGTCGCGACCATAAAGGCATTAGGACCGTTGGCTCTTTCTGCCCCCGCTTCAGCAAAAGGGGCAAGTGCGGATTTTCAGGAGGATACCCTTGTCTAAACCAAAGGTGGCCTTTTACTGGTGCGCTTCCTGCGGCGGTTGTGAGGAGGCA
>Ga0315290_10001789_pt1 | contig 14912 bp, 9 predicted proteins | sample YL17G12_0_MG_FD_203627 | JGI IMG/M metagenome (GOLD analysis project Ga0315290, IMG submission 203627) | Sediment microbial communities from Yellowstone Lake, YNP, Wyoming, USA - YL17G12_0 | ecosystem: Environmental > Aquatic > Freshwater > Lake > Sediment | place: USA: Wyoming | collected... | reverse complement strand
CGATCGGCTCCCCCAGACTCGGAGGCTGAGAGTTTTTCGAGCGTGCCCGAGCAGCGCGCCAGAAGGCGGCCGATCGAGGCGCAAAGCGCAGCCATAGCTCGGGCTATAGCGAGCATTTGCAACGACGAGCGGGCGTCTTCTGGCGTGATGATCGGGCATGATCGAAAGACTCTCAGCCTCTCAGCCGCGTGCGCTTGAAATGACTATCCGTGGACCACCAGGTCGTCGCAGCAGGAGCCGATCCCCTCGAACGCCCACAGCTGCCGCGTGTAGTTCGCGCGCGCGTTCCGCAGCCGCGCGCGCATGAGCCCTTCGCAGTGGCGGGCACGGCAGGCCGGTGGCCGGATGAAGCGATCCCCTGCGCGACGCAGGCGCTATTGGCAGACGGTTCCCGGTGGCGCGAATACTTGCCGCGTGACCGCCTTGGACCGCGAGGTGCCACTCACCGTGTAGGCAAAGGTGGCCGCGTTGCCGTCGGTGAACGTGACCGATGCCGTGCCGACCTGCGTCTCCACGACCTGGTTGCCGTTCCAGGACAGCGTGTCGAACGGCGGCCCCGTCACCGTCGAGACCGGGCCCGAGTAGGTGCCGACCGCGCCCTTGCGCAACTCGGCAATCAGCCACCGCGGCTTGCCGGTGGCATCGTAGGTGAACCAGGTCGCAAAGACGACGTCGCCCTGGTGGCTGAAGTTCACGCCCCAGCCTGACTCGTTCGCGTTCCACCACAGGTCCGTGTAATTCGTCGCGAGGGCGAGGTTGGACTGCACGCCCCAGGTGCACGTCGGCAGCGCACCGAACTGCTGGGGCTCGATCAGCTTGACCTGCGATTTGCCGTTCACGGTGTACGCGAGGTTCGCACGCTTCGCGTCCGCGAACGTCACGGTCATCGTGCCGACCTGTGTTTCGACCGGCGCGGGTCCGAAGGGCGCAGAGTCGAACAGCGGACCGGAGACCGTGGCGACGGGGCCCGAGTAGACGCCCGTGGCGCTCTTGTGCATCTCGGCGATCAGCCACCACGGCTTGCTGGTCGCGTCGTAGGTGAACCAGGTGGCAAAGATGATGTCCCCCTGATGGGCGAAGTTGATGCCCCATCCCGACTGCGCCGTGTTCCACCACAGTCCCTGGAAATTTTGCCCGCCCGGAGTCGGCGTGATGGTCAGGGAAAACGGCGGAAAGTCGCTCACGATCTCGGCCGACCCGAAGAAGCCTTGAGCGACCGTGTGAATGCCGGAACTGCCGGTGGACACCACGTCGATCGAGATCAAGCAGGCACCGCCGGCGGGGATCGTGCCGCCGGTGAACTGCAAGACCGTTCGATTGGCGAGCGATTCTCCTCCGGCGCCGCCGGGGATGCTCCACGTGCCGCCACAGGCGTTGGTGGCGTTCGGCGTGGCCGACGTCAGCATCTGCGCGGGCAGGTTGAAGCCGAGCTTCACTTTGGTCAGCGGGACGTCGTTGGTATTGCGCAACGTGAGCGCGAGGGTCGCCCTGGCGCTGCCTTCCGGCACGCCGGCCGGGCTGAATGCGCCGGAGAACGCCGGCGCCGACAGCGCAGTCCCCTGTCCCTGCAGCGTCGCCACGAACGGCGAGTTGTAGCCGCTGTGCGTCACCTGCATGGTCCCGGTGATCGGCCCGGACGTCGCCGTCGGCGAATAGGCGACGTTGACCGTGCACGACTGTTCCGGCGCGAGTGTCGGTCCGCAGCTGTTGTACGTCGGCGCGAACGGGCCGGTGAAGTTCACGCCGGTCAGGTCGAGCGGCGCATTGCCGACGTTCCTGATCTCCGTGTAGACGGTACGCGTCGAACCTGCCGCGACCGTCGGCATGATGAGGCCTGTGACGTCGACGACGCCGCCCGTGATCGAATGCGAAACCGCAGGCGCGGCAGTCGCCCTGTTGCCGGCGTCGCCGGAGTAGATGGCGTCGATCCGGTTGGGTCCGTAGGCCAGCGCCTTCGTCGCGCACGTGGCCACGTTGGCGACAACCGGTTGATTGCCACAACCGGGGATCGTCGCGCCGAACGACCTGAAGTTCACGGTGCCGGTCGCGGACGCGGCGCCGCTGAGCGTTGCGGTCAGGACGACCCCCTCACTGAAAAGGGACACGCCGTTGCCGGTGATCGCGACCGCGAGATCGCCGCGCGGCCTCACCAGGTTGGAGCGGGCCGACGGCATGCTGGTGCCTTGGGCATTGGTCGCAACCACGGTGCAGAAATACGGCAACGCGTTGACGAGTCCGGTGACGGTGATCGGCGACCCGGCACCGGTCGCGACGACCGGGCCGCCGCCGGACCCGCCCCGGCAGGTGACGGTGTAGCCGGTGATTGCCGACGCGCCCGCGTGCAGCGGCGGCGCGAACGAAACCGTCGCCTGCGCGTTACCTGCGACCGCGATGCCGATGACCGGCTCGCTGGGCACCGTTCGCACGGCAGTGTTGATGAAGGTCTGATAGGCGATGTCGCCGTCGCCGTTGTACCTGAACACCACCAGATCGGGAACGCCGTCGCCGTTGACGTCGGCTGGGACCATCCTGCTCACGGAGCTGAGGGACAGGGTGGACACGGCAACCGGCGCAAAGATGCCGCGGCCGTCGTTGATCCATGCGAAATCAGGCGGGGCGCCCGGGTAGACATAGGTGGTTTGCATGAGGATATCGGGCTTGCCGTCGCCGTTGAGATCGGTGACGATCACGCCGTCCCAGCCGTAGCCATTGGGGTCCGTCGACCGCGGTCCGAGCCGGGCCAGGGTCTCGTCCGCGAAGGTGCCGTCACCGCGATTGATCAGCAGTTGGATTTGGGCCTCAACAGGTCCGGTGTGGCCATCAGGTCCGGCCCGGCCAATGCGCGAGGTCACAAGGAGCAGATCCTGATACCCGTCGTCATTGGCGTCGATGGCGGCCATATGCCATGTTGTGGTGTCGTCGCCAAACGCGCCTGCCGGAAGCATGACCGGTGCGCGATGGCTGAAGTCACCGTTTCCGTCGTTCAGCAGGACCCGGCTTTCGGTCGGAAACGGGCTCCCCTTCGATCGTCCGAGGACGAGGTCGGGATAGCCGTCGTTGTCGACGTCCACGAAAGTTGCCGCCAGGAAGTTGTACTTCCACTTGATCTTGTCCCCGAGCCACACGGGCAGTGTCGACGAGACGTGATCGAAGGTGCCATCCGCCCTGCCCATCAGCAGGTGGGCGGGCGCAACCGACGCTGGCTCCAACTCTGCGACAACGATGTCGAGGAATCCGTCGCCGTCGACATCGGCGGTGGCTGCGCCAAATGTGCCGGCGCGGGCGTCCGGCAGTGTCGACGAAAGATCGACGTAGGACCCGCCGGCCGTCGATTGGAGGAGCACGTTAAAGCCGCCCCGTTCGGGCGAACCCGGGAAGTCTTCCGCATCCCAGCCGGATTCCGCGATGAAGAAATCGGCCTTGCCGTCGCGATTGAAATCGCCGATCGCGACGTCCGTCGCCGAGCCGGTTGACGGCAACGCGCCGTTCCCGAAATACAGCCGGGTGACGTCGGCGAGCGCTCCGCCACCCGACGGGCGGAGGATGCGCACCGGGGCATAGACGAAAGGAAGCACCGAGGGGGCGCCCGGGATGAGCAGGATGTCGGGGCGGAGTTCTCCCTTCCGGTCGATGGTTCGGAGCAGGTTCACCAACACCCGATTCCTGCCGGTAACCTGATCGAATATCTTCGGGATCGTGGGCTCGCTGATGACCCCGCTCGGGCCCGCGGTGAACGTCACGGTCTGCGCCAAGGGCGTCGGGCTCGCAGCAGCGCAAGCGACTGCGACGAGGGCGGAGAGCAGGAAAGCCCGGGCTTTGGGTGCGCCGTTCATGTTATCCCTGCCTGTGTTTCGCAGGAGGCGAAGGGCATGAATCCCCTGCAATCGATTCCGCCGCGTCCGCCAGGCTGGCGAAGCTCGCCGAGAGGATTCCTAACGCGTGCCCCGGCTCTTCGCGCCGAAACATAGCATAATGCTTCACCACATAGTCGACGGCGCTCGGAGCGCGCGCCACGCTGGCGCGAAACCTGAAGTTTCCACCGTCGCCTCCCTCCGGGTGACCGACCCGATGCGTCCACCGGCCTGCCGCCGATGTCGTGGCGCCGAGAAAGCTTACGAAACCGGGCGCGCTGGTGGCAAGTCGGATGCCGCCAATCCGGGGCATCCGACGTGGCGGGCGGCCAACATGCGACAGTCCCGGCAAATCGCGGTGTGAAACCGGATGCGAGCGGAGCGAACCCGGCGCGACGCCGCGATCATGCGATCAGCTGCCTCCGGGTTCGAGCAGGGCCGGCTGTGCGACCTGGACTCCCTCTGCGGCATGACGCCGGGCCGCGAGCTCGTCGAACGTCGCCTGCAGCTGCTGCTGACGCTGCGCGAGCGCTTCCGGGTGCGGGAACTTCAGCAAGGTCGAACGGCGGGTACAACGCCCGATGAAGATGGGATACTTGCCCTGCGCACAGGAAGGGCCGAGCGGCAACCGCCGTCGGTCGCACCTGACGCCGGTCGCGCTGGTAACGCTGGCACGGGCGGAACCGCGGACGATCAGCGGGCTTTGGCCGTCCTCCCGGGTGTCTCGCATCCCGCAACCCCACTTCCATCGACGGTGCCTGCCATGAAAACCTACGCGCACGGAACACTCTATGCCGGACTGCTCGGAATCGCCCTCTCGCTGGGCGGCTGCGGCGGTGGTGGCGGGGGCAACGACAGCCCGCCCGGCACGGTGCTGCCGACCACCGTCGTGGCTGCGCTGCCCTTGCCCGGCCCCAACACGGTGGCGTGCAGCAACGTCGCGCAGGATTTCAGCCGACTCTCGCCGGGCGAGCAGGTGAAGGACTACTGGGAGGGCGCGCGCACCGATGGCGGCCGCGCCCGCTACATCACCGACCTGCTTGCCGCTCCTGCAGACACGCTGACGGTCACGGTGCGCGCGCCCAACGACCGCAATCTCTACGGCTCCTTCGCCGGCAAGGACGTCGTCTCGGTCATCATCGTTTGCTACCCGACGACCACCGGCAATCCGCGACCCGATTACCTGCTGCCGACCGGCCAGGCGGTGCCGCACATGCAGACCGGCGCCGAGCTGCCGCTGTTCGCCAATGCCGCGACGCGCTACCCGTTGCTCGCGTTCTCGCACGGCTACGCCGGCAGCCCGATTTCCGACGACTACGTCGCCGCGCTGTCGTGGTTCGCGAGCTGGGGCTACGTTGTCGTGGCCCCGTTTCATGGCGATGCGCGGATCTCCGACGTCAGGATCGACGACTTCAATGACGCCGTGAAGGTGATCTCGCATCTGTCGGACTTCACTGCATTGCAGACGATGCGGCCCCTGGCGATGTCGGCGGCGCTCGACCTCGTGCTCGATCATCCGCAATTCCGCGACCACCTCAACGCGGCGCAGGTCGGCGGCTTCGGCGCGAGCATGGGCGGCGAGACGCTGATGCTGATGGGCGGCGCCGGCTTCACCGTGACGGCTGGACTGTCGTCGACGCAGATCACGCTCGACCGGCGGCTGAAGGCGGTCGCTGCCTACATCCCGTATTTCGGGGAGCCGTTCCTGCCGGCATTCGGCCGCGACCAGCGCGGGCTCGATGCGGTGACCTTGCCCTATCTCGCGATCAGCGGCACGGCGGACACGACGGCGCCCATCGTGATGACCCAGCAGGGCATCGCACGGCTTGCGGGAACGCGCGAGCTCGTCAGCCTCGCCGGCGTCAAGCACGGCTTCGACAAGGCGTCGACCAACGATATCTTCACGTGGTCGCTCACGTTCCTCGACGCCGAGGCGCGCGGGGATGCGAGCGCACGCCAGAAGCTGTCGACGATGGCGAGCGTCGCCGGTGGCGGCGACGACCGCGTGGTGATTCCGTACAACGGCACCGTCGCGGACTGAAGCAGGGGCCTGCGCGGAGCGGGCGATATCGGTGGCGCTGCTCACGGCCGGCAAGCTCCTCCTGGAGGTGCACCTGCCTTACCTGCTCGGCCTGCTACGCAACCTTTCCTTGCGCTGCCCGAAACTATCCGAGGCAGCGCAGGAGAAACGGCAGCCAGCCGCCGGCATGTGCTGAGGCGCACAGCCAAGAGATGAGGGCAGGCCCCTCGGAGTCGGCTTTCAGGAGCGGGCTCCAAACCACCCCAAGCCGCTGCGGTCAAGAGCCGTCGGTGGTGAGCGCTGGGGTCAAAGCGTCGGGGACGTACCCCGAGCAGGCAAGGATCAGGGAGACGAACGAAAGTGAACCCTCGATGACGCATCGATATCTATCCAACTGTCGTCAACACCAGGGGCGGTTGCAACTCCTGGGACCACTGCCCCGATCGCCGGCGCGGTGCCGCCCACCCCGATCCCCGACGCCGCAACCAGGGGCACACGGGGCAGGCATGGCGGTGCAGCGCCGGTCCAGGCAGAGCGCACCGGCGCGCTACCGGTTGCGCCGCCCGAACCCGAGCGTGCGGTATCGCTGCGTCAGGCAACACCTGGACTTGCCGGCGGCGCTCTCGTGCCAAGGCCGCGGCGTTTGCCCATCGTGCAACGCCGTTGCGGCGGGCCCGATAATGCTGCCTAATGGAACCTCGCGACTGACTCCGTCGGGCATCGCGACAGGCAAGGCAACGTGCATGAACCCACTATCGGAACGATCCTCAAGGGAAGGCAAGCGCGATGGCTAACAGCAATATCGAACGTCTGACGGTTCTTGGCGCGGGTGTGCTGGGCGGCCAGATCGGCTGGCACAGCGCTTTCAAGGGCAAGGTCGTCGTGATCTACGATCCGTTTCCGGAAGCGCTGGAAAGGGCGAGAGCAGCACACGACGGTTACGCCCGGATCTACACGGAGCAACTGGGCGCCAGCGACGCAGACATCGCGGGGACGCGCGCGCGACTCGCCTTCACGAGCGACCTGAAGGCAGCGGTCGCCGCGGCCGATCTGGTCATCGAGGCGGTGCCCGAGGTGCCGGCGATCAAGACCAGGGTCTACGAGGACATGGCGGCGCTCCTGCCGCCTCACACCATCGTCGCGACGAACTCCTCGACGCTGCTGCCGCGTGACTTCGCGCAAGCGACCGGACGGCCCGCGAAGTACTGTGCGCTGCATTTTGCCAACATGATCTGGGCCATGAATCTCGTCGAGGTGATGGCGCATGCCGGGACTTCCGCGGAAACGCTGGCTGCCGTCACGTCTTTCGGCATCGAAATCGGACAGATCCCGATACCGGTACAGAAGGAGCAGAACGGATACCTGCTGAATTCATGGTTCTTCCCGCTCCTGAGCTCCGCCGTATCGCTGGTCGTCAACGGCGTCGGCACGCCGGAGGACGTGGACCGCACCTACATGATCGTCAATCGCGGTTGCGCGATGGGCCCCTGCGGCCTGGTGGACATGGTGGGAATGAAGACCGCCTACGACGTCTCCTTTCACTGGGGAACGGTCGGCGGGGACGCGCAGATGCTGAAGAACGCCGCTTACATCAAGGAGCGCTTCCTCGACAAGGGGCTGCAGGGAATGATGGGTGGCGAGGGCTTCTACAAGTACCCGAGCCCGGCCTATTCCGCCCCCGGCTTCCTCGCGGTACCCGTTGCCTCCGTGGTGCCGGAAATCGTGGCTCGCGTCATGGGGCGTGGTCCGCTACAAGCGTAGCCCCGGGTTGCGCGAACCCGTCTGCCGGCGTTGCGTCACGGCGGGCGCCTCACGCGTATTGTTCGCGCAGCACCCGCTTGAGAATCTTGCCTGACGGGTTGCGCGGAATCGCCTCGGCAAAGATCACCTTCCTGGGCAGCTTGTAGCGCGCCAGCCGGGCGCCGCAGAACTCGATGATCTGCTGTTCGCTGACCTTCGTCCGGTCGGCTACGACGACGGCGCACACAAGCTCGCCCCACTTCTCGTCGGGCATGCCGATGACGGCCACCTCGCTGACACCGGGCATGCCGATGATGGCGCCCTCGACTTCTGCCGGGTAGATGTTCTCGCCGCCGGAAATGATCATGTCCTTGATGCGGTCCTTGATGTAGAGGTAGCCCTCGTCGTCGATCACGCCCACGTCGCCGGTGCGGAACCAGCCATTGTCGAAGCTGTCCCGCGTCGCATCCGGTCGATTCCAGTATTCCTTCAGCATGAAGTCGGACTTGATCACGACCTCGCCCTCGCCGCGGTCGCGGATCACGCCCTTGACATCGCGCACGCGAACCTCGGACAACATGCACGCGCGCCCGGCGGAGCCGACTTTGCGCAGGGCATCCTCATTGAGCAGCAGCGTGCCGCCGCCACAGGATTCGGTGAGGGCATAGCCTTGCACCACCTGCATGTTCTTGGCGGCGTAGATCTTGATCAGGGCTTCGGGCATGGGCGCGCCGCCGGTGATGAAATAGCGGAAATCCGGTGCATCGAGATCGGCGAACTGGGGCACCTGGCGCATGAAGTTCAGTATGGCCGGCACCGCCCCGCCGATGGAGACGCGCTCCTCGACGATCAGCGACCAGACCTTCATCGGGTCGAACTGCGGCATCGAGATCAGGCTGATGCCGCGCAGGGCGCAAAAGATGACGGTGGTCAGCGCCGCGACGTGGAACATCGGCAGCGGCAGCAGCACGCGATCCTTGTAGCGCACGTCGACGGTCTGCGACCAGGCGGTGGCCGCCGTGTGCACCGATTCATGGGTGTGCACCACCCCTTTCGGATGCCCGGTCGTGCCGGAGGTGTACATGATGAACAGATTGTCCGACCCGCCGCAGGCGATGGCCGGCTCCGCGGCGTCGGCATCCGCGAGGCGGTCCGCGAGGGAGCCCCCGCCGCCCGCCGCCGGCACCCACGCCTTGACCGTGCACGGGTAGCCGGTGCCCGCTTTGATGGCCTCCACCATCGCCGCAAAGGCTTCGCCGCAGATCACGACCGTGCTGCCGCTGTCGGACAGGATGAATTCCAGCTCGGGCGCTGCCAGTCGGGTGTTCAGCGGCACCGCGACGGCGCCGATCTTGGCGGCGCCGTAGAACAGCCCGCAGAACTCGACGCAGTTGGGCATCAGCAAAGCCACGCGGTCGCCCTTGCCCACGCCCAGCGCCCCGAGCGCGCCGGCGCAGCGGTTGGCCAGGGCGTTCATTGCCGTGTAGTCGAGGCGCACGCTGGTCGACGGCTCGACATAAGCTTCAAGCGAGGGAGACACAACTGCACGCTGCGCAAGCATGGCGCCGATGTTCTTCATGGGGCTTTCCGTGTGGTCTGGTGTTGTGGTTGAGGTGCCGCTCAAGCGGCCTTGCGAACGCGACGGACGCTCCCGGTCGCCGTCGTGCCGGCGTGGGCCTGGAGCCTGCGGAACGCGTTCTCGATCAGCTGGGCAAGGCGGAAGGGATCGTGAACCGCCTCCGGCGCCGCACCGATGGCCAGGCAGATGTCCTTGTTGACGCTGGCGAATGTCACGTTGAGCCCGGCGCCGGGGGGGAGAATGGGCAATCCGTGGAAGGCGACCATGCGCGCTCCGGCCAGGTAGAGTTGCTCGCTCGGACCCCTCATGTTCGAAATCACCAGGTTGGCACTGGGCATCTTGCTGAAGAACGGCAGCATGTCCGCGGCGGTCAGGCTGCCCGTCAGCAGCAAGGCATAGGCCTGCCGCGAGGTCTTTTGCATGCCGCGCCCCTTGTCCTTGGCACGCTTCGTCGCCGCATTGATCTGGCTCAGGCGCTGGCCGATGCCGGCCGTGGGTTCTCCCATGGGGATGAGTTCGGCAGCGACCTGGTTCCCGCCTTCGCCGCCGGATTCGTCGCGCAGCGACATGGGCATGAAGGCCACCAGGGGCTTGTCGGTCGGCGCTTCCCGTTCGCGCAGATAGTGATGCAGCGCGTCGTCGATCACCGTCATGACCACGTCGTTGACCGAAGTGCCGGTGGCCTTCGCCGCGGCCTTCACTTCGTCCAGCGGCAACTCCATGTTGGCGTAGGCGCGCGCGGCCGATCGGGCGGTATTGTTGAACAGGGTGTGGCGTGCCGTGAACGGCAGGGATGCCATTCGCGGCTTGAGATTGAGCGACTGGGCACCGAAGCTGACGACGTCGCTGCCCATGCCGATCAGATCGCGCGGCAGCCGGGTCAGGCGCTTGAGGAGGCCCTGCAGTTCCTGCAGCTGCGAGGCGTTGGGCCGCGGCCGGCGCGGTTTGGCGGCCGCCTCGAAAGCCATCCACGGTGCCGCCAGCGTCTTGTCGCGCGGCGAATCGCTCAGGCAATTGCGCATCACGCGCAACCCTCCTTCGCCGTCGATCAGCGCATGGTGCACCTTGACCATCACCGCGATGCGGTCGTGCTCGATGCCGTCGATCACGTAGCACTCCCAGAGCGGATGTCCGCGGTCGAGCAGGCTGGTGTTGAGGAAGGAGATCGTCTCGTAGAACTGCCGCATCGAGCCAGGCGCCGGGATGGCAATGTGCCTGACGTGATAGCTCATGTCCGGCTCGACGGTTTTCCAGGCGGCCACGCCCTTGTCCAGCCACTTGAGCTGGCGATCGAAAGGACTGGCTGCCTGACTCTGCCGATACGCCTCGACCAGGCGTGGCCCGAACGACGACTGCCGCCCTTTGGGCTTCTGGAAGATCATGAAGGCCGTCATGTGCATCCGCCGTGTGGCATTCTCCAGCAGCAGAAAGGTCAGATCGAGCGGGTTGATCCGGATCATGCGACAGCCTCCTTTTGCCCCGCCAACGCCACCAGCGCATCGAGCTCACCGATGAAGTAGTTGAACAACCCCCAGCCATCCTTGAGGACCGCCCGATCGAGCAGCATGCAGATGTTGGCTTGTCCGCAATAGCTCCACATCGTGATGTTGAGCGCGGTGCCGTCGATGATCTGGCCGGTCGAAAACCAGTTCGCGACCTTCCAGTGATCGAGGTACAGCGCATGCTTTGGCCCCGGCACGTTCGAAAGCGCCAGATTGCCGAAAAAGCTGACGCTCCCGCCGCTGCGGTGAACCGACTTGCGGATCATCGTAATCGCCCACGGCGGCAGGATCTGCATGACGGCATTGAGATCGGCGTTGGCCTCCTTGATCTCCTTGAGGTGCTCCTTCATTTCCGCATTCGCCTCGTGGCTCGCCTGAAGCCGGGTTGCGAGGTCGGCGATGTCACTGCGCACCCAGCAGTAGTCGAGCGTCGCGAAATTGCCCAGGCCCTCCATGCCTTCCGGGCGCTTTCCCGCAAAGGGCGTGCCTCCGATCAGCGGATGGACGTCCGGATCGTAGCCGAGGTCGGCAAGGAGGCGTCGCACCGCTCCCGCCACGCAGGTGGCGAAGACGTCGTTGATGGTGACACCCAGGCCCTTGCTGACGGCGATGAAGCGTTCCAGCGGAACGCTGTCGCAGACGAACGTGCGGCCGGGGCTCACGGTCACATTGATGGGCGTTTTCCGCATCTGGCCCGGCGAAGGGTGGGCAGGCAAGCCCGAAGCCTCGCGTCTTCGGTCCAGCAGGCGCTTGTGCCACAGCCCTGCGGCCACCTTGGGCAGGTTTCCGATCATGACTTCGGGCCAGTCGCGCAAAGCCCAGCCCAGTCGCGCAAACCAGGACGGCAGCGGTGGCGGGTCGTAGGCCGGAGGAGTGCCCGACTTGACACCCACGTCCTTCTGATAGAACTGCTGCATCAGCCAGGCGGCGCCGACGCCATCGACGTATGCGTGGTGAACCAGCATGACGATCGCCACCCTGCCACCCTCCAGGCCTTCCACGACCCACTCCATCCACAGCGGCCGATCGCGATCGAGCTGATACGAATACACCGCGGACATGAACTCGCACAGGGTCTTGTGGTCCCCCGGCGGCGGGCAGGCGACCCGGCGAATGTGGTAGTGCAGATTGAAGTCCGGGTCTTCCACCCAGTAGGGGTGATTCAGGCCGAGGGGCGAGTCGAGATACTTCCAGCGCAGCATCGGCACCAGGTGGATCCGGCGCGCCGACTCGGCATAAAACCTCTTGAATGACCAGCCATCCGGATCGGTGGACGGATCGATGATCGCCACCTTGAAGGTGTGCATGTAGGCCTTCGAGGTCTCCATGCGCAGCATGAACGCATCGGCGCCGCTCAGTCGTTTCATTCTCTTCCCCATTCGATCTTGCGCCAAACCGAAGTCGTTCCCGATGCTGCGCGTGCATGCACCTGCGCTCCTTGAATCCTATACCCTTGCCGCTCCGATCGGCGTCCCTTGGTCGATGTTCTGATTCAAAAGTTCGCACCAGTGTCGCCGGGTAGCGCGTCATCCACCGCACGGGCCGCCAGCCCAGGGCACGCACCGCGAACTCGATGAATCCCCGCAGCCGCGCCTGTCGGGCGCGATCACGCGGTAGCCTGCCGCCACCAGCGCCGGAATCTGGTGGCGCCAGACCGTGTGGTCGTCCGGGAAGCCGTGCGCCAGCAGCACGTCGGGGCCTTCGCCCTCGACGATGACGCTGAGCCGGATCCCGTTGACGGTGACGGCGCGGGGCGTGAATTCCATCGCTCGGGTTTCAGCGCGTGAAGGTGGGGATCTTCGCCGAGATGGTGTTCATCCCATGGGCGCCCTGGTCCTTCATCATCTGGTCAATCGACGCCTTGATCCAGCCGGCGTCCATCGTGCCCATGTACTCGCCGCCTGCTGCAGCGAAGTTGATGTTGGCTCCGGTCACGACAAAGAACACGTCGGTGTCGCCGGTGTTGTCGGCCGGCGTGTTGAACTGGTGCACCTTGCCGCCCGGCTCGTAGAGGTACATGCCGGCGGTCTGCCTCTGGTTCGGGTATTCGGTGTAGTACCAGCAGCCCGACATCGTGTAGGCGTGCACCGTGCCGGTGTGAAAGTGCAGCGGCAGCGTCACGCCGGGCGCGAACTTGATGCGCAGCACCCAGACGCCGTTGTAGGGGTCGAGGAACAGCGGATAGGCGCTGATTCCGGGGTGCAGCAGTCCCTGCAGGAACTCGCCGACGTTGGTGTCGACGCAGAGCAGCGTGTCCTGGTGCGTAATCGTTTCGGGGGCGTTCATGGTGGTCTCCTTGGTGGACGGCGCGGCGTGAAGACGCTCGTGATGGGGCGGTGCAACGTCACTCCGGGGTGGCGGCCGTGCTGCCCGGGTCGATGAGGATCTTGGCGTGGCTCTCGGGATCGCGGAGCGCGCTGAACGCCGCGTCGACGCCGGCAAGGCCGACATGCCCGGTGATCAGCGGCGCGCATTTGATCCTGCCGTCGGCGATCGCGTGCAGCGCGTCGCGATACTCGAGCGGCGAGTAGCCGAGCACGAAGCGCAGGTCGATCTCCTTGTTGATCGCGAGCGTGGGCTCGATCTGGTCGGGCTTCATGCAGACGCCGACGACGACCACGCGCGAGTACAGCGGCGCGCCCGCGAAGATGTTCTGCAGGATGCCGGGAATGCCGACGCATTCGAAGATCACCGGTCGCTTGGGCGCGAGCCCGATGCTCTCGGCCATGCGCCATGCCTGCCACCACGGCAGCGGCAGCTTGCCGAGCTTCTCGCGCGTGTCGAGTGCGAGCTCGAGCGCCCCGGTCAGCTCGCCGATGAATCCGTACTCCTTCCAGCTCGCATAGGGCGATTGCGCGGCCGGGTCGATCACGACATCGGCGCCGCACTCCTTCGCCAGCTCGCGGCGGCCGGCCGAAAAATCGCTGGCCACGACGGTGGCCACACCCTTCGCCTTCAGCACCGCGACCACGCCGAGGCCGACCGGGCCGCAGCCGATGACGATCGCGACATCCTTCTTCTTCAGTTCGGCCCGCCTGACCGCGTGCCAGGCCACCGCCATCGGCTCTGTCAGCGTTGCCATGTCGTCCGCCAAGCCGTTCGGCACCGGCAGCATCAGCGCTTCCTGCACCACGATGCGCTCCGCGTAGGCGCCGGGACTGCTCTCCGACAGCCCGATCAGGTCGATCGCCTCCGCGTGCTTCAGCACCGGCATCGCGCACACGCGCGTACCGGGCTTGATCGACTTGCGGGAGTCGGGACCGTGGTCGAGAACTTCGCCGCAGAACTCGTGGCCGAAGACGATGTCCTGGTCCGAGCGCATGAAGCCCTTGTAGCCGCTGCGCACCATCAGTGCGCCGACGTGGTCGCAGTGCTGGCGCGCATGCAGGTCGGACCCGCAGATGCCGCAGCGCAGGACCTTGAGCAGCACCTGCCCCTTGCCCGGCACCGGCTCAGGGCGCTCGGTGACACTCAGATTTCCCTGCCTGCAGACCACTGCCTTCATTCGATCCTCCCGCGGGCCGGTAACGGCATGCCGCGGATATTGCACGTGCGGCCCCGATGTCGTATTGTCATTTGGTGACTAAGGAGTGGCTTTGGCTGACATGAGCCCGCCGGGCCGGCTCAGCCTCTCAGGGGCCGGGTTGCCCGATGAGCCGGAGTGCGCAGCACGGAGGCGGTCCATCGACCGCCAACCGGGAGATGCTGGTCCGGGCGCGGGCGCTGACAGGCTTCGCCCTGCCCGTGCGCGCGCAGGGCGGCAATCCGGCCGCGCTGCTTCGCCACGCCGGCCTGACGCCACGCGTGCTCGACCAGCCCGACGCGACGCTGCCGCTCGAAGCCATGACCCGTCTGTTCGAGCGCTCGGCGCGGTCTCTCGATCTGCCGGACTTCGGACTGCGGCTTTCCCGGTACCAGGACATCTCGGTGCTCGGCGCGATTGCATTGCTTGCACGCCATGCCGCCACGGTCGGCGACGCGCTGGGGGGCATCAGCCGCAACTTCTCCTATCACACGGCGTCCGCGCGGCTTCAACTGCAGCACGACGAGCGGCCCGGATACACGCAGCTGCGTTACGAAACGGATCACGATCCGCGTGTGCCCCGGCGGCAGGTGCTCGAGCTTTCGATCGCCGTCGCGCACGGTTTCCTCCTGCTCGTGACGGGAGACGCCGGCAAGGACTGGCAGGTGAGCTTCATGCACCGCGCGGTGCTCCCACT
>Ga0315290_10001785_pt1 | contig 14921 bp, 10 predicted proteins | sample YL17G12_0_MG_FD_203627 | JGI IMG/M metagenome (GOLD analysis project Ga0315290, IMG submission 203627) | Sediment microbial communities from Yellowstone Lake, YNP, Wyoming, USA - YL17G12_0 | ecosystem: Environmental > Aquatic > Freshwater > Lake > Sediment | place: USA: Wyoming | collected... | reverse complement strand
GGCTCGTTCAACCGCAGCGGCATCAACTACGAGGCCGGCGCGCGCACGCCGCTCGCGGCCGTGTTCTCGGCGGTCCTGCTCGTCGTCGTATTGCTTGCCGTGGCGCCGCTCGCCGCGTATCTGCCGCTGGCGGCGATGGCGGCGCTGCTGTTCGTCGTCGCGTGGGGACTGATCGACGTCGCCGCGATGCGCCGGATCATCCGCGCGAGCCGTGGCGACGCGGCGGTGCTGGTAGTGACCTTCGTCTCGACGCTCGCCATTCAGCTCGAGTTCGCGATCTTCGTCGGCGTGCTGGCGTCGCTGCTCGTCTACCTCAACCGGACGACGCACCCGCATCTGACACCGATCGTGCCGGACCGCACGTCGCCGCAGCGGCGGTCGGTGGCCGTTGCCGACGTCCGGGCCGCCGGTCCGGTCGAGTGCCCGCAACTCGCACTGTTGCGCGTCGACGGCTCGTTGTTCTTCGGCGCCGTCGAGCACGTACGCGACGAACTGCACGATGCACGTGTGGAAGCCCCCGAGCGGCGCGACATCCTGCTGATCGGCAGCGGGATCAACTTCATCGACGTCGCCGGCGCCGAGCTGCTCGTGCAGGAAGCGAAGCTCACGCGCGAAGCCGGCGGCGCGCTCTATCTCTGCAACCTGAAGCCGGCAGTCCGCGATCTGCTGGAGCGCGGCGGGTTCCTCGACCTCATCGGCCGCGATCGCGTGTTCGGCACGAAAGAAGACGCGATCCGGGGAATCTATGCGCGGCTCGACCCGGGGCGTTGCCGCAGCTGCAGTTCGCGAATTTTCAACGAGTGCGCATCTATGCTGCCGGACGGGACGCCGCGGTCGGCTTAGCGTCAGCGCCGCCGCACGCAATCCATGTAGTAGCGGACCTTGCCGCTCGCGTCCGGCTCCTCGACCAGGCCATGGATGTCGGTGTCGAAGCCGGGGAACTGCGCATTGAAGCTGCGGGCGAACTTGAGGTACTCGACGATCGTCCGATTGAACCGTTCGCCCGGAATCAGCAGCGGAATGCCCGGCGGATAGGGTGTGAGCAGCACGCTGGTCACGCGGCCCTCGAGCTCGTCGATCTCGACCCGGTCGATCTCGCGATGCGCCATGCACGCAAAGGCGTCGGACGGCTTCATCGCCGGCTGCATGTCGGACAGGTACATCTCCGTCGTCACCCGCGCGACATCGTTCGCCTTGTACATGTCGTGGATCTGCTGGCAGAGATCGCGCAAGCCGACCCGCTCGTACTTCGGTTGCTTGGCGACGAACTCCGGCAGGATGCGCCACAGCGGCTGGTTCTTGTCGTAGTCGTCCTTGAACTGCTGCAGCGCGGTCACCAACGTGTTCCAGCGACCCTTGGTGATGCCGATCGTGAACATGATGAAGAACGAGTACAGGCCCGTCTTCTCCACGATCACCCCGTGCTCGGCGAGAAAGCGGGTGACGATCGACGCCGGAATCCCCGTCTTCGCGAACCTGCCGGACACGTCGAGCCCGGGATTGATGATCGTCGCCTTGATCGGGTCCAGGATGTTGAAGCCCGCCGCCAGATTGCCGAAACCGTGCCATTTCTCGTTCGCGCGCAGCAGCCAGTCGTCGCGCTTGCCCATGCCCTCCGGCGCGAGCCGCTCCGGGCCCCAGACCTTGAACCACCAATCCTTGCCCCACTCGTCGTCGACCTTGCGCATCGCGCGGCGGAAATCGAGCGCCTCGATGATCGACTCCTCGACCAGCGCGGTGCCGCCGGGCGGCTCCATCATCGCCGCCGAAACGTCGCAGGACGCGATGATCGCGTATTGCGGCGACGTCGACGTGTGCATCAGGTACGCCTCGTTGAAGATGTGCCGGTCGAGCTTCCGCGTTTCGGACTCCTGCACGATGATCTGCGACGCCTGCGAGATGCCCGCCAGCAGCTTGTGCGTCGAGTGCGTCGCGAAGACCAGCCCTTCCTTGCTGCGCGGCCGATCCTTGCCGATCGCGTGCATGTCCTTGTAGAACTCGTGGAACGTCGCGTGCGGCAGCCACGCCTCGTCGAAGTGCAGCGTCTCGATGTAATTGCCGAGCGTCTGTTTCAGCATCTCCACGTTGTAGGCAACCCCGTCGTAGGTGCTCTGCGTCAGCGTCAGGATGCGCGGCTTCTTGTTCTTCGCCTCGCGCGCGAAGGGGTTGGCTTCGATCTTCTTCTGGATGTTCTCCGGCGCGAACTCCTCGAGCGGAATCGGGCCGATGATGCCGAGGTGGTTTCTGGTGGGCGTCAGGAACACCGGGATCGCTCCGGTCATCGTGATCGCATGCAGGATCGACACGTGGCAGTTGCGATCGACGACGACGATGTCGTCCGGCGCGACCGTCGCGTGCCAGACCATCTTGTTCGACGTCGACGTGCCGTTGGTCACGAAGAAGCAGTGGTCGGCGTTGAAGATCCGCGCGGCGTTGCGCTCGGCCGCGCCCACCGGACCCGAGTGGTCGAGCAGCTGGCCCAGTTCGTCGACGGAGTTGCACACGTCGGCCCGCAGCATGTTCTCCCCGAAAAACTGGTGGAACATCTGCCCGACCGGACTCTTCAGGAACGCGACGCCGCCCGAATGCCCCGGACAGTGCCACGAGTAGGAGCCGTCCTGCGCGTAGTCGACGAGCGCGCGGAAGAACGGCGGCGACAGCGAGTCGAGGTAGGCCTTGACCTCGCGGATGATGTGCCGCGCGACGAACTCCGGCGTGTCCTCGAACATGTGAATGAAGCCGTGCAGCTCGCGCAGGATGTCGTTCGGGATGTGCCGCGACGTGCGCGTCTCGCCGTACAGGTAGATCGGGATCTCGGCGTTCTTGAAGCGGATTTCGTCGATGAACTTGCGCAGGTTGAGCACCGCCGGATCGACTTCGGGACCCGGCGTGAACTCCTCGTCGTCGATCGACAGGATGAAGGCGGAGGCCCGGCTCTGCTGCTGCGCGAATTGCGACAGGTCGCCATAACTCGTCACGCCCAGCACCTCCATCCCTTCCTTCTCGATCGCCTCCGCGAGCGCGCGAATGCCGAGCCCGGACGTGTTTTCGGAGCGGAAGTCTTCGTCGATGATGACGATCGGGAAGCGGAATTTCATGGGACTCTCGGTGTGGGTATTTCGGGATCGGGTGCGTGGACGAGGTTCCGGCGGGAGTCCGGGGCGGGGAGCCCGCGGCCGACGGGATGGAAAGGCGCGAATTATGGGACGATTCGCCCCCAATGGCTATGAAAAATGCACGCGTCGGGCAACCGGCGTTGCGGCGCCGCGACAGGACGGCGGCCAGGCGGCAGTCGCGGCGGAGAGGGCCCTGCGCGCCGAGACGATTCCGCGGCTCCGGGGCGCCCAAGTGCCGTGGCGCCGCGGCCGGGCGACGGCGTGGCGGCGTACTTTCAGGCGTTCGCCAGCACGATCGCGGCGGCTCCGCCCAGGAGCCCCAGCCCGACCGGCGTACGCAAGCGCCGCCCGAAAGGCAAATTCTTCTCGGCCGCCATCAGCGCCGCCAGGGCGAGCATCCACCCGACACTGCCCACCCCGACGACGAACATGATCAGCATCAGCGCCCAGCAGCAGCCGACGCAGAAGACGCCATGGTCGACGCCGATCCGGAACGCTTCCCGGGTCGGCGACCGGCCGTGCCAGCGAGAAGCGACAAAGCCAAACGGCGTTCGGCATTCGTCGAGGCATCGGTACTTGAGGGCGCTCCACTGGAACAGGCCGGCGGCCGCCAGCACCGCCGCGCCGACTATCCAGCCGTTGGTGACGAACCAAACGTACCGCCCGGCGGCCCATCGGACCGCGGCATCGGCAAGGTGTGCGGCGATCCCGAACGTGAGCCACGCGGCGAAAAAGCCGAGCACGACAAGCGCGAGAAGGCGCCCTGCGTCCGGCCGTGCGCCCGCAATTCGCCGGAACATCGCGAGCAGCGGAAAGGTCGTCGGCAGCATCATCGCCGCGATCATCAGCACCCAGGCGGCTGCGTGCAGCACCGCGGGCACCACGATGTCGCCCTGCGGAATCGCCCGGCAAAGCGCCGCAAGCGCGCCGGCATCGCCCCATCCAGCGTGGTCGAGGAAGCGGCCGTAGGGGCTCGCGCTCCACAGCCACAGCACCGCCCAGGACGCAACGACGAGCACGGCCATCAGCGTCCAGAACAGCACCGGGCGCAAGTCCGCCCGGGCGGGCGCTCCGGAGGCTGCCGCGGTCAACGGTGCATTCGACATGTTTGCCCCTGCGCGCGGCCGGCCCGCTCGGTGCGAGCGACCGGACCGCGTCGGAACGACGGCTAGGCGCTGAACACGAACGTGCTCTGGAGCGCGTTGTAGCCCTTGATGTCGAGATCGATGCCGAGCTTCGCGTTCTTGGAACGGTAACTCGACGCCTTCCCGACGAACACCGGCGCGCCCGGCACCGTCGAGAACACCGTATCCGCGAGCGTCGTCGTCGCCCCCGTCGCATTCTTGTACGGCTCGAGCTCGGCGTAGCCGGCATTGCCGAGTTTGATCGTCCCCCGGCCACCCTGCACGGTGAAGGTGATCGGGACCTTTTCGACGGAGACGACCTCGCCCACCAGCTTCGCGAGATCGGCGACAGGTCCGCCCTTCTTGCCGGTATACACGGCGAGGAGCGCCTGCTCCTGTGCCGGCGTGACCCGCTCGTCGAGATAGACGGCAGCTCGCCAGTTTCCCTTCAGGATATTGCCCGGAACGTGAGCGATCATCGCGATCGTCCGGTCGGAAACGTCGACGCCGTCGATCGTCCCCTTGTCGAAGTGCCACGCGACGATCGTGTCGCAGGTGCCGAAATCGGGATCCTCGCCGATCCAGCATGGGCACAGCACGCGACAGTTGCAGACTTCGAGCAGTCGTCCTTCGAGGTGATAGGCCATGGTTGTCTCCGCAGGATTTTGGAACAAACGGGCACGCGAGCGACGTCCGAGCAGGCATCGGCGGGCGCGAAAGAATGCTACGCCCATGCCCCTGTCGACGCCATACGCATTTTTGCGGGGCTCCCGGCGCCGCGTTGTCGCCCCTACCGCCGCCCGCCTGCCAGCGCCACCGAACGGGGGTGCGCCCGCAGCCGCACCATGGCCCAGACGCCAAAGGCGGGTCCGACCGCCAGCGGCGCGAACGCATAACGCCAGCCCAGCGCGTCGATGAAGTACGGCATCAGGTGGATCGTCACCAGCGTCAGCGTGAATCCGAGCGCCGTTTGCACGGTGAGCATGGTGCCGACTCGCGCGCGGTCCGCGAGTTCCGCGATCGACGCCGAGAACTGCGCCGAATCGGCGACGATGCTGACACCCCATACGACCCCCAGAACGACCAGCCAAACCGGATCGCCGCCGAACAGGAACCCGATCGTCGCCGCGCAAGTGCCACTCACCGCCATCGCGGCGATCGTCAGCGTCGTGCGCCCGAGCCGGTCGGCGAGAAGCCCGGCCCCGACGGAGCCGATGGCCCCGGCGGCGATCGTCGCGAACGCCGCAAGCTTTGCCGCCACGGGTGCCGCGTCCGGCGGCAAGCGGAGCGCAAAGCTCGCGCTGAAAAAGACGCCGATCCACGCCCACATCGCATAGAGCTCCCACATGTGCCCCAGGTAGCCGAGGTTGGCGAGGCGAAGCGGCGTGTCGCGCCAAGCGGTCAATGCAGCCGCCGGGTCGAAACGCGGCGCAGGCGCGCGGTTGGGGCCGATCCCGGCAAAGCCGATCAGGCCCGCCGCGAAGAGCGCGCTCGCCGACGAGATGGCCAGCGGGATCCGCCAATCGACGCCGCCGATCGCATTGAAGAGGTGGGGTGACGCCGACCCGAGCGTCAACGCGCCGACCAGTATGCCCACCATCAGGCCCATGTCACTCTTCGCCCAGGTCGAAGCGAGTTTCATGCCGATCGGGTAGACCCCCGCCATGCACGCTCCGGTGACGGCGCGCAGCAGCGGCGCGCCCGCGGAACCCGGATCGATGACAAGCAGCAGCGCATTGGCCGCCGCCCCGACGCAGGCCGACGCGGCGAACAGGCGCCGCGGATCGACGCGATCGGCGAGACCCAGCAGCGCGCTCGCGAGGCAGCCGATCACGAACCCCGCCTGTACGCCGCCGGTCAGCGCGGCCTGCGCGAATCCCGACAGCCGGAATTCGGCGACCAGCGCCGGGATGACCGCCGACGCCGAGAACCACAACGCCATCGCCGCGACCTGGCAGATCGCGATGATCGCGATCGATGCGGCCTTCGACGCGTGCCAGCCCGTCATGAGGACCCGTGCGTCAGATCTTCGGCAGCGTGACGCCCTGTTGCCCCTGGTACTTGCCGCCGCGGTCCTTGTACGAAGTCTCGCAGACCTCGTCGGACTCGAAGAAGATCACCTGCGCGACCCCCTCGTTGGCGTAGATCTTCGCGGGCAGCGGCGTCGTGTTCGAAAACTCCAGCGTCACGTAGCCTTCCCACTCCGGCTCGAACGGGGTCACATTGACGATGATGCCGCAGCGCGCGTAGGTCGACTTCCCCAGGCAGATGGTGAGCACGTTGCGCGGGATGCGGAAGTACTCGATGGTGCGGGCGAGCGCGAACGAGTTCGGCGGGATGATGCAGACGTCGCCCGTGAAGTCGACGAACGATCCGGCGTCGAACGCCTTCGGGTCGACGATCGTCGAGTTGATGTTGGTGAAGATCTTGAACTCGCGCGAGCAGCGGATGTCGTAGCCGTAGCTCGACGTGCCGTACGACACGATCTTGCGTCCGTCGACCTCGCGCACCTGCCCGGGCTCGAACGGATCGATCATGCGCGTCGCGGCCGCCATGCGGCGGATCCATTTATCCGATTTGATCATCTTGGCATCTTACCGGCGCTCCGGCGCAAACGCGAAGCGTCCGGTCACGTGTTCTGGATGACGATGGAGGGAAATTTCGCGGAAAAATCCTCGGCCTTCTGCGCGACGAATACCGCGGTCCGGCGCGCGATCTCGCGGTAGATGTGCGCAATCTTGCCGTCCGGATCGGCGATCACCGTCGGCCGGCCGGCGTCGGTCTGTTCGCGGATCCGGATGTCGAGCGGCAGTCCGCCCAGGAACGGCACGTTGTAGTCGGCGCACATCTTCATCGCCCCGCCCTCGCCGAAGATCGCCTCCGCATGTCCGCATTTCGTGCAGACGTGCATGCTCATGTTCTCGACGATGCCGACGATCGGCACGCCGACCTTCTCGAACATCTTGAGCCCCTTGCGCGCGTCGATCAGCGCGATATCCTGCGGCGTCGTGACGATGACGGCGCCCGTGACGGGGACTTTCTGGGCGAGCGTCAGCTGGATATCGCCGGTGCCGGGCGGCAAGTCGACAACGAGATAGTCGAGATCGCGCCAGTTGGTGTCCTTCAGCAGCTGTTCCAGTGCCTGCGTCACCATCGGGCCCCGCCACACCATCGGCGTGTCGGGATCGATCAGGAACCCGATCGACATCGCCTGCAGGCCGTAGGCCTCGAGCGGCTCGAGCGTCTTGCCGTCCTTCGATTCCGGCCGGCCGGCGAGCCCCAGCATCATCGGCTGCGAGGGCCCGTAGATGTCGGCATCGAGCACACCGACGTTCGCACCCTCGGCGGCAAGCGCGAGCGCGAGGTTGACGGCGGTCGTCGACTTGCCGACGCCGCCCTTGCCCGACGCCACGGCGATGATGTTCTTGACGCCCGGGATCAGTTTCACGCCGCGCTGGACGGAGTGTGACGTGATCTTCTGCGTCATGTTGACCGTGACGCGGGGGGCGCCAGGCAGCCCCGCGATGTCCTGCGCGATCAGCTTCCTGAGATTCCCGTGCTGCGTTTTCGCCGGATACGCCAGCTGGATGTCGATGACGATATCGCCCGCGCCGATCTGGATCTTCTTGACGGCCTTGCCGCTGACAAAATCCTTCCCGGTGTTGGGGTCGATCAGCGCGCGCAGGCGGGTTTGAACGTCGGCCTCGGTAATGGCCATCGGTGGCTCCGTCGTGAGTTGGTGCAAAAGGAGAAAACTGTCCGATAGTAGCGAAAAACGGCCGCTTTCGATATTCCACACCCTCCCTTTGTTAGAATCATCGCTTCCCCCTGCCACGTGCAAGGTTTTCACCGATGTCCGCGCTCTTCGCCGCCCCGTCCGGCCGCCGCCGGCTGTTTGTCACAACAGCGCTGCCGTACGCGAACGGGCCGTTCCATATCGGCCACATCATGGAGTACATCCAGGCCGACATCTGGGTTCGATTCCAGCGGATGCAAGGGCACGAAGTGCATTTCGTCTGCGCCGACGACACGCACGGCGCGGCGATCATGCTGAAAGCCGACGCGGAAGGCCTGACGCCACAGACGCTGATCGCGAAGATCGCCGCGACGCGCCCGAAGCATCTCGACGGTTTTCACCTCAGTTTCGACCACTGGCACTCGACCGACTCGCCGGAGAACGTCGAACTGTCGCAGGACATCTACCGCCGGTTGCGCGACCGGACGCCGTCGCTCGTCACCACGAAATCGGTCGAGCAGTTCTACGATCCGGTGAAAGGGATGTTCCTGCCGGACCGTTACATCAAGGGCGAGTGCCCGAAATGCGGAGCGAAGGACCAGTACGGCGACGCCTGCGAGGTCTGCGGCGCGGTCTACGCGCCGACCGAGTTGAAGAACCCGTACTCGACGATTTCCGGCGCGACACCCGTGCGCAAGGCGTCGGAGCACTTTTTCTTCCGCCTCTCGGACCCGGCCTGCGTCGAATTCCTGAAAGGGTGGACGCAGACGCCCGGGCGCCTGCAGCCGGAGGTCGCCAACAAGGCGCTGGAGTGGCTGGGCGACACCGCAGCCGAGGGCGGCAAGGGACTGGCCGACTGGGACATCTCGCGCGACGTGCCCTATTTCGGCATCCCGATTCCGGACGCTCCCGGCAAGTATTTCTACGTCTGGCTCGACGCGCCGGTCGGCTATCTCGCCAGCCTGAAGGCGCATCTGACGAAAAAGGGCATCGATTTCGCGCAGTTCCTGCAAAGCCCGGATGTCGATCAGTATCACTTCATCGGCAAGGACATCGTCTACCACCACACGCTGTTCTGGCCGGCGATGCTGAAGTTCGCCGGCGCGCCGTACAAGGTGCCGGACAACGTGTTCGTCCACGGCTTCATCACGGCCCTGGGCGAGAAGATGTCGAAGTCGCGCGGCACCGGCATCAGCCCGGACGTCTATCTCGACCAGGGCCTCAACCCGGAATGGCTGCGCTACTACATCGCCGCGAAGCTCAATGCGAAGGTCGAGGACATCGACTTCAACCCGGATGACTTCGTCGCCCGCGTCAACAGCGACCTCATCGGCAAATACGTGAACATCGCGAGCCGCGCGGCGAATTTCATCACCAAACATTTCGACGGCAAGCTCGGAACCCCGGCAGACACGATGGAACGCCGGGCGTTTCACCTGGAATCCGCGAAACACGAGGCGCTGGAGGCGGCGAAGCTGTACGCGGCACGCGAATTCGGAAAGGTGCTGCGCGAGGCGATGCGTATCGCCGACGGGATCAACGAGGACTTCGACGCGGCCGAGCCCTGGCTCCTCGCCAAGGATGCGGCGAAGCGCGATGCGCTGCAAACCGTTTGCTCGAAGGCGCTGCAGGGATTCCAGTTGTTGACGGTGATGCTCGCTCCCGTGCTGCCGGGTGTCGCGTCGCGCGTCGCGCGCGAACTGTTCGGGCTCGATCGCGATTTCGCCTGGGCCGATGCGTGGGCGGAACCGGCCTCGATCCGGCCGTACCGGCACCTGATGGCGCGCATCGACCCGAAGGAGATCGATGCATTGCTCGACGGGCCGAAGGCGGCAGTCGCCGCTTCACCCCGGCCCGCCCTCCCCGGCGCAAGCCAGGCGACCGCGCCCGCCGGCGTCGCGCAGATTTCGATCGACGATTTCGCCAAGATGGATTTGCGGATTGCGAGGATCGTCAACGCCGAGCACATTGGTGGCGCCGACAAGCTGCTCAAGCTGACGCTCGACATCGGTGAAGCACGTCATCGCACCGTATTTGCCGGCATCAAATCGGCGTACCTACCCGAGCAACTTGTCGGGCGGCTGACGGCGATGGTCGCCAATCTGGCGCCGCGCAAGATGAAATTCGGCATTTCGGAAGGCATGGTGCTTGCCGCGTCCGGCGACGGTCCCGGCATTTTCCTGCTGACGCCAGACTCCGGCGCGCAGCCCGGAATGCGCGTCAAGTGATGAGTGAAAGCCGTTCCAAAATCTTGCCGTCCCCGCGTACGCGGAAACCCGGTGTCTTGCGTTAAACGTCGCTGGGTCCCCGCGCGTGCGGGGACGACGGACACACGACGCGCGCCGCGATGACGCCAACACCGCTCCACCTCGTCATCGCCGCGATCGCGGCGTGGCTCGCGATCGGCGCGCTCGGGCTCTCGCGCCCGCGCCATCTCCGGTTCATCAGCCGCGTTCTGTTTCCGGCCGGCGCCGCGGTCGCGCTGGCGCTTGCGGTCGTTTCGGGATTCGCGATTCACGCGTTGCCGCAATCGACGATCCTGCCGCTCGGGCTGCCGGATCTGCCGTTCCACCTGCGCCTCGATTCGCTGTCGGCGTTCTTCCTGCTGCTGCTCGGCGCCGCGAGCGCCGCGATCTCGTTGTTCTCGGCGGGGTATTTCCGCTCCAGCGAAGGGACCGCGCCGGGCCTCATCTGCTTTCAATACCACGTATTCCTCGCCGCGATGGCGATGGTGCTCCTCGCCGACGATGCGTATCTGTTCATGGTGGCATGGGAGTCGATGGCGCTGGCATCGTACTTCCTCGTCACCACCGAGCACCGCATTCCCGAGATCCGCCGCGCGGGCTTCCTCTACCTCCTGATCGCGCACATCGGCGCAATCGCCATCCTGCTCTGCTTCGGCGTGCTGCAAGGCGGCACCGGCGACTATACGTTCGGCTCGATGCGCTCGGTCATCCTCACGGGCGCCTGGCCCACCCTCGCGTTCTTCCTCGCGCTCGCTGGATTCGGCGCCAAGGCGGGCCTCCTCCCTTTGCACATCTGGCTGCCCGAGGCGCACCCCGCGGCGCCTTCGCCCGTGTCGGCGCTGATGAGCGGCGTGATGCTGAAGACGGCGATCTACGGGTTGCTGCGGGTGGCATTCGATCTGCTCAACGGCCAGCTCTGGTGGTGGGGCGTCATCGCGCTCGCTCTCGGTCTCGCCACCGCGCTGTTCGGCGTCGTATTCGCCGCCGTGCAGACGGACATGAAGCGGCTGCTCGCGTACTCGTCGATCGAGAACATCGGCATCATCGTCGCCGGCATCGGTCTCGCGATACTGTTCAAGGCGTACGCGAAAACGCTGCTCGCGGCGATCACGCTGACCGCGGTGCTCTATCACGCGCTCAACCACGCATTCTTCAAGAGCCTGCTGTTCCTCGCGACGGGCTCGGTGCTGCACGCAACCAAGGAGCGCAACCTGGGCAAGCTCGGCGGCCTGATCCACCGGATGCCGTGGGTGGCGTGGCTGGCGCTCGTGGGCACGCTGGCGATCGCCGGCATTCCTCCGCTCAACGGCTTCGTTTCGGAGTGGCTGCTCCTGCAGGCGTTCCTGTTCACGCCGAGCCTGCCGCAGTCGTTCGTCAATATGCTGGTTCCGCTGGCCGCGGCCGCGCTCGTTCTGTCCGCCGCGTTGGGGGCGTACGTGATGGTCAAGTTCTACGGCGTAGTCTTTCTCGGCCGACCGCGCGAGCCGAACCTCGCCTACGCGAAAGACGCGGGTCCCTTCGAGCGCGCGGCGCTCGTCTACCTCGCGGCCGGCTGCGTCCTGCTCGGCGTCCTCCCCGTCCACGTCATCGAGCTCATCGACCCGATCAACGTGATGCTGATCGGTTCGGCGGCGTCGCATCAGATCGGCGACAACTGGTTGCTGCTGGCGCCGATCAATCCGGACCGCTCGAGCTACAGCCCGCTGATCGTCCTCGCCGTGATCGTCGGCGTCGTGCTGCTGACGATGCAGATCGTGCACCGCTTCTACCACGGCCGCGTCCGCCACGCCCCCCCGTGGGACTGTGGATTCCCGCTGCAGACGCCGCGGATGCAGGACACCGCCGAGGGCTTCGGACAGCCGATCCGCCAGATCTTCGAACCGTTCTTCCAAATCGAGCGCCAACTGCCGTCGCCGTCCGACCTGGCGCCGCGCTACTCGGTCAAGCTCGCCGATCACTCGTGGCGTTTGCTCTACCTGCCGATCGCGAGGAGCGCCGAGTTCCTCGCCCGGATCGCGGGAAATATCCAGCAAGGCCGGATTTCGGTCTATCTGACCTACAGCTTCTGCACGCTGCTGGCACTGCTCTTCTTCGTCCGATGAGCACCGCCGGGCCGTCCCAAGGTGCGAATTGGTCCCCCTCGGGGGGCAGCGCAGCGGCGGCAGCCGCAAGCGTGGGGGTACACAAATGACGCTCGCCGGTTTCGGGTCCCAACTGCTGCAGCTCGCGATCGCGCTTGCGCTGGCACCGCTTCTGGTCGGCTGGGTCAATCAGTGCCGCGCGTGGCTGCAGAACCGGAGCGCGCCCTCGCTGCTGCTGCCCTACCGGACGATCCGCAAGCTGTTCCTGAAGGACGCGGTGGTCGCGGAAGGCGCGTCCCCCATTTTCCGGACCACGCCGTACATCGTCTTCGCCGCGATGTGCTGCGCAGCCGCGATCGTCCCTTCGCTTGCCACCGATTTGCCGTTCGCACGCGCCGCCGACGCGATCGCGTTGGTCGGTCTCTTCGCGCTCGCCCGCGTGTTCATGGCGCTGGCCGCGATGGACATCGGCACGGCGTTCGGTTCGCTCGGTGCGCGGCGCGAGATGTTCGTCGGCTTCCTGGCCGAACCGGCGCTGCTGATGGTGCTTTTCACCGCCTCGCTGATCTCCGGCTCGACGTCGCTGCCGTCGATCGTCGACACGCTGGCGCACCGCGACCTGGCGATATACCCGAGCCTCGCCTTCGCCGGCGTCGCGTTCACGATGGTGTCGCTCGCCGAGAATGCCCGGATTCCCGTTGACAATCCCGCGACGCACCTCGAGCTCACGATGATCCACGAGGCGATGATCCTCGAATACTCGGCGCGCCATCTCGCGCTGATCGAGTGGGCCGCAGCGCTCAAGCTCTTCAACTACTCGTGCATCGGACTTGCGCTGTTCTTCCCGGTCGGCATCGCGGCAGCCGGCGGCGGCTGGCAGGCGTTGCTCGGCGCCGCGCCCGCGTTGATCGGAAAGCTTGCGATCGGCGGGTTCCTGCTGGCGGCCATCGAGACGCTTTCGGCGAAGATGCGCATCTTCCGCGCGCCGGAATTTCTCGGCACCGCATTCCTGCTCGCCGTGCTGGCGATGCTGGTGAACCAGTTGCTCGGAAGCTAGGGCCTTGTCAACGCCATGAGCGGGATCCCGCTGTACGCACAGTTCATCAACCTGCTGGCGGCGATCCTGCTGCTGCTGGCGTTCGCGATGCTGACGCAGCGGCGCGTGCTCTCGCTCGTCAACCTCTTCGCCGCGCAGGGCCTGGCGCTCGCGATTTCCACGGGGATCGTCGCCTTCGGGACGCGTCAGCCGCATCTTTACGCGTCGGCGGCGCTGACGCTCGCGCTCAAGGTCGTGCTCTTGCCGTGGCTGCTGCATCGGCTGATCCGCAAGCTGGATGTGAAGTGGGACGTCGAGGGGCTGATCAACGTCCCGGCGACGATGCTCATCGGCATCGTGCTGGTCGTCTTCTCGTTCAACCTCGCGTCCCCGATCTCGCAGCTCGCGAGCACGGTCACGCGGGCGACGCTCGGGATAGCGATGGCCAGCGTGATGCTTTCGTTTCTGATGATGATCACCCGCCGCAAGGCGCTGCCGCAGGTCATCGGCTTCCTCGCGATGGAGAACGGCCTCTTCTTCGCGGCAACCAGCGCGACCTACGGGATGCCGATGGTCGTCGAGCTCGGCATCGCGCTCGACGTTCTGGTCGGCATGCTGATCCTCGGCGTATTTTTCTTCCAGATCCGCGAGCAGTTCGACAGCCTCGACTTGAAGCACCTCGAGAAGCTGAAGGAGGGCGAGTGAGCTCGGCGGGCGACAGCCAAGGGCCGCCAGGCCGCGTCGCCGTGCGACCGAGCGCGCCCGACGCGCGACGCCTCGTCATCCACCGCACACCCAAGGAGGGCGAAGTGTGAGCGAGATCCTCGCCGTCCTCGGCTTCCCGCTCGCCGGCGCCGCGTTGCTCGCGCTCCTCGGCGAGCGTCGGCAAGCGCCGGCCATCAACGTCACCGTCAGCTTCCTCACTTTCGTCGCGGCGATCGCGCTGACCGTGCGCGTGATCGTCGACGGACCGCTGCTCGTCCTGGACCGGCAGTTCTTCGTCGATCCGTTCAACGTCTTTCTCGTGGCGCTCACGGCTTTCGTCGGACTCACGACGGCGATCTTCTCGCGCCCCTACATGCGGATCGAGCAGGAGCACGGGCGGCTCACGGTGGGGCGGCTCAAGCTCTACCACAGCATGTACCAGCTCTTCAATTTCACGATGCTCGTCGCGCTCCTGACCAACAACATGGGCATTCTGTGGGTCGCGATGGAGGCGGCGACGCTCACGACCGTGCTGCTGGTCTCGCTCTACCGCACGCCGGCAAGTCTCGAGGCGGCGTGGAAATACTTCATTCTCTGCGGTGTGGGAATTGCCCAGGCGCTCTTCGGCACGATCCTGCTCTACTTCGCGGCCGAGAAACTGCTCGGCGCGGAGGGCGGCGCGCTTCTGTGGACCGAGCTCAACAACGTGAAAGGCTCGCTCGAGCCGACCGTCCTGTCGATCGCCTTCGTGTTTCTGCTGGTCGGCTACGGAACCAAGGTCGGGCTGGTGCCGCTGCACAACTGGCTGCCCGATGCCCACGCCGAGGGTCCGACGCCCGTGTCCGCGGTTCTGTCCGGGTTGTTGCTCAATGTCGCG
>Ga0315290_10001784_pt1 | contig 14931 bp, 12 predicted proteins | sample YL17G12_0_MG_FD_203627 | JGI IMG/M metagenome (GOLD analysis project Ga0315290, IMG submission 203627) | Sediment microbial communities from Yellowstone Lake, YNP, Wyoming, USA - YL17G12_0 | ecosystem: Environmental > Aquatic > Freshwater > Lake > Sediment | place: USA: Wyoming | collected... | reverse complement strand
GCGATGATCCCTGGCCCGCCGGGCCGGACGGCACCGGCCAGTCGCTGACGCGTAAAGTGCCGAGCGACTACGGCAACGATGTGGACAACTGGCAAAGCGCCACACCCAGCCCTGGTGGGTGAGACTTGAGGGAACCTCTAAAAATTCATTTTTACTACGAACGGCTGCAATTTCCGTCAGCATCGTTATCGGCCAAAAATCGTCCTCAACGTAGTTACAACTACGCCTGCGGCGATTTTCGACCTCTGCTTCGCTGACGAAAATTTCGCTCGTTCTCGTGACAAAAGCAATTTTTAGAGGCTCCCTTGATTTTCAGGCCCGACAACAGGATGTGCGATTTCGCTTACACGGCTCTACGTGTCGCGGTTTTCCTGCGCGTTGCTTGTGCGCAAAGTTATGCCCGATGGGTATCGTTATACACGGCAGGACCTATCGTAAAGCCTTGTTGTTTATGTGTGCCCAATTGGTATGATAATTCCCGTACTGATACGACCTTCGCAAGACGGCCACCAGCCTTCCACGTCACTGTCTGTTTGCCTCAGCTTAGGAAGGTTTTGGTCGTTTTCGACTCTTGAGCATGGCATGGCGTACCTGTACGCCTGTCAAATAAGCCCGAATACCAAAAAACAGCAAAGCCAATACTGTAAATGCGGTAACTATGGCGATCAGTCCCGGCAGCCTGTAGAGAAACGAAATATCTTCTGAAGTGTCGTTCCCTGGTGAAGCAGAACCGGTCTCGGTCGCAACAGGGTCAGACCCAGCAGTGACAGGCGGCTCACCGATCAGCATATATATCAGACAGGCCAATCCAGAACCAACCACGGCGACTATCGCGGCCAAAATGATAAACTTTATCAGAGCAGGGCGGTTTTTCTGTTTTTTGGGGCCAAATTCTCTACGTCTTTTCATAACTACAGTATAACAATTTTCGCCGGCGGTTGCCACAGAAAAAATGGTCGGCAAGCAGAAAAATCGGAGAAATCAGCCAAACAGGTCATTTTCTGTTATTTGTTTTGTCGATTTTATGGGTATTGATCGGTCATTGAAAAGCCGACAATTACACTGGTCCGGATTATGTCTGTCTGGATTTGATAGTGTTTAGAAATTGTGCTTTTTCAGTGTTGATTGATCGATGATACAACAAGGGAAAAAACAGGCTGGGTCGCTGAGAATGCGGTTTTATATTCCGATAATGTTTTTGGTAATGGCATTGTCGGTTGGCTGTGCGCCGCATGGGCGAGAACCAAAATTATCGGACCTTGAAGGTTGTGATCCGGCACTTAAAATACGAGCGGTCAAATTGGCCGGGGAGAATGAACTCACCTCGGCCGTGGCGCCTTTGGTAGATTTGCTGCAGGACGAAGATCGGGCCGTGCGCTATTACGCCATAGCGTCACTGCGGCGGATAACCGGAACCGATCTCGGTTACGATTTTAAGGCGGATGCCGGCAGTCGATCTGAAGCCGTCGCCCGATGGCGGGAAGAACTGGACAAACAAAAGACTCAGTCCGTATCCTGGAACCGTTACGATACAAATGCTGCTGAGCATCAAGAGAGATATTAAGTCGAAATGAACGGTCAATGCAAAATAGCATCGAATCAGGTTGAGTTGCGAATGAACGCGTCTCCACAATTCTTGTGCATAGCACGGCAGGCAACCAATCGAATGGCTCAAATGGTCGGCCTGAGCGAAAAAGATGTGGATATGGTGACATTGGCCGTGGAGGAGGCCCTGGCTAATGTGATTCAGCATGGTTATGGCGGTCCATGCGATGAGCCAATAATTATGCAACTTCGACAGATTGCTTCAAGTCATGGAAGGCCCGTACGACTGGAAATAACAGTGCGGGATTTCGGTAAGCAGGTGGACCCGACGTGTATCAAAAGTAGAGACCTGGATGATATACGACCGGGCGGACTGGGGGTGCATATTATTAAGTCGATAATGGACGAAATAGAATATTCCTGCGAATCCGGTGGAGGCATGAAGTTACAGATGGTCAAATATGTGCAGGAATAATAAGAAACGCTAACAAAGTCAGCCGGTGCTGTCCCAAGCGAAGGCGAAAGGTTGAGAGGTTACAATGGCAGGCGAAAAAGATAAATTCCAGAACGTGGTCAAGGACATCAAACGTCACGGGGATACTGTTATTTTGACGCTTACCGGAGAAATCGACATGCACTGTTCCGTCCATGTGCGGGGCGAACTGCTCGAAATCATACAGGAAAAACCGGCAATGGTGATCATTGATATGAACGAAGTGGAATTCATGGACTCAAGTGGGTTGGCGGTGTTGGTGGAGGCGCTGCAATTGACCCGCCGGGACAACCGGGCGTTAAAATTAGTGGGACTGCGTCCGCGGGTACGAAGTATATTTGAAATTTCCAGGCTGGACAACATATTCCAAATCTATAACAGCCAAGCAGAGGCACTGGCATAATGAGGCAGTCAGCTACACAACCAGATCGATCTGTTAAGGCAACCGGCTTAGTCAGCCCATTGGCGTCGTTGGGAGCGGCTACGCTGGCGATGGCTAAAAGAGTTTTCGCTATGGCAGGCGGTATGTACCTGCTGCTGAGTGAAACGGCGGAAAATACAGCCAAGGGATTGTTCACCTCGACGGTACGGCTGGACCGGGAATCGCTAATCACCCAAATGGTACGTGTCGGAGTAAGGGCTATTCCTATCGTAGTCCTGATAGAATTGGCGATCGGAGTGATTATGCCCTTACAGATGTTTCCCAAGCTCGATGAGTTTGGTCAGGCAGAGCAGGTTGCCACAATCAATGCTATCGCGGCTTTCCGTGAACTTGGACCATTGATGACCGCTATCATACTGGGCGGTTTTGCCGGGGCCAGTATCGCCGCCGAACTGGGTGCGATGGTAATGGCTGAGGAAATCGAAGCCCTGCGGACGCTGGCATTGAATCCCGTGAGATTCCTGGTCGTACCCAGGTTGTTGGCTACGGTGATAATGATGGTACTGCTGACGGTAATCGCCGACGTGGTTATAATTGCCGGCGGCTGGATGACATCGGTCCATTTGGGAATCGATTCCGACATTTTTTATCAGATGACCAAAGAGGCGGTCGATATCACCGGTTTCGCCACAGGGCTGATAAAGGCGGCAGTCTTTGGCCTTTTGATAGGGTTGATCGCCTGCTTTGAGGGTCTGACGGTCAAACCATGGCAGGGCAGTGAAGGCGTAGGCCGGGCCACAACCAACACCGTGGTTTACTGTATAGTCGCTGTCATTGGAGCCGATGTGGTTTTCACCGTGATCTTCTATTCGTATGGATTATTTACATAGAAACTATGTTGCTGTGAGTGGTCAGTGCTGACAAACACAACCGAAAAAACTCAGACGAAAACCGCTGTTATACAGATACGCGGATTGACCAAAAGTTTTGCCGATCAGCAGGTGCTGGGCGGTATCGATCTTGACGTGCTTCAGGGTGAGATCATGGTGATTATGGGAGGCAGCGGCTGCGGCAAAAGCACCCTGTTACGCCATTTGGTCGGTTCGATTCGGCCGGATGACGGCAGCGTCAAAATGTTCGGTCAGGAAATAACCACCATGGCCGAACATCAACTTAATGAAGTACGCAAACGATTTGGAATTTTGTTTCAGTCCGGAGCATTGATTAATTCGCTTAGTGTGGGCGAAAACGTGGCTTTGCCGCTGCGGGAGCATACCGGTTTGGATGCGAACACCATTGAGATTATGGTGAAAATCAAGTTGGAACTGGTAGGATTGCGAGCTCACGCCGATAAAATGCCTGCCCAATTAAGCGGCGGCATGAAAAAACGAGCCGGATTGGCTCGGGCAATTGCCCTGGACCCACAAATATTGTTCTATGATGAACCAGGCGCCGGCCTTGATCCGGTTACCGGCGCCCAGATCGACCGGTTAATCATCGATCTGACCCGTAAACTCAATGTGACCAGTGTAGTGGTGACCCATCAGATGGATTCGGCCTTTCATATCGCCGACCGTATGTGCATGTTAGACAAAGGTGTAATCTTAAAGACAGGAACAAGGCAGGAATTTGAAACTTTACGCGATACCGCCCTGGAAGAGCTTTCAACCGAACAGGATAAACTGATACGTCAGTTTCTCCGCGGCGACGCCGAAGGACCGCTGGCTAAACGTAAAGTGCACAGCGATTACGAAGAAGACCTGCTCCAGGCAAAATAAAAAGCTGAAATTGAAACAGTACGGAAGTGGAGTTATGGCAAAAAAAGTACGAAATGAGATAGCTGTGGGAATAACCGTCATAACCGTGCTGGTGCTGACGTTTTGTATCGTACTGGCGCTGGCGGACTGGCCGGACGCGTACGCCTCCAAACAGAACATTACCGTGCAGTTGCCTTACAAGATGGGACTGCGGGGACTGAAGAAAGGCAGTCCTGTATATCTCGGCGGTGCCAAAATAGGACAGGTCACTAATACCCGAATCGAAAAACTCGATCCGAACTCAACCGGCGATGAAGACGTCTGGGTCTTTTTCACTATAAAGATTCCGCAAAAATATCCTTTACGACGTGACTGTGTGCTGATGCCGGAAAGTAACGTTCTGGGCGGACAAACGATCCTGGCCATAACCGATCTTGGCTGCCGGGAAACTCTCGTTCAGGATGGCCAAACAATTAAATTGACGCTGGCCGACAGTATGACCGAGGCTATCAAACGGGAGTTTAACCCTGATAACCCTGACAGCCTCGTAGCGCACCTAAAGTTCGAAGTTGACCGCGACAATGACGATTCCATTATGGCATCGGTGGCCCATTCCGCGAACAATCTCAAGCAGCTCACTGCCAAAATAGATCGGCAATTTACCCTCGACGATCAGAAGCAAACTCTGATGGTCAAGGTGCATTCGATCCTGGATCGGCTCGGGGATGTTACCGAGCAGATTAACACTCAGTTTGACACCGACAATAAAATGGCCGTGTTGGCCAGGCTGAATATAGCCCTGGATAAACTTGACGCCGGCTTGACTCAGATCAAAGAAATGATAGAAACCAATAAAACAGACGTAACGCAGATGGTCACATCGCTGAAGAACACTGCCGAGCAGTTGGAAAATGATTTGCCGACGATAACAAAACAGATTGAACAGTCCCTGGCCAAGGCTGATGCCTCCATCGATACCGCTCAGGTAGCATTGACAAATTTGAAGGACTTTTCCAGTCAGGCCAGTGACACTATCCAGGTCAACCGGGACAACATTGACCAGCTCATCCGCAATGTTGCTGAAGTCAGTGTCAATCTCAAGCTCGCCAGTCGTGATGTCCACCGGGCGCCCTGGAAACTGCTCTATAAACCCAAACAGGGAGAATTGAAAATTCAGGGTTTAATAGACTCAGCCGGAGACTTTGCCGCCGGCGCAGAACGCCTCGACAACGCCTCACTGCGATTAAAGACAATACTGGAGACTACCGGCGAGAAAATACCGGTCGATAAGAAAAAAATCGACGCCATCATCACCGAACTGGAAACCAGCTTCGAGAAATTTGAAAAGGCCGAACAAAAATTCTGGAAAGAACTATAGGCCTAATTGACGCCAATCCTGCATTTACTTGTCTTCTCCCGACTTGCAATAATCGTCCTCAACGTAGTTACAACTACGCCTGCGGCGATTTTTGACCTCTGCCTCGCTGACGAAAATTTCGCTCGTTTTCGTGACAAAAGCAATTTTTAGAGGCTCCCTTAAACGTTTGAAACCTATACCAATTGGCTCTGGTTAATGATAAGCGTTGTTTTTTTAAACAGATTTGATATTCTACTAGAAAGAGGCTCAGCGGCGTAGCTGAGCTAAGAGATATATATGGTATATGGGAAATCCCAGATTAGGAGCAAAAGATGGGGCGCACACGTTCTTTTTTCCCCGCTTTTCGTATAATTCTGACAACAATATTTTTTACTTTAACAAACCTTGTCGGAGCAACCACTGTCGTCGAATGGGATTTTGCCAAAGGTACACTCGGCTGGACGGGCAACCAGAGAGTAACCGATCTGTCCTCTTCCGCCGAAGGAATCATATTTCAATGCACCGGCCTTGACCCATGGATTGAAGGTCCTGCTGTCGATTTGCCTTCGGACAAAATTTTCCGAATTTCTATCCGCATGAAATCAAACGCCGATCCTGGCGCCCAGCTCTTTTATGGACCCGTTTTTACAGAGGGCATGTCAAAAAGATTCGGAGTAAAAACTGATAACAAGTGGCACGATTATTCTTTTTTCATCCGTGACAAACTCGGCAAAGACATAAGATTTCGCCTCGACCCATGCACAGCCGCCGGCACCGTCTCCATAGCATTCATAAGCATTGAAGCATTGACCAAAGTTGAAGAACCAATACTGAAAAAACCAAAATTACCCGACGACATCACCGTCGAAAAACTTACCGCCAAATCAGGTCAGCTTGAAGTACTTCATTATGGCAAATGTTGGGGAAATTTCGCTGTCAACATTGACAACACTCGCTATGCAGTCGGCTATGGCGATGAATTGATCGGTTTCGTTACCGATGACAAGACCCACTGGCTGTCTCTGGCCGATGCCGATGTATCATTCAAACAAAACGGCCCTCAAGGATTTACCGCCATTGCAAAGATCAAAGACCCCACTGGCGGAACATGGACAATAACAAGGGCTTTTCGTAAAAACGCCTGCTCTGAAACCATAGATGTCATATCAAAAGTAACTGTCGATAAGGACCGTCAAGTCGTTCGCCTGCCATGGCTGACAATCTTCCCCGGCCTGGGCAACTTTGGCCCCAAAAAGCATCAGGCCCTTTTCGCTGGCCTTGAATACCTCGCCGACGAACCTTCCAGCACAAAAGCAGACATCGAAACAGCAGAACACCTCAGACGAATTCCTGACCCTGTGAAAATTACTTTCCCCCTGATGGCAATCGAAACCGAAGGTAAATACCTCGGCCTTATCTGGGAAAAATCCGATATGACCGCCGCCGCCTTCGATTCGCCCGACAGGTTATATAATTCCGGCGCACACCTGATGGAGCTTTCCGCCCCCGCCGTCGGTGACTTTCGCCTTGAAAATGATTACGCCGCCATGGGCGGTTTCACAATGACTGCAAACAAACCCATTACAGCAAAAGCTATGATAATAGCCGGCACCGGCGACTCTGTCGTCCAGGCCGTAAAACATTACCTGCAATTAAACCCCATCCCTCCCCTGCCGACATACAAAAACGGATTCGCAGATGCCGCTAAACTCCTCTCACTCGGCTGGCTCGATTCGGACATCAACCAGGATGGTCTCATCCGACACGCAGTCTGGGGCAATAGCTTCGGACCAACACCCGCCGCAGATGCCGCCGCCCTCATGAACTGCCATGCCGCTCAAACAGAAGACAAAAATCTCCGCGAAAGACTACTACAAGGCAGCAAGCAAATCCTTTCAAAGTTGCCGCCAAATGACCCCTACTCCTCCGGCGTCTCACATGTCCGACCGCCCATTGCCCCGCTTATCTTCGGCAGGGTCACCGAATATGTACAATTACGAAAACAACAGGCCAGGAATCTTCTTGACCAGTTCGACGAAAACGGCGTTAAATTATATCACCCAGGCAAGGTGGATTACTCACGTACACATTTCGCAAAACACGCCAACGGTCTGGCCGCCGGTTCAGTAGTCCAAATACTCGAAGCCGCAACTCTCTGTGCCGACAAACAGCTAATAGAAAAAGCCATTGAACTGCTCGACAAACAAACAATCCTTTATGCAAACACCGTCCCCCGCGGCGCACAAACATGGGAAGTCCCCCTGCACACTCCCGATGTTCTCGCCTCGGCACATCTTGTTAAAGCCTATCTGCTCGGATATATAATTACAGACCGCACTGACCTGCTCAAAGAAGCACAATACTGGGCATGGACAGGCCTGCCTTTTGTCTATCTCGAAAATCCAACCGAAAACCAGGTCGGCCCTTATGCAACAATAGCAGTCTATGGCGCCACAAGTTGGCAGGCTCCCGTTTGGTTTGGAATGCCCGTCCAGTGGTGCGGCCTAGTTTACGGCTCATCTCTATATGACCTCGCCGAATATGATCCCAAAGGTCCATGGCTGCAAATCGCAAAAGGAATTACAATCACAGCCCTGCAAATGACCTGGCCCGAATCTGACAAAGAAAGAGTTGGCCTCCTGCCCGACATATACCACCTCCAGGACCAGAGAAGCGATGGCCCCGCAATAAATCCCGGAACCGTCGGAACAGACCTGGCTCGTGCCTATGATCGCGGCAAAATCTACGATGTCAAAAAAATCAGGTCCACTGGTTGGTTCGTCTGTGCCCCCGGTGCAATCAGAAATATAAAAACAGAAGGTGATACCGTAACTATCGAGGTCCATGTATCAGGCAATCTTTTGATATCCGGCGTTCAGAACAAACCGGCGCAAATATCAACAAGACCGATCGGCTCAAGTGCCGAATTTCAGCACGCCCCCATCCAATACGATGAAAAGTTGAAATGCCTTGTGATAATACTCGCCACCCCCTCTAATGTCTCCATCAAAACAGCAAGTTCTTTATTAGAGTCGTATAGTATCGACGAGTTCTCTTTGCCCGGATACGACATCTTGTTGACGGTGAGGTTGCCGGGAAATCGGACTATTTCTTGATAATTTACTTTATGGCAGCAGGATTTCCATTAAACGCCCGCGGAAAGCTTCACATTCGAACTGGGTGTCCCAGCAATCGGTCACTTGAACTCTATTCGTCCGAGGTCACTTCTTGCCTTAGAGATTTAATTTTGCCACGATGTTTTTTATCGGCCAGCCTCCTGCACCGTGCCGAAGCTGTTGGCTTGGTCGCCCGGCGGACCTTGGGAGCAACCAGGGCTTTGCGGATAAGTTGGGCCAGTCGGTTGAGCGCTTCCTGACGATTACGCCCTTGATGACGGAACCGGTCCGACTCCATAATCAATATCCCCTGCTCGGTCAGCCGCCGCCCGGCCGATTTCGCCAATCTCTTCCTGGCGGCGTCGGGGATCACGTCACAGTTTTTCAGATCGAACATCAATTGCGCACGGGTACTTACTTTATTTACGTTCTGTCCCCCCGGCCCGCGCGAACGAATATACCGAATCTTGATATGATCCGCAGAGATGGTGATTTTGTCATTTATCTGTAACATGGACACCTAAACCGCAGGATTTACGATTGGCTCTGCCAGATACAATGCCATTTACAATGCCAGGTACAACGACCCATTGGGTATAAATAGCTGGCTCAAATCAGGTTCTCGATCAGGACAACCCGGCAGGGCGCCCCATCGGACCCAGCCAGTTTTAGTGGGCCGCACGCCAGAAAATATTCGCCCGGTTCAATCTCCCCCAGCGTAATAGTCTCCAGGATAGTTATATTATTCCCCAACAATAACTGGTGGACAGTCTTGTTGATCTTGCCCGGTTTGCCTATGCTCAGATAGTCCATGCCCAGCAGTAAAATACCCTGATCGACTATAAACTGCGCCGCGGTCTGGTCAATATATACAAAATCGGGATCGAAAGATACCTGACCGTCACCTAACAGTTGTGAGTTGTCGGTTTTTAGCAGCAGCCGTTTGGTGCCTTGCGGAACCTTTTCTCTTAGAACATCGCCGGTAACGATTGGCATAGCACGGCAGTCTGCCACATACGCCCGACCGTAAAGATGGTCCAGTGGAATCTCATCCACGCCATAGCCGTCGGGAACAAAGTGCAGTGGGGCATCGACATGAGTCCCCGTGTGAGCGGACATATCAACCTGGGAAAGATTGGAATGGTCACCGTGTTCGATACTGCCTCGCAGCCTCCGCTGATAGGGCACGTCTTTAGGCCAGACCACCACACCTGTTGCCAAAGTCAGCGATATATCATGGATTATCATGTCTTTACTCATCGGCTGTTATTATAGCGATAAATACTCACAGGTCAACCGACAAATCACCTGTCCAGACCAACCTGCAGTAGTAAATAGTTATAAAGTTAGCTGTGACAAGGAATTATAACGGTCATGGCAGACTGCCGGACTAAATCCATATAAACTATAGCCACAAGTGGGCCAATCTGGTATAATAGTTGCGTAATGTATGGATTTAAATTTCAAATACTATTGTTAATGTTGTTGCCGCTTGTTTGGACGGCATGGTTGCCGGCTTCTGCCGTGGCTGAGGAGTCGGTTCAGCCTGGATGTTTGACAGCGGTGGGCGTGCATCAACTGACCGATTTTGACCCAAAACTGACCGGCCGCACAGTTAGGGTAGCGCTGGTAGAGCTCAGTCAATCAACAATGTTTGACAATGGGTTGTCAGATTATGCGTTTATGCCCAATTTCGAGCATCGCTCACTTACGCACGTGAACCTTGGCGATCTCTACTGTTATCAGAACCCTCATCATCCGATTGTATGTAGTGATCACGCTACTATGATCGCCGGAACGCTTTTTGGCCGCGATACCTCAGGCGGCCTGGCGGATTTGGGTGCTTTTGAGTACCGTGGAATAGTGCCGGATGCCCTGGTTGATGTTTTTGAAACCAACTGGTTTATTTACAAACAGGTATTGGCAGGTGTCCGTGAATCGTTCGATAACGATGTGATCAGCATCAGTTGGGGCACGGATGCAAGTGATGCGATTACCGCCTGGTGGCAGCGGGGCATCGATGCCATGGCCCAGCACCATGGCGTGGTAATAGCAGCCGGCTGTGGTAACGGTTCCGATGACGAGTTCATTTCTATTAGTAAACCATCGTGGGGTTATAATGTTATTAGTGTCGGAGCAGCCAGTGGTTTGGGGGATTTCCCCGATTTTCTTCAGTATATAGGCCCGCCGATTATGACCTGCAGCAATTTCGGCCCGACCGATGACGGCAGATGCAAACCTGATATTATCGCCCCGGGCATTTGCCTGAGCCCGAGCGGTTATTCAGACGAAACATATAATTGCGAAATGACAGCGGTCAGTTACAGCAGTTTTGCCGCCCCGCAGATCGCCGGAATCGCTGCACTGTTGATCGATGCTGTCCGGCAAAATGACATTGCCCATGCGGATGATCCACGCGTAATAAAAGCACTGTTGCTCAATGGCGCCAACAAGCTCATCGGTTGGCACAAAGGCAATTGCGGTCCACGGGACGACCACGAGGCGCCCCTGGACTATCAGCAGGGAGCCGGACTGGTCAATGCCTGGAATTCATACCGACACCTTATAGCCGGCCGATACGATCCAAATGATCTCAGCGGCCTCGGCGATCCGAACGACGCCAATCACGGCTGGGACTGGGGCTGGGTCAATTTTGACCCTAATGATCCCGATTCCCAGAGAATATACTATATGCCGCAACCGCTGGAACCGCACAGTTATTTCAAGGCAACATTGTGCTGGTATCGGCATTACCAGCCACAGGGGATATTCGAGCCTTTACCGCTCAATGTGCTCACCCTGGAATTATGGTCTGTTGACCAGCAGGGCAATTTATCAGCGAAACTAGATTATTCCGACAGCACCTGCGACAACCTTCAGCACATATATTATTACAGCCCGCAGGCCCAATCGGTGGCCCTGATAGTAAACGGCATTGGTAGCGGTGTCGGGGATATTTCATGGGAACCCTATGGGTTGGCATATTGCAGCGGGCAGGACAATTGGTCGGGTGATCTGTTTTCCGCTGATTTGGATGCTGACGGCCTGGTCGGTGTCAACGACCTGCTGCAACTTATCTACAAAATATTGTGGGCACAGAACAATAAACATCCAATCGAGGAATACTTCCGGGAAGACATCAATGCTGACGGTCAGATTAATGGGCTTGACCTGAGCAAACTGGCCGAACAATGGCAGTGGCGCTCGATCTGGAATTGACCAGCCACTCCGGCTCTCGTGCCTTCTTCCTTTTGATAAAATGGTTCTGAACAACATAGATAGTGATTATGGCCGATTTATTCTTACTTCTTAGCACTTTTAGACCGTCTTGCAGACCAGCCAAAAGACGCGCACAGCCGGACCGCAGCCCTATTCTTGCCATTATGTGCTTTGCTGCCCTGTTTGTGCTGCTGATTCCAGACACGGCTCAGGCTTATATCGGACCTGGTGCCGGTTTTGCGGTGGCTGGCTCACTGCTGACGATGTTTGCGGCATTTTTCGCCGCGATCCTGGCGTTTTTTACATGGCCCATCCGTTATATTATTCGAGCGGTCCGCGGCCGACACGCCTTCAAAAACAGTCGGGTCAAAAAATTCGTGATACTGGGCCTTGACGGACTCGACCCGGGCCTAGCCGAACAATTCATGAACGAGGGGTTGCTGCCCAACATGGCCAAACTGCGAGAGCAGGGCTGTTTCAAGCGATTGGCAACGACCACTCCTTCTATTTCACCTGTGGCATGGTCATCGTTTCAAACCGGCGTCAATCCGGGCAAACACAACATCTTTGATTTTCTCACACGCGATAAGCGAACCTATCAGCCCAGGCTCAGTTCAGTCGATATCAGGGGCCCAAAACGAAAAATCAATATCGGTAAGTATCAGTTCCCCCTGGGCAAAGCCGACATTCGTCTGTTACGCAAGGGCAGGCAGTTTTGGAAAACGCTCGGCGAGCACGGCATATTCAGTCATGTCATTCGCGTACCCATCACCTTTCCGCCGGAAAAGTTTTACGGCGTATCGCTTTCGGGAATGTGTGTACCGGACCTGCGAGGCTCGCAGGGAATGTTTTCTTTTTATACGACCCGCGACAACGACAGCGACCCACGCACCGGTGGTGAAAATTATCACGTTAGCAGACAGGGCAACACGATAAAAACCGAGCTTGTCGGATCCGAAAATCCACTCCGCAAGGACAAAAGCGTTTTGAAATGCCCATTTGCGATAACTATCAAAGATGAAACGTCCGCCTCGATCAAGATTAGCGGTGACAGTTACACGCTTGAAAAAAATGTATATACCCCGTGGATAAATGTCGATTTCAAGGCCGGGCCAGGTATGAAGATACGCGGCATCTGCAAGTTTCTTTTGCTCAGCACCGCCCCGGAATTTGAACTGTACGTAACGCCCATCAACATCGATCCGGAAAAACCCGTCATGCCCATCGCCCATCCGGGTGTTTACTCGGCTTATCTTGCCAGGCGGCAGGGTCCGTTTGCCACTCTCGGATTGGCCGAGGATAGTTGGGCTCTTAACGAAAAAATCCTCAGTGACGACGGCTTCCTCCAGCAATGTATTCAGATAGACCAGGAACGCGAAAAAATGTTCTTCGATTCACTTGATAAGGTCAAACACGGCCTGTGTGTTTGTGTCTTTGACGGCACCGATCGCATCCAGCATGCGTTCTGGCGACAAATCGACAAAGAACACCCCATTCATCAGGAAGGCCGCGGGCAATCACGGGATGCCATCAAACAATTGTATCGACGCATGGACAACCTGGTCGCCAGAACGCTGGAAAAATGCAAAGGCAAAGACACCATTTTTATGATTATTTCCGATCATGGCTTTAACTCGTTTCGCTATGGGGTCGATTTGAACCGTTGGCTCGAAGATAACGACTATCTTACCGTCAGGCAAGGCCGGCGAGACGAACAATATCTGCAATCTGTCGATTGGTCACAAACACAGGCTTTTGCCGTCGGCCTGTCTGGCATCTTTCTCAATCTCAAGGGACGTGAATCGCAGGGAATAGTCGATCCCGGCGCCCAGGCCGCGCAGTTGCGCAGGGAAATCGCAGAGAAACTTTGCCAACTTACCGACCCGGCACGGGGGCAACAAAAAGCGATTAAGCAGGTTTACAACTCGCTGGAGATTTACTGCGGACCCTATAAAGACGAAGCGCCCGATCTGCTGGTCGGCTATAACAAAGGCTACCGCGCTTCCTGGGAAACCGCTATCGGCCGGGTGACAGATGAGGTCTTCCATGACAACACCAAAGCATGGAGTGGGGACCACTGTATCGACCCTCAACTCGTTCCCGGCGTACTTTTCTGCAATCGACCCATTGCAACCGATAACCCACGATTGATGGATATAGGCCCGACTGTCCTGGATATGTTTGGCGTTACGGTGCCCGGATACATGGACGGGAAACCGCTGACCATCGCTGACCTCGAACCTGACAAAGGGAAAACGAAAACCGGCTCGAAGGATATCTCTCATGGCCGACAATAAACAAAAACTTGACAGAAGACAATTTCTCAAACAATCCACCCTGGCAACGGCGGCGATTACTACAGGTTTGCCCGTAAAACACGTTTATGCGGCACGAAAAAAACGCTCCGGCAAAACCGCAAAAAAAGTGATCGTCATCGGCTTCGATGGCATGGACCCACGATTGTCCGAAAAAATGATGAATGACGGTTTACTGCCTAATCTGGCCCAGTTCCGCAACCAAGGCGGATACCACGTATTGGGCACCAGCATCCCTCCGCAAAGTCCTGTAGCCTGGGCAAACTTCATCAATGGCGCCGGACCCGGCACACACGGAATTTTCGACTTCATCCATCGCAACCCCCAAAGACAGGTCGCCCCATTTATGTCCACCTCCGAAACCGTTTTAGGTGCAGGTTACTGGCAAACAGGAGACCACAGGCTGCAACTGGATTTTTGGCCATTCAACCACAAACCTGCCGAAACCGTCCTGCGCCGCCAGGGAACACCCTTTTGGGATTATCTCGACCAGGCCGATATCCAATCGACATTTTACGATCTGCCTTCCAACTATCCGCCCAGCCGCTCGAAACACGGCAACCATCGATGCCTGGCCGGTATGGGCACCCCCGACCTGCAGGGAAACTACGGCGGGTATCATCACTTTGCCGAAGACGGACCGTTTCAGATGGAAGACGATGGCGGATGTAAACGCTCCATGCTCTTTTTCGAAAACGAGCAGGCAGATGGAACCCTGTTCGGACCGCCGAACACTTTTCTTAAAAA
>Ga0315290_10001783_pt1 | contig 14937 bp, 14 predicted proteins | sample YL17G12_0_MG_FD_203627 | JGI IMG/M metagenome (GOLD analysis project Ga0315290, IMG submission 203627) | Sediment microbial communities from Yellowstone Lake, YNP, Wyoming, USA - YL17G12_0 | ecosystem: Environmental > Aquatic > Freshwater > Lake > Sediment | place: USA: Wyoming | collected... | reverse complement strand
GAATATTTCGGATTCCCTGGGCCGCCCCCAGGTCCACCTGCCACCAGGGCATTGCCTGGTTAGCCGTGTGAGAAACCGAATTACCCCCCCAGTTCCCATCGGTGTTCCCGTCCACGGCCCGCCGGACGTCCCCGCCCCAATCCGTGCTCGACTGCTGTACCGGCTTGCCCAGGGCCAGATTCACATCCGCGGCCGCAGCCGGGGCCGCACTCTGAATCATGTTTCCCAAAGAGCGCCACAAGTTCTGGTTTCTATCCTGCTGAACCAAGGGCGGCGAAACAAAAACCAATGCCAAACCAACGGTGATAAAAACCAACAGCTTTCCTTTCATAGAATCCTCCTCTCTGACCTCTGCGCCCTCCTGATTTCTGCACGGGAGCCCTCCAGGAAGCCCAGTTGCTTCCGGATCTCCGGGATATGAATTTAGGCATTTCCCATCGTAATTCAAGGCAGGCCCAAATTCACCTCCCCAAAATGGAAATGAGGAGCGAATTATTTGGTCAGAATATTTTTATGCACAATTAATGCCGAAAAGACTTCCCGCTGTTGGGCTTCTAGCAGCTTGATTTTATGAACAGAAATGATCCATGCCAAGAATTCAGACCACTCCAGCGTCGGAAAAATGACCCTTTCATCTCTGCGGCGTTCAAAGCCCCGAACGGGGACAGGCCATTTCGAAAAATTGAATTGCAGCTTCTCTACTAAACTTGTTGGTTTTTCGCACAGATCCAATTAAAATATTGGAATCCTAAAAGACGTAAGTAAACGATGGGGAAATCAAACGCTACGCGGCTTCCAACCCGCCACTCCCCTTCGAGAGATTAAGAGCTTGTCCGTAAATAATTTTCCCCCCTTTTGTAAAGGTGGGTGAGGGGGGATTTTCCCGAGACTCCGAAAGCAAATCCCCCTATGTCCCCCTTTTTCAAAGGGGGATTTAAAAGCGAGCAATTATTTAAGGATAAGCTCTAAGTCACTTTAAAAAGCCCCGAGAGGTAAGACCATGAGAACTTTATGGCATTCAAGAAGAGGCGGGTTTTATGGAGATCTTCAATAACTGGCGGTTATTGATTTTTTGTTACCTCATTATTGTTGGGGTGTGGGGAGTGTTGGTTAAACTTGCCTCCGCTCGACTGAATCCTTTTACCCTTGCCTTCGTAGCTGGGACAACCGCCTGGTTCACGGTACTTTTATTTTCATTCAATAAACTGAGTTGGCAATCGGGGGCGGGAATATTAATCGCAGCCCTTTCTGGCATTTTAGGGGGCATTTCCATCCTTATGTTTTACGGTGCGCTGAAGCTTGCCGCCGCCAATGTGGTCATTCCATTAAGTACTTTATACATTTTTGTCACGGTTGTTCTGTCGTATTTTTTTCTCGGCGAGACCTTGACCTTAAAACACCTTTTAGGGATTATCCTGGGGTTCGTCGCGGTTTTTTTGCTCACTTCATAAAAAAAAGTCTAAAGTGCGCTAAAGTGCCCACGTCCGACCCTGATGACGCAGGATGATGGGACCGATGACGGATGCAAGGTCCTTAAGATTCTCATCGAGAAGCGGGGGGCGACGCAAGACCTAGGCGTGTTTAGTGGTAGCATGCAATCGTAGACCCAGGGCCCTCACGACCTTAAGCACCGTCGCGAATTCTGGATTGCCTTCGGGAGACAACGCTTTATAAAGGCTTTCTCGTCCCAGACCCGCTTTTCGGGCTATCTGCGCCATCCCCTTGGCACGGGCAATATCCCCCAAGGCGGCTGCTACCAACGCAGGGTCGCCCTCTTCGAGCGCGGCTTCCATGTAGAGGGCCATGTCCTCTTCGGTTTTCAGATGTTCCGCCACGTCCCAGGGGCGGGTTTGAGTCTTTGCCATGACAGCCTCCTATAGTTCTCGCAACGTCCCCAAAACCCATAAACTTTTGGCCCTTTTGACCTCACCCTTAGTAATTTGTCTTTGAACCAACGTCCCAGTCTCCCTCATCCGACGCCCATTCTTAGAAATTAGCAAGAATAAAAACCTGACCCCGCGCGCGAGCTGTGGCGCCTTCATCGCAGACGTTGATTCTCACGGGGCATAACCGATTGGGTCAACGGTCCTCCCCTTTGGGCTACGGCGATGCATTGGGTGGCAACCAGAAAGGTCCCGTCTTTCCAATCTCCTTAAGCGTTTCCACCCTTTCCTTGCGATACTCCTGGCTGCAAGAAAAATAATCCGGGTCAAGACGCCTGCGGAATAATTCACCCGAGAAAATCTTTACCAGATCCTTCAGCGAAATCATTCCATCTTCGTTACGCGAATCGAACTGTGCCCATTTCCGAATATGCTCTTCCGACCGGAAGAAATTCATCGTGCTTCATGAATAGGGAAGATTCTCGTACCATTGCCACATGGGAACTGCCACATATCCCATTACCCCCTGGGGCTCAACTCGGAGGAGGACACCATCCTTTATATCCACCCGGATCGGCATCCCACAATCCAGACAGGGCGCATCGATCCGAACCGTCTTCCCTGGGAAAAGCCAGCAGACCGCCAGCGATTCAAAAGCTCACTGACCAAACCACTTCTGCGCGCCATCGATCGTCAGGCGATATTGCGTGGGAAGATTGTTGAAGGGGGCAAAAGAGACGATAGAGTCAGCCCCCGGGAACAACCACGCGGGGATTCTCAGGCTAAAGAGCTCATGGAGAGTTTTTCTCCCTTCCTCGGGTGAAGCCCCTAGCTCCGCGGCGATCTCCGTGTAGTGCGGAGCTCGTCCCGTTTCTATCATCCGCCTTAGAATGAAATGATAAGTTTTATCAAGAATTGCGGGTTCACTCATGACAGGCCTCCTTTCCTTTTCCGCTTTCCTCCCCCCAATCTACCCGATCCACCCGGCATTCCGGCCACTGGCCGTTCCAATCAAAATGTTTGGAAGAAGGTTGCGAGGCTGAAAGTGATTGAGATCCAAATCAGGGGTTTTTCTCATCTCGGACGAAAATTCGGAGTATTCGGTTTCAGTAATTTTCCCAGGCGTCGAGGAGCTGTTCTCCAAAATGCATAAGTTCACTTTACACCAACGTCCCGATTACCCCCAACGTCCCGGTTACTCCCCACCTGATAAGGTGTACGGTACCTCGGCGCAATACTTATTTACTTATGCCTGATCCCATCCCCCCCTTCCTTCAGCCCTCCATAACCTCTCAAGGCGTCGGCTTCGATACACACATCGCAGCATTCTGACTCCAGTACTGGTTTCTATCACAAGGTTCATTGTCACGTCCATAATAAGGGGCAAGGGAGCAGCCCCATATGAGTAAACTGAAAAAGAGAATATCCGCCAGCAAATAAAATATGGGTTTCCAGATTTTCATAGGTTTACTCTCCAATTGGGCTTGAACGGGTCGGGCGTCTGCATCCGTTGGTTCCAAGCACATCTTCACCCAGGCTTATTCCCAGATGGTTGGCGAGAGCAGCCAGGAAATTCCCCAATTTCCTGGAGCGTTAAGGCCGGCTGATCTCCGCATAGTCCCTTCCTTATCGTGCGATCTCCTTTCATGCCAAATGAATTATTTAAGGGCGTCCCCCTTCCTCCACGCAAGTTGAGCTTCCGCAGCGCCGCGGCGAGCCGCCCCTTGAGCAGCACCTCGCGGAAGTTCTCCCGCTCCGTCAGCTCCGGCACATCCGTGTCGCCCTCCAGCCAATCCCAGCCCATCCCCTTGAGCTGTTCACAGAAGGGCTTCTCGACGAGGTCGTATTCCCACTGGGTCTTCATGCCGCAATCCCTGTCGCTAAATGTCGCGATTCGTGTCGCGAGTTTGTCGCAAGTTTATCACAGCCCATGGCGCGGGTCTGTCACAGCTCGATGTCATAGCTTGTCACAGCTCCTTGGGGAAAAGATTGGCCCCTGGTTCATAACCACGGTTGGGATCGGTGGCAGAGCTTCCGGACTCCCTCAGTAATCCCTTCTCCAACAACCCCTTCAAGTCTCTCTGAAGACTGCGGCGGTTGCTTTCCGGACACAGTTTTTCGTAGTCTTGGATGGCAATCCTGCCGTATTCCAAGAGGAACCGAAGCGCGGCGGTTTGACGCGCGTTGAGCCGGTGCTGTCGGGCTAGCACATCGGCTTTGATCGCCCGCCTGCCGCGCTCGGTCACCTCGTCCATCTGCGTCGCCAATCCCTCGACGAAGTACTCGAGCCATCCGGTCAGGTCCATGCCCTGGTCGCGCCCCCCCTGAATGGCGGCGTAGAAGGCCGGCCGGTCGCGGTCATAGAACTCGCTGATCGAGAACAGACGCTTGAAGTCGTAGCCGGTCCGGTACAGGCAGAGCGTGGACAAGAGCCGCGAGGTCCGGCCGTTGCCGTCCACGAACGGATGGATGTGCACCAACTGGAACTGGGCAACACCGCTCGTGAGCACCGGATGGGCATCAGAGGCCGTGTTCAGCCAGGCCGCCAGTTCCGCCATCATCGGCGCCACGTCTTGAGGTGGGGGCGGGGTATAGATCACCTGCCGGGTAACCGAATTGACCACGAAATTCTGCACGCGCCGGTACTCGCCGGGCGCGGCCGAACCTCCCCGCACCCCGGCGACCAGCCGCCGGTGGATTTCGCGGATCAACCCCTCGGTCATCGGCCCGCCATCGTTGAGGTAGCCGCTGACGAACTCGAAGGCAACGCGGTAATTCAGCAGTTCCCGCGCGTCGTCGGGATCGGTCCCCGCCACCGTCTCGCCCGCCAGCAAACGCTCCGCCTGCTCCAGCGTCAAGCGCGTGCCTTCGATGTGCGTCGTGTGATGCGCCTCCAGCAAGAGCGCGCGGGAACGCATGGTGGCCAGCCAATCTTCGGATAAGCGGGCCGCCTCCAGGAAGCCGCGCGCCCGTTCGATCCGCGTCAACCCCGCCGTCATCCGGTTGGTGATCCGGTACAAAGGCACAAAGCTCATGGGGCGCTCCTTCCTCGATCATGGCAACCCTGGACCCGAGCGAACAGCCCGCACACTTGGTCCCCTTTCCATATGGTGCCGCGCTGCAACCCCGGCAGGGCCATGCGTCGGCTGTCGATGTGATCGAGGATGGTGGAGATTTTCATGTGTGGGGTACGGGACGTTGTTTCCGAGTGAACTTATGGGTACTTTTATTTTTTCCGAAAAATCCTGCCCAAAATTCTATTTTCCTCACGCCAAGGCGCAAAGGACGCCAAGGACTGCCCCGCCAAAGTCCCGAGTACTGGGTCTCAAGTCGCCCCGAAATTTCGAGTCGTCCTTTGCCCATCGTACGCCTATTCGTGGACAAGAGCGATAGCAAACTCATCCGGATTGAATGAGCCCCCCTCGCGAACCCCTTTCCTTGGTATGCTGACTTTGTACCAAGGCTCCATCGGGTTAACCTCCAGGGATATGGCTTATACGGATTCGACCGGGTTGGACGGTGACAAAACATCCGGTCAAACTCTCCCCTTTTTGCTTTAAAAGGTTGGAAACCTCCCCGGAAATTTGCTGCCGGGCTGAAAAAGGAAATCGTAGAAAAATCACTCCGAGTGTCTTTTGCCCATGCGCATAGACCAGTTGACCAAAATCCTTGTCTTCTGTTAACAGGATTCGTTTCTCCTTTAAAGCAAGTTCCATAACCTCGGAGTCTTCCGCCCTGGGAGCGATATCCGACACAATAAGGACATCATGGCCAGCCGCTCGCAGGGCTTTGACCACGATAAGATCGCAGCTTTCATCGGCAAGAAAGCGCATAATCCCCCCGGCTTCCTGATCTGGTTAGCTTAGGAAAACAATCTCTTCATGTGCCAGTGTATCCGCAGCATATCTGATGGCAGCTTGAATATCCTCGTGTGTTAGCTTGGGATAAGCTTCTAAAAGATCTGCTTCGCTCGCCCCTTCACTAATCTTTCGGAGGATGAGTTCTACGGGAATCCGGGTCCCGCGAATAACCGGTTTCCCCATCATCACCTTCGGGTTAACCTCGATTCGGTCCGTAATGGTCATGGTAAACCTCCTATCTGCTTGCTTTTACCTCGGCATGGCCAAAAGCATGGCATCGAGAAGACGCTTTTCCTCTCTCTCCTTATAAATGGGGTCAGACATAAATAATTAAGTATTTCTGCTCGCTGAGCATTCATATGACGGCTTCGATCACCCAAAACCTCTTCTCACGCAAAGGCGCAAAGGACGCAAAGGGTGCTCTTGGCTAAAAAGTTTTAAACACTTCTAACTTATCTAATATTCTTTTCTTCGCGAACCTAGCGGCTTTGCGTGACATAATAGCTGTCGCCAAGGCGCAAAAATCAGAAAGCCCCCAGAGGAGAGAAAAGTTTCCCCCGTGGAGGCTTCGTGTTAAGACCTTCCGGAAATTTTTCTTCATGATGAGCTCCAGAAGGTTAAGGGTTAATCAGGAGCAGTAGGGAATTCGATTACCTTTTTGTCCTTTAAATATTCTGAAAGCGGTGAAAAGTCAAGGAAAAAATCGGGTAAAACCGCAAGGCGCAAGTCGTCAGGGACCAATCTCACGCTAAGGCGCAAAAAACGCTAAGGTTCTCTTAGTTTTCCTCGCCAATGCCACTTTTGATGCCACAGGGGTAAGGTTATTTGAGCTTCCCATGACTCCGGAGCGAATCAAAAAAGCACTCGCCAAGTCATAGGATTAAACCCGCCCCCCCTTTTTCCTGACCACATGGATAGAAGTGGCCTTGAATGAAGCGACCACCTCTTGCCCCTCCGTCAGGGCTAAATTCTCCAGGGAGTGACCCGTCACATAGGCAACCAGGGGGAATCCGCAGTGGAGCTGAACTTTATGATAAAGCCCCAGGGGGATGATTTTTACGATTTTCCCCGGAAAGACATTCCTGGCACTCGAAGATTCTTTCGAAGGATGCACGGCCAGGGTCACATTTTCCGGGCGGATGCAGAAGACAACGGACTCCCCCAATTCCACCTCGCCCACGGCCTCAACTTCATGGCCCATAATGGAGGCTACAAAGCTGCCGCCATTTTTCTTGATCACCCGGCCCGGAAGGATCGTCTCCACCCCCACAAAGGAGGCGACAAACTCATCCAGCGGCTGGTTCATGACCTCTGCGGGAGGACCCACCTGGAGGATCCTGCCCTGATTCATCACGGCGACCCGGTCGGAAAGCCTTAGGGCTTCCATCCGGTCGTGGGTGGCCATGAGGGTTGTGGTCTTCGTCTGTCTGAGGATTGATTCCAGGTCGGCCAGCAGGGATTCCCGGGTGGGGGGGTCAAGGGAGGAAAAGGGTTCGTCAAGCAAGAGGACCTCAGGGCGAGTGGCAAAGGCCCGGGCCAGAGCGACTCTCTGGGCCTCTCCGCCGGAAATTTTTCGAGCTGAACGGTAGAGCAGGTGGGAGATTCCAAATTGTTCCAGGTTTTCGGCGACAATTTTACGGATCTCCGGCCTCTGCATCCCACGGATTTTTAGGCCCGACGCAACATTTTCAAAGACGGTGGTGTCGAAGAGCAGGGGCTCTTGAAAGACCATGGCCACCCGCCTGCGGTACTCCAATTCAGAAGGGTTGGGAGAAGCCTTCTGGCCTTTGAAGAAAAACTCTCCCGCGGAAGGCTTGGTCAGGCGGGCGAGTGTTTGCAGAAGGGTCGTTTTGCCAGCCCCGTTCGGCCCGATGAGCGAGAGGATCTCCCCCTCTTCAACCATTAAAGCAGGGATGTCCAGTACGAGGCTCCCTGCCTTTATAACCTGGAGGTCCTTTACTTCCAGTATGGGCGGGGAACCATTCATCTTGGCCTCTCCCTCTGCTGGATCTGGGTGAGGATCAAATTGATGAGAAACGCCAGCAAGAGAAGGATAATCCCCAGGGCGATCGCTATATCAAAGTTTCCCCGGCTTGTTTCCATTACGGTTGCCGTGGTGAGGACGCGGGAATAGCCCCTGATGTTGCCGCCCACCATGATGGAGGCGCCTACCTCCGAGATCACGCCGCCGAAGCCGGCCATCACTCCTGCAAGAAGGGGAAGTTTGGCCTCTTTAATCAAAATCCAGACCATCTGGAGCCGGGTGGCGCCCAGGGCCAGGATTTGCAGCCGGAGGTTTTTCGGAAGGGCTTGAATGGCTGCCAGGGTTATGCCCATCACGATCGGGGTGGCGATGACCGCCTGGGCAAGGATCATGGCGGTCGGGGTGTAGAGAATACCCAGGAAACCGAGAGGACCACTCCTCCACAGGAAGATGGTGACGAATAGGCCTACCACCACCGGCGGCAGGCCCATTCCGGTATTGATCAAGCTCACCACAAACCTCCTCCCCGGGAATTCGGCCAGGGCAATGCCGGTACCGGTGGAGATTCCAATCAGGAGGCTGATGAGCGTGGCGGTGCCGGAAACCTGGAGGGAAAGGAGGGTGATTCCCATTACCTCCGGATCGAAAGTGATCAGGAGGTGGAAGGCCTTGAGGATCCCTTCAAAAATCAGGTCCATTTATTTCCCTAACTCTTCTTCCTTTTTGCCGGCATCCGGGAAAAAGAGTGGAGAGCCGAACTTATCCACCCCAAAGGTTTTGATGATCTCCTGAGTCTCCTTGGAGATCATAAAATCGGCAAAGGCTTTCGCCCCGGCCGCGTTTACCTTGGGCCATTTCGCCGGGTTGACTTCGATGACATGGTAGATGTTCAACAGTATAGCGTCTCCCTCCGCCAAGATGTTCGACTGGAGGTTCTTCTTCAAAGCCAGGTAGGTCCCCCGGTCAGCCAGAGTGTACCCATTTTTTTCCGAGGCCACGTTGAGGGTCTGGCCCATTCCCAGGCCGGTCTGCTGATACCATTTCTGCCCTTCGGGATTTATTCCGGAAGCCTTCCAGACATCTTTCTCTTTGGAATGGGTCCCCGAGTTATCCCCTCTGGAGAGAAACAGGGCCCCCGCAGAGGCGATTTTTTTGAAAGCCTCGGTTGTGGCTTTTGTCCCCTTGATCTTTGCCGGATCGCCTGCCGGACCCACCACGATATAATCATTATGCATGACGAGTCTTCGATTGACCCCGTAGCCTTCGGCCACAAATTTCTTCTCCGCCGTCGGGGAATGAACCAGAAGCACATCGGCCTCGCCCTTTTGCCCCATGGTCATCGCCTGCCCGGAGCCCACGGCGATAGTCTTGACGAAATAGCCGGTCTTCTTCTCAAAGATGGGGAGAAGTACATCCAGAAGGCCGGAGTCCTGGGTACTGGTCGTGGTGGCCAGGATAATATTTTTTTGCTGGGCCTGGACCGGGGTCCAGGCCGGAATGAGCAGCACGCAAATGATTGCGCTGACGAGAATTTGAATCTTATAGATCCGTCTCATAATCTTTTATCCTTTGGATTAACCCACCAGTTGCAAAAAAATCGGCGAGAATTCACTCGGCGCCTTTCACCCCTAGCGCAAGAATCATTTTGAAGGATAGCCAATGAACCCAACCTCTGGTGCATTCTTCCCCCCCACCCTAACCCTCCCCCTCGAGGGGGGAGGGAAGGGAGGGGGTGATCCCCGGCGGATATTTTTTTGCAACGTTTAGGTTAATGTACCGAATAGAGCACGTGGCCGGACTCTTTCGGGTCATAGCCGCCGATCCTTTGCACTTTCTCCCGAAAATCCCGGGAATGGAGCAGTTCAATGAAGGCCTGGGCGGCTTTCCCGAAGAAAGTGGATTGGCTTAGAACCATGTCGAATCTTTCCCGGGTGAGGGGAATGAAGTCGAGACCCAGGAACTTGGCGACCGCCACGGTGGCGATTCCCGCGTTGGCTGTGCCGCTTAAGATTGACAGGCCTACTTCAAAATGGGTATTCACCTCGGTACTGTAGCCGGCAATCTTCTGGGAAGAGATTCCCGCCTCTTTCAACTTTTGGTCGATCAGGAGGCGGGTTCCAGAGCCTTTCTGCCGGTTGATAAAACGAATTCCCCGCTTATTCAGATCCCGGAAATTTCTTACCTTCAGTGGATTTCCCGGAGAGACGATCAGTCCGAGATCGCGGTAGAAAACGTTGATGAGTACAATCTTATCTCCGGGAAGGTAGGTGGGGATATAGGGTACGTTATATTCGCCGGTCTGGGGATCGAAAAGGTGGGACCAGGCGATATCCGTGTACCCTAAATGGAGGGCCTTCAGGCCTTCCACGCTGCCGATGTTGGTGGAAAAGAGGAAGACATCGGGGTAGCTTCTCCGCAGGTCGGTCTGGAGAAAATCCAGAATGGGATCGTTGCTGCCGGCCGCCAAGAGCGCCCCCTCGATCTTCTTTCCCTTGCGCCGGGCCTCCGCCATCCCCGACCTCGCATTCGTGTCAATCCATTCATCGATTATCTGTTTCGGGAAGATCCACTTTCCGGTCACCCTAGTAGACGGAATCCTCTTCGACTTGATCAAGGCGTAGACCTGCTTCTCGTGGATGCCCAGATACCGCGCCACCTCTTTGGTGTTCATGATTTCTTCAGACATATGGTCCTCCCTCTTTTAGGAAAAAATTATAACAGTATCGAGCCTAGCAGTCAACGAATTTAATTACCAAATATTCCTTATACTTACTTTTTATGACCGAAAGTTATTAAGATCAATTCCAGTGATTGCGGAAAAGGATATATTGATGATCTCGTAAAAAGTCGTCACTCCGGTGGAAACCGGAGTCCAGAGAATTTTTAAGTATTGGAAATAACTGGATTCCGGCTTTCGCCGGAATGACGGAAATACGTCTTTTCACACTTTTTACGAGATCATCATATATTATTTTTTACGGTGGGTGGTGTGGACCGCCGGGGAATCCGGGGCCACTGCTTCGCCATATTGGAGAGGGCCCGAGCCGTCGGCGACGGAGTGCGGGAAGCGATTTTTCTGCTATAATGAACAACTTAAGGTGCAGGTGGATGCGCTAAAAGATTTTTCCTTATGAATGAAGCGGACTCAGGATATGAATTGGGTGGCGTACCGAAAGCCAGAGAGCATTGTTGAGGCACTGGCCCTATTGGACGAGGCTGCGGGCAGGGGGCGCGTGATGGCCGGAGGGACAGACCTGATCCCCCAATTGCGACAGCGTGAATATGGTGCAGATCTTCTCGTCGATATCACGGGAATCGAGGAGTTGAAGCACATCCGGGAGGATGATGGGTGGATTCAAATCGGAGCTGCGGTGACCCATGCCGAGGTGGCGAAGAATTCTCTCATCCGGAAAGAGGCTAGGGCGCTTGCCGAGGGGTGCGCTCAGGTGGGCTCCCCTCAAATCCGCAACATGGCCACACTGGTCGGGAATGTAATCAGTGCCCAACCGGCGGCCGATGGGGCGATCCCTCTGACAGCCCTTGAGGCTGAAATCAAAGTGGCTTCCAAAGCCGGGGAGCGCTGGGTTTCCATGGAGGAGACCTACCGGGAAGTAGGGGTTTCCTCTGTCGATGCTTCCAGAGAATTGGCGACGATGGTAAGATTTAAGAAACTGGGAGGGAAGGGGCAGACCCGGTTCTTCCGGATGTGCCGGCGAAAAGCGCTCGCCCTTCCGATCTTGAACGGAGCGGTTGTCATTCTCTTGGACTCTTCTCTGAAACGAATTCAAGAGGCCAGAATTGCCCTTGGGCCGGTCGCCGAAAAGCCTTTTCGGCCGAGAGATGCCGAGGCGTATTTGCAATCCAAGGAGATTTCACCCGAAATCATTCTCGAGGCGGCCCGGATCGCCTCGGTCCAAGCGAATCCGAGGACGAGCCTTCTGCGGGGCAGTGATGCATACCGGAAAGAGATGATTCGACTTTACCTGGCAAGGACCATCCAGGATTTGTTGGGAGGACGATAGGGCCCGATGGCGGATTTAAAGAAACTTCGGCTCAAACTAAACGGAACCTGGCGGGAGGTCGAGACGAGACCGGACCGCATTCTTCTGGACCTGCTCCGGGAAGACCTGGGTCTTACGGGGACGAAAAAGGGCTGTGAGAGGGGGGAGTGTGGAGCCTGTACAGTGATCATGAATGGCCAGGCTGTACTCGCATGTCTTATTCCGGCCTTAAAAGCAGACGGCGCTGAGATCCTGACCGTGGAGGGGATGGCCCCAAAAGATCGGCTCCATCCTTTACAACAGGCCTTCTGGGAAGAAGGAGCCGTGCAGTGCGGGTATTGCACTCCGGGCATGCTGCTTTCGGCCAAAGCCCTCCTCGACGAAAACCCGGAGCCGGGGGTGGAGGAGGTGAAGAAGGCCATTTCTGGAAACCTCTGCCGCTGCACCGGCTATACGAAAATCATTGCAGCCATCCTTGCGGCATCGGATAAGATGCATAAGGAAAGCAGGATGCGACCTGTTGAGGAGATCGAAAAGGAGGTCCCGGAATAGCCGTGTGCAAAACATGAAGGAGTCCTGCGGTATGATTGGCCGATCCGTTCCCCGGGTGGATGCGTTTGGTAAATTAACAGGGACTGCGCTCTATGCTGGAGACGTTTCTTTTCCCGGGATGCTGCATCTTAAGATCCTCAGGAGCGACCGGCCCCATGCGAAAATTTTGGAAATTCGGACGGAGGAAGCGGAGAAACATCCCGGCGTGGTAGCGGTCTTCACTTCCAGGGATATCCCGGGAACGAATCGGATAGGGGGCGAGAAAAAGGACCAGCCGGTCCTGTGCGACGACAAAGTCCGATTTGTCGGAGACCCTGTGGCCATGGTCGCAGCCGAAACCCCGGAGTCGGCGGAAAGGGCGATCTCGTTGATCCGGGTCGATTATGAAGATCTCCCCGGAATTTTTTCTCCCGAAGATGCGCTGCTTCCGGAGGCCGTCAGGATCCATGAAACCGGGAACGTATTGGTGGAGCGGACTGTCCTCAAAGGAGACCCGGATCAAGGGCTGAAAGACTCCGAGGTCGTGATCACGAACACCTATCGAACCCAGATGGTTGAACATGCCTATCTTGAGCCGGAAGCGGGGGTGGCGAACTACGAAGAGGGCAGATTAACCGTCTGGATGCCGAGCAAATACTCTCATGCCGACCGCGCGGAACTCGCCGGCGTGCTGGGGGTCCCACGGGATAAGGTCAGGATCATCAACGCGACGATCGGGGGTTATTTCGGGGATAAAACATCTTTATCCCCCGGCTACTATGCCGCGCTGGCAAGCCAGAAGACCAAGAGACCCTCGAAAATGGTCTATACTCGGGAGGAATCGTTCTTCGCCTCCAGGAAACGCCATCCCTTTGTTATCCATTACACAACAGGAGCCACCAGGGAGGGTCGCATCCTCGCCGTGAAAGTGGAAATAACCGCAGACACTGGGGCCTACGCCCATTCTGGCTCGACGGTGCTCCTGAAGAGTGTGATTCATGCCGCCGGGCCTTATGAAATACCCCATGTCTTGGTGCGGGGAAGATTCGTCTACACCAATAATCCAGTTAGCGGTTCCATGCGAGGGCTCGGGGTCCCCCAGGTGGCGGTCGCCCATGAATCCCAAATGGACATCCTGGCAGAGCTTCTCCATCTGGACCCCTTCGAAATCCGGTTGAAAAATGGATTGAAACCGGGATCCCTGACCGCCACCGGCCAACGGTTGGGGGAATCGGTCGGCCTCGCGGAAACGATTCAGAAGGTGAGAGATGAAATCTCCAGGATCGGAACTCCGGGATCTTCCGGCTCCAAGCGATATGGCTGGGGTATTGGTGCGATGTTTTATGGGATCGGTTTGGTGGGGCGCTCAAACCCCGGGATTACCCGGATTGAGGCAGACGATACGGGAGAGTTTACCCTCTACACCGGTATTGGGGATGGAGGACAAGGCTCTTCCACCATATTGAACCAGATTGCAGCAGAGGTGTTGGGATGCCCAACGGAGGAGGTCCGGTTGGTCGCGGGCGATACGGATTGTTGTCCGGACTCCGGCGTAGCGGCGGGGAGTCGCGTGACCTACATCGTAGGCCGATCCGTCCAAATCGCAGCCCAGAAGCTGAAGGGATTACTCCAGGAAGCCGCCGCCTCCCTCATTGAGATTGCCCCGGGGGATTTGAGGCTTGAGAAGGGGTTTTTCTACTCTCCAGAGGCCCCCCATCGGCGGGTATCCATTGCCCAGGTGGTCAGAAGATTGAAGGAAGAAGGGGGCGCCCCGATCGGAGAGGGAGTATTCGATCCGGAGATGAAGGCTTTGGATCCCCGGACCACCCAGGGCCATCCCGTGGGCACGTACGCTTTTGCCACGCAAGGCGCGCTAATTTCGTTGGATATGGATTCGGGAGAGGTGCAGGTGTTGTGCGTCGTGGCCTGCCATGATGTGGGAAAGGCGATAAACCCGGCGAATGTAACCGGCCAAATCGAGGGAGCGGTTTCGATGGGGTTGGGCTACAGCTTGATGGAAGAGGTACTGCTGCAAGACGGCGTGATCCGTAATCCCTGCTTCAGCGAGTACTTCATACCTACTTCTCTGGATATGCCGGTGATCTACTCGCACCTGGTAGAAGCGGCGGAGGCCTCGGGTCCTTTCGGGGCGAAGGGAGTTGGTGAACCCGCCCTGATTCCAACGTCTCCGGCCATCTTAAACGCCATTGGCGCTGCTGCCGGCATTCGTGTGAAAGAGCTTCCCGTAACTCCAGAGTCATTGTGGAGGCTGCTGATTTCTGCTCCTGAGAGGCCCATCGAAGAGCCCTCCAGAGAGGAAAGTATCTAAGGTGTGCTTATGATGGAGGCGAATCGGCCTGGGGTGGATGTTTCGGAAAACATCACGGTTATTCGGGGGCAGGGGAGAGGCCGGATGCGGCTTCAATTTCTTCCAGCTTTTGGGCCAGTGTTTCCCACTCGGCGGTGAGCGCCTCCACGCGCTTCTTGGCTTCCCCGTGGGCTTTCACAAGGTCGGGGATGCTTTCCCCTTTGCGGTAGACCTCCGGGTCCGAGAGCCGGTTGGCCATCGACTCCATCTCCTGGTTCGCTCGTTGCAGGTTCGATTCCACCTCCTGGATCTTCTGGCGGAGCTCCTGCGTCTCCCGGTAGAGGCGGTTGCGGGCCTCGGCTTCGAGGCG
>Ga0315290_10001780_pt1 | contig 14947 bp, 13 predicted proteins | sample YL17G12_0_MG_FD_203627 | JGI IMG/M metagenome (GOLD analysis project Ga0315290, IMG submission 203627) | Sediment microbial communities from Yellowstone Lake, YNP, Wyoming, USA - YL17G12_0 | ecosystem: Environmental > Aquatic > Freshwater > Lake > Sediment | place: USA: Wyoming | collected... | reverse complement strand
CGAGCGTCTCGGTGCAGCAGACGTACAACACCAACGTGCTCAACGCCACAATGAACACGCGCTATTTCGGCGGGACGGTCAACGGCAACTGGGGCTCGTACGGGGCAGCCGCCACGTTCGACCGTGCTGAGACCTTCTACAACACGACCCAATCGACGATCTCGGGATCGACTCCGCGCGTCTCGTTTTCGCGCCAGGAACAGCCGCTGTTCGGCACCCCCCTCTACTTCAGCGTCGGTGGCGAGTTCGCGAGTCTGGTTCGCGAGACGGTGGTCACCGACCCGGACGGCACCAGGACGGCGTACGACACCGGATTGTCGCGCGTCGACGTCGGATCCCGCGTCCGCTTTCCGTTCACTCGGTGGCCATTCTTTACCGTCAATTCGTCGCTGGGCTGGCGGTTCACCCGGTGGAACGAGAGCCTTGGCGCGTTGGGCGCCCAGGTACAAGCGCCGATCAATCGCGCCTACTTCGATTTGTCGGCGCAATTTGTCGGGCCGGTGTTCAACAACGTCTGGAGCACGCCTGGTGGCCGGTACGCCGAGAAGGTCAAGCACACGATCGAACCGTGGTTCACGGTCCAGCGGCTGACCGCGATCGACAATTTCAACCAGATCGTCAAGATCGATGGTACCGACACGATCGTCGGCGGCTCCACGCAAGTTCAGTACGGCCTGAGAAACCGGTTCCATGTGAAGCGGAACGTCGGCGGGGTTGCCGCACAAAGCCGGCAGATTCTCAGCATCGGGATCCAGCAGACGTACTACACCGATGCGCGCGCGTCCCAGTATGATCCCGCGTACTCGTCGAGCCTCTACGGATCGGTGGTCAGACCCCAGCAGATGTCGCCGGTGTCGCTCGATGCAAGCGTGTCGCCTACCGAGAACATGAGCGCCTCGTTCCGGACCGAATACAACACGTACCTCAACACGTATCTGTCATTCAGCACGGCAGGCACGTTCAGGTGGAGCGACTGGCTCGTGACGTCCACCGGGTGGAACAAGCGGAATTACGGGGCCAGCGGAGTCGGGATCGCCGACATCAACCACTACCTCAACCACGACACGGTGGTCAGCTTCAACAAGAACCGGGTGGGCGGCCACGTCTCGTTTAATTGGGACCTGGAACACAACAAGTTTCTGCAGCGGCGCTTTGTCGCCTTCTACAACCCTCAGTGCTGCGGCCTGATCGTGGAGTATCAGACGTTCGACTTCAGCGGGCTCTACCTCGCAGGCTACAGTCCCCGTGTCGTCAAGGATCATCGCTTGAACTTCGCCATCACGCTGGCAGGCGTCGGCACCTTCTCCAACATCTTCGGGGCCCTCGGCGGCGGCTCGGCAGGCCGGTAGCCGGTGGCACGCCGACTCGCATCTGACGCGAAAGGAACAGAGCGTGGCTGAACCAGCCAGGTACTCGGAACAGGGCGCCAAGGCGCCGCGCATCGCCGGCGTCCACGTGAAGCCCCTGAAGCTCATCGCGGACGAACGCGGCTATCTGCTTGAAATGCTGCGCGCCGACGACCCCTTCTTCACCAGGTTCGGCCAGGCCTATGTCTCCGCCACCTACCCGGGCGTCGTCAAGGCGTGGCACTACCACACCGTGCAGGTGGACCACTTCGTCTGTATTGCCGGCATGGTCAAACTGGTGCTGTACGACGCGCGTACTGATTCGCCCACCTACGGTGTGATCAACGAGTTCTGCCTGGGCGAGCAGAATCGCAGCCTCGTGGTGGTGCCGAATCTGGTCTACCACGGCTGGAAATGCATCAGCCCGGAGATGTCGCTGGTGGTGAACATCCCGACTGACGTGTACCGATACGACAATCCAGACGAATATCGGGCTGAACCGCACGGCGTGCTGCCGTACGACTGGACGCGAAAGGACGGGTAGGCCAGGTCGGATTCGGGATGCGGGATGCGGGATGCGGGTGCGGAAGGACGGCTGAGCATGATCGACGTGTTGGTCACTGGCGGCGCGGGCTTCATCGGCAGCAACTTCGTCCGGTACGCACTTCGCACGCACCCGGACTGGCAGGTGACGACGCTCGACAAGTTGACCTATTGCGGGCGACTGGAGAACTTGCAGGATGTGATGGCCGACCCGCGGCACCGGTTCGTCAAGGGCGACATCGGCGACGAACTGGTGTCGGGGCCACTCGTCAAGGCGTCTGAGATCGTCGTGCACTTCGCGGCCGAGACCCATGTGGACCGGTCGCTGCAGAGCGCGGGCGAGTTCATTCACACGGACGTCTTCGGGACGTTTGTGCTGCTCGAAGCAGCGCGCCAGGCGCCCAACCTGCGACGCTTCGTCCAGATTTCAACCGACGAGGTCTACGGCTCCGTGCCAACCGGCGCGTCGAAGGAGACCGATGAACTTCGACCGCGCAACCCGTATTCGGCCAGCAAGGCCGGCGCCGACCGGCTGGCCTACAGCTACTGGGCGACCTATCACGTGCCGGTCGTCATCACGCGGGCGTCGAACAACTACGGGCCCCACCAGTTCCCCGAGAAGGTCATCCCGCTGTTCATCACCAACGCGCTCGAGGATCGCGGCCTCCCGCTCTACGGCGACGGCCTGAACGTGAGGGACTGGCTCCACGTTGACGATCACTGCCGTGGCGTCGACCTGCTGCTGGAAAAGGGCGAGCCGGGCGAGGTCTACAACATCGGCGGCGGCAATGAGATTCCCAACGTCGAGTTGACCAGGCGAATCCTTCACCTGACGGGCAAGCCGGCGACGCTCATTACGCCGGTCGCGGACCGCGTGGGCCACGATCGGCGGTACGCGCTCGATACGACGAAACTCGCGAGCCTCGGGTGGGCGCCGCAGGTCGCCTTCGCCGACGGGCTTCGCGCCACGGTCGACTGGTATCACGGAAACCGGTGGTGGTGGGAACCGATCAAGCACCACGACGAGGCGTTTCAGTCGTACTACAAGGCCCAGTACGAGACGCGCCGTGGTGCCTGAGCGCGCCGCTCGCGTGCCGGCACCGGAGCAACCATGAGCGGCCGCCAGATCGTTTTGGTCACCGGTGCCGCCGGGTTCGCCGGCAGCCATCTGCTCGACGTACTGCTCGCGCGCGACTGCCGCGTGGTCGGGTTGCGGCGGCCGGGCATAGGCGCCGAGGTGCAGGTGCGGTACCCCCAGGTGGAATGGCTCGAAATCGAGTTGCTCGATCGCAATGCTGTGCGACAGACGCTGACAGGCCTCGCGCCCGATGTGATCTACCATCTGGCGGGCGCCCCGCACGCCGGACAATCCTGGGGAGCCTCCACCGACACCCTCGCGATCAACGTGCTGGCGACGCACCATGTGCTCGAGGGCATCCGTGTCGCCGGCCTGCCGACACGGGTCATCATCCCGAGTTCGGCGTATGTCTACCGGCCAGCCGACCATGCGCTCGGCGAAGACGACCCGCTCGAGCCGGCCAATCCGTACGCCATCAGCAAGATCGCCACGGAACTGGCTGCCCGGCGGGCTACCATCCACGATGGGATCCCCGTGGTGGTCGCTCGATCGTTCAATCATCTCGGGCCGCGCCAGGACGCGTCGTTTTTCGGCTCCGCGGTCGCACGCCAGATCGCGCAGATCGAGGCGGGCCTCCTCGATCCCGTGCTTCGCGTCGGCAATCTCGACGCCCGCCGCGACTTTACCGACGTGCGCGACACGGTGCGGGCCTATGTGGCTCTGGCGGAGCGCGGTCGGCCCGGACGCATCTACAACGTCTGCTCCGGTCACGCGCGAGTCATGCGTGAGCTGCTCGACGGCCTGATCACGCTCGCGCGGGTGCCGGTCACCGTTCAACTGGACCCGGATCGGCTCCGGCCGAACGACACGCCGCTGCTGCTGGGCAATCCCTCGCGGATGGCGACCGAGGTCGGCTGGAAACCGGAGATTCCGTTTGGACAGACCCTGCAGGATCTGCTCGACTACTGGCGCCACGCGTGTTGAGGCGGCACGTGCAAGTCCTCGTCACCGGAAGCACTGGATATCTCGGGCGGGCCATCGTCAGCGCCCTCCGTCAATCCGGACATGCCGTGGTCGCCTACGGCCGATCGGCTTCCACGAGCGGACTGCCGGCCACAACCATCGATGGCGATATTCGCGACGCGGCTGGCGTGGTCCGGGCGGCCCGTGCCTGCAACGCCATTATCCACGCCGCCGCGCTCGTGGCGGTCTGGCGCAGACAGCCCCGGGAATTCGACGACATCAATATCGGCGGCCTGGCCAACGTGCTCGAGGCCGCGCGCGAGCACGGAATCCCGCGCATCGTCTACACCTCGTCATTTCTCGCGCTGCCACCCGAGGACCACAGGGGCATCTCGGCGTGGAACGATTACCAGCGCACCAAAGCCCTCGCCTCCCAGGCAGCCGACCGGGCCGTGGCCCAGGGGGTGCCGCTCATCTGTCTCTATCCCGGCGTCATCTACGGTCCCGGGCGTATGACCGACGGCAACCTCGTTGGGAACATGATCGCCGATCATCTGGCGGGCCGCCTTCCGGGGCTTGTGGGGAGCAGGTGCATCTGGTCGTTTGCGTATGTGGACGATGTCGCTGCTGCGCACGTCGCGGCGATCGAGCGGGGCCAGATTGGCGGCCGCTATGTTCTCGGCGGCGAGAACGCCCCGCAGATGCGCGCGTTCGACATCCTCCGCGAGATCACAGGACGACCGCTCCCGCGCCGCCTGCCTGGATGGCTCGCGTCGTGCGCGGCGCTCGTCGATGAACTGCGGGCCACGTGGCTGGGCGGAACGCCGCGATTGACCACGGGCACGCTCGAAATCCTCCTGCATGACTGGCCGCTCGACAGCACTCGCGCCGAACAGGAACTCGGCTACCGTGTGACGCCGCTGCGGGACGGCATCGCGAACATCGTGTCGTGGCTGGCGGCGGAACGATCAGCGGGGCTGGGGGCATCGGCATCGTGACACCCGGCTATTCGGAGACCCGGCGGAAGTTGCTGCACGTCGGCATGGGCGGAGTCGCGCTGCTGCTGCGCGTGCTGACGTGGCAGCAGGCCGCGCTCGGCGCCATCGCGGCACTCCTGTTCAACGCGTTCGTGCTGCCGCGCATTTCAGGCCTCGCGCTCAACCGGCCGGCCGACCAGTCGCGAGGCTATCCGATCGGTATCCTGCTCTATCCGCTCTCGGTGCTGCTGCTGATCCTGGCGTTTCCATCGCGGCTCGACATCGTCGCCGCCGCGTGGGGCATCCTGGCGTGCGGCGACGGCGCCGCGACGATTGCCGGTCGCGCGTGGGGCCGCCATCCCGTGCCGTGGCAGCCGCGGAAGTCCGTTGAGGGCCTTGCCGCGTTCGTCGTCTTCGGCGGCCTCGCGGGTGTGATGCTGGCCTGGTGGACGGCGGCAGCGGTCAACCCGCGCCCGCCCATGGAATTCATCGTCATCGCTCCATTGATCGCGGCGGTGGCGGCGGGACTTGCCGAAACGGTGCCCATCCAGCTGGATGACAACCTGACCGTCCCGGCTGTCGCCGGCGCGACGCTGTGGCTGATGGGACTGGTCACCGCCGATGTGTGGACGGTGGCACAGCCTGTTGTCTGGCAGCAGGTGCCCATGGCGCTGGCCGTCAACACGGCGGCGGCCCTGGGTGGATGGCGCGCCGGCACGGTTCGCCTCTCGGGCCTGGTTGCCGGCTGGACCATCGGCGTCATCGTCTACGGCTGCGCCGGTCTGGCGGGATGGATGCTGCTTTTTGCGACATTTCTCGCGGCAGCCGTGTCGTCGAGGCTGGGCCTCAGGAAGAAATCACTGCTCGGGATCGCCGAGGAGCGCGGCGGGCATCGCGGGGGTGGCAACGCGTTCGCGAACACGGGCCTTGCGGCGGTGGCTGCGCTGGCGGCTGTCCTCACGCCCTACCACGACGCGGCGATGCTTGCGTTTGTCGCCGTTCTGGCCACGGGCGGCAGCGACACCGTCGCCAGCGAAATTGGGAAGGCCTGGGGAAGCAACACGTACTTGATCACGACGTTCTCGCGCGTGCGGCCCGGAACACCAGGGGCCATGTCGCTCGAAGGCACGGTGGCTGGCGTGCTGACAGCGGTGGCGCTGGCCTTGCTCGGCGTCTGGCTCCACGTGATTCCGGCGTCACTGGCATGGGCGGTGGTCGGGGGCGCGATGGCTGGGTCGTTTGTCGAGAGCGCGCTGGCTGCCACGCTCGAGGCCTCGGGCATCGTCAATAACGACGTGCTCAATTTTCTCAACACCGCCACCGGCGCCATCGTGGCGATTGTTCTCATGAGGGTGAGCTGATGCTGTCGGGCCGCACGCGCGCGGTGGTGGATTTCGCCAGGCCGTTCACGCTGATTGCGCCCGCGCTCGGCTTCGTATCGGCCGCAGCGACGGCGATTGGTGCGCGACCCGGTGAAGCGTGGAGCTGGTCGCTCGTGGTGCCGCCCATCCTCGGCGCGATCATGGCGGCCGTCCTCAACATCGCTTCAAACGGCCTCAACCAGATCTTCGATCTCGAGATCGATCGGATCAACAAGCCGAAGCGGCCGTTGCCTAGCGGGCGGATGGGATTGGGCGAAGCCTGGGGCATCACCCTGGTGAGTTTCGCGATCGCGTTCGTGCTGGCGTGGTTCGTGGCGCCTGGCGGCCGGCACGAATGTTTCTGGATGGTGCTGGCGGCCGCCGCCATCACGACGCTCTACTCGGTGCCCCCGTTCCGCACGAAGCGGCTGGGCATCTGGGCCAATGTGACGATTGCGATCCCTCGCGGCGTCCTGCTGAAGGTGGCCGGCTGGTCGGCGGTGAAGACCGCGGCCGGGCTCGAGCCGTGGTACCTGGGCGCGATATTCGGATTGTTCCTGCTTGGCGCGACCACCACGAAGGACTTCGCCGACATGGAAGGCGACGCGCGCGGCGGCTGCCGGACACTGCCGATTCGATATGGCGTCGCACGCGCCGCGTGGATGATCTCGCCGTCGTTCGTGCTGCCGTTCCTGATGATCCCGGCGGGCGCGTGGATGGGCATCCTCACGGGCAACTTCTGGCTGCTGCAGGGGCTGGGCGCGCTGATGACGGCCTACGGCCTGTATGTCTGCTACCTGATGCTGCGCCGACCGGACACACTGGCCGTCGAAGAGAACCACGTGTCGTGGGCGCACATGTACCGCATGATGTTTGTCGCCCAGATCGGCTTCGCGCTGGCGTACCTGCTGTAGCGTCGGTCTAAGCCTGGCCGAGCAGCGCGCGGATGCGCGATTCGGTGGGCGGATGCGTGCTGAACAGAAACATCATTCCCGACACGGCGAACGGCTTGATGATGAACATGTGCGCGGTGGCCGCATTCGCATCGAGCGGGATCCGCTTCGACGCGACTTCCAGTTTCTTGAGCGCGTCCACCAGGCCGTAGGGCGAGCCGGCGATCGCGGCCCCGCCGGCGTCGGCCCCGTACTCGCGGGACCGCGAGATCGCCGACTGGATCAGGATCGCCGCCACCGTCGCGAGGATGATCGTCGCCAGCAGCGCGATGGGGTTGGAGCCTTCGCGATCGCCGCTGCGGCCTCCGCCGAGAAACGCCGCCCAGCGCGCCATGTTCGCGATCATCATGATCGCGGCCGCCAGCGTTGCCGCAATGGAGCTGATCAGGATATCGCGGTTCTTGACGTGCGCCAGCTCGTGGCCGATGACACCTTCGAGTTCGCGATCGTCGAGGATGCGCAGGATCCCCTCGGTGGCCGCCACGGCCGCATGCGACGGGTCGCGCCCGGTCGCGAACGCGTTGGGTGACGGATCCGGAATCACGTACACCTTCGGCATCGGCAGGTTCGCCCGCTGCGACAGCCGTGCGACGGCCTGGTACAGCCGGTGCTCGGGCCCGACCGGCTGCGCCTTGTACATACGCAGGACGATCTTGTCCGAGAACCAGTACGAGCCGAAGTTCATGATGACCGCGACGCCAAACGCGATAACCAAGCCGTTCGACCCGCCAAGGCTCTGGCCGATCACCATCAGCACGCCGCTCAGAAGTCCCAGCAGGAGGGTCGTTTTGATTGTGTTTCCCATAAGTGTATCCGTATGAAGACCGCTGCCCACTCAGTTTAGCGCATCAGGATCCGCTCGATCAAACCGGCGACAAGCGCCGCTCGCCACGGCAGCTCGCGGATCTCCACGTGTTCATCAGACCCGTGTGCTCTGGCACCGATGGCGCCGAGGCCATCCAAGGTTGGGACGTTCAACGCCGCCGTGAGGTTTCCGTCTGAACCGCCACCGGTCGAGCCTTCGCCAAGTGTTCGCCCAAGGCCTGCCGCGACGTCCTGCGCCAGGCGGAAGAGCTGCTCGACGGCGGGAGTGCGTTCAAACGGCGGTCTGTCGACACCACCCGTTACGCTGAGGGCGGCTCCCGGAATCTGCGGCCTGAGCGCCTGCATCGCCCGGCTGACCCGGTCGGCGTCATCCAGGGTCGCGGCGCGCACGTCGATGATCGCCTCTGCCTCTGCCGGAATCACATTGCCGCGCGTCCCGCCCCGCACGATGCCGACGCTGAGCGTCGTTCCGCGGGCGGGATCCTGCAGTGCTTCGATGGCAAGGATCTGCCGGGCCAGCTCGCGAATGGCGCTGACACCGCATTCCGGCTCGATCCCGGCGTGTGCGGGCTTGCCCGTCACGCGAAGGTGGAACTCGCCGCAGCCTTTGCGCGCGGTCTTGAGCGCCCCGCCCGGAAGCGGCGGCTCGAGGACGAGCACCGCATCGCTCTGGCGCGCCTCGTCTTCAATGACACTGCGCGAGGCGGCACTGCCGGTTTCCTCGTCGCTCGTCAGGAGCAGCTTCACGCGACCCGGCAGCCCGGCTGCCGAATCGAGCAGCGCGCGCATCGCCAGCACGGCAAGCACGATTCCGGCTTTCATGTCGAAGACGCCAGGACCGAACAATAAATCGCCCTCGCGCCGCAGCGGCCGTCGTTCCAGTTCACCCACGGGCCAGACCGTATCGATGTGCCCCAGCACCAGCACCTGGCGGCGGCCGGCGCCGAACTCTGCCAGCACATGGTCGCCCGCCGTGTCGCGCGGCAGCGTACGGACATTGCCGCCAAGCTGTCCGAGCAATCGGGCCACTTCCCTGCCGCATGCGTCAACAGCCGCCTTCTCGCCGGTCGGCGACTCGAGGCGCACGAGCGCCTCAATGGTCTCCACCGCCCAGGGCAGTGCCGTCTCGCAGAACGTCAAATGGTTGTTCATCGTCGCCGCGTCTGTCCGAATCCCGACCCCCGAATCCCGCACGCCAGCCGGACGGCGGTTCCTCCGCGTCCCCGCTCACCCAAGCCGGCAAGACGCGCCATACCGGGACTGATCGCCGACCTGACGGTCGCGCTACTCGCGCCCCCGGTCTTGGCCCTCGCGGCACGTCTTGCAGATTGACACTGTCGGCTTGGTTCGAGGGGCCGTTCCGGAAGCCGCCCTCCTGTCGGCGCCAAGGTCTCGCGTAGCGCGACGCCCGAACCCCGACTCCCAATCCCCGTCACGCTATAATGATCCCATGTTCCGCCTTCGCTACGTGAGCGGCGTTCTGGTGTGTGTCGCGCTTTTGGCGATGACCGGGCAGGCTCAGGCCCAGCCACCCGTGGCCAAGCCGCAGCCGCCACCACCGGTGGCCGGCACCACGCAAGCGAAGCCGGTGGTGCCCACTGCGGGCGCGCAACCTCAACAGCCGACTCCGGCGAGACCCGCCGCGCCCGCGACGACCACGCCAGCCAAGCTCCCGGCGGCGATTCCGCCGAAGGTCCAGCCACCCGCCGGCATGGCCGCGGAGGCGCCGCCGACCGATGCGCAGCTCGGCGGCGTGCGGATCCCTCCTGGCGCCAGCTTCGTCGGCTCGTACGACGCCGGACGCGGGCAGCGCTTCTACCTGTTCGCGACCCAGCGGCCGTTCGCCGAGATGGTGACGTTCTACAAGGACGAACTCAAGGACAAAGGCGAGCTGGTGTTCGATCTGCCACCAACGCACATGTTCGACGTCGGCAAGTTCCGCGAAGAGACCATGGCGTTTCCGCCAAGTGTGACGATCAAGGACTACACGTGGGGCGGTTCGCCTGGCTATGCGAACCCGAGGCCAGGCATGACGCCGGCCGCGTTTCCGACGGTGATCCAGATCGTGCCGCCGCCAGCCGTGTCCGCAGGTCCAATCCGCTGACCGGCCGGCCGGTTCCCCCGGGCGTCTACCCCGGCTTCACGTCTTCGACCGGCACGTAGATCTCGGGTGTCTTGTGAAAGGCCTCGGCGCGCTCGCGCATGCCGGCCTCGATCGCCTCCGGCCCGGCCAGGCCGTGCGCGGCAGCGTAATCGCGCACCTGCTGCGTGATCTCCATGCTGCAGAACCTCGGGCCGCACATCGAGCAGAAGTGCGCCACCTTTGCGCCCTCGGCCGGAAGCGTCTCGTCGTGGAACGCGCGCGCGGTCACCGGATCCATCGCCAGGTTGAACTGATCGTTCCACCGGAACTCGAACCGCGCCTTCGACAGGGCATCGTCCCAGCCTCTGGCCCGCGGGTGGCCCTTGGCCAGATCGGCGGCGTGCGCCGCGATGCGATAGGCGATGACGCCCGTCTTGACGTCCTCGCGATTGGGCAGGCCAAGATGCTCTTTGGGCGTCACGTAACACAGCATCGCCGTGCCGTACCAGCCGATCATCGCCGCGCCAATCGCCGACGTGATGTGGTCGTACCCGGGCGCGACGTCGGTGGTGAGCGGCCCGAGCGTGTAGAACGGCGCCTCGCCGCACCACTCGAGCTGCTTCTCCATGTTCTCCTTGACGAGATGCATCGGCACGTGGCCAGGGCCCTCGTTCATCACCTGTACGCCATACTCCCACGCGATCTTCGTCAACTCGCCCTGCGTGCGCAGTTCCGCGAACTGCGCCTCGTCATTCGCGTCGGCAATCGAGCCTGGCCGCAGGCCGTCGCCCAGCGAGAACGCCACGTCGTACGCCTGCATGATTTCGCAGATCTCGCGAAAGTGCGTGTACGTGAAGTTCTCCCGGTGATGCGCCAGGCACCACTTCGCCATGATCGATCCGCCGCGCGACACGATGCCGGTCACGCGCCGCGCCGTCATCGGGATGTGGCGCAGCAGCACCGCGGCGTGCACCGTGAAATAGTCCACGCCCTGCTCGGCCTGCTCGATGAGCGTGTCGCGGAAGATCGCCCACGTCAGCTCCTCGGGCCGGCCCCCAACCTTCTCGAGCGCCTGGTAGATGGGGACAGTGCCGATCGGCACAGCCGAGTTGCGCAGGATCCACTCGCGCGTCTGGTGGATGTGCTTCCCGGTCGACAGGTCCATCACCGTGTCGCTCCCCCAGAGCGTGGCCCAGCGCAGCTTGTCCACCTCTTCCTCGATCGACGAACTGACGGCCGAATTGCCGATGTTCGCGTTGATCTTCACGAGGAAGTTGCGGCCGATGATCATCGGCTCGATCTCGGGGTGATTGACGTTGGCCGTGATGATGGCGCGACCGCGTGCGATCTCGGACCTGACGAACTCGGCGTCAAAGCCCTCGCGCAGCGCCACGAATTCCATTTCGGGGGTGACGATGCGCAGGCGCGCGTAGTGCAACTGGGTGACAGGGCCGCGACCGCGCAGCGCCGTCATGGGCCGGCCCGGCTGCATTCCTGGTGTCGCGGGCTCTCCTGGCTGCGGCTGGCGCGAGCGAACCACTTCGGCGACGTCACCGCGGCCGAGGATCCACACTCGGCGCAGCGGTGGCAGGCCCTCCTGCACGCTGACCCCCTGCGGGCCGCTGGTGTCGTAGAGCAGGACGGGGAGTTCGCCGCCTGACAGCGCCACCTCGCGCATCGGCACGCGCACGCCGCTCGGACCTTCGATGAACACCTTGCGCGAGTTGGGATACGCGCAGGCAAAATCAGACGGCGTGGCTGCGGGAGACGACGGTTGTGTGTTCGACATCGGCCTGCTCCTCAGGCGCGTGACGGGCTCCGGCACGGCGACATCAACGGAGAACCTGAATGTGATGGAGAACGGTCCAGGCGGGATGCCGCGCTCCCTCCGCCGGTCTCAACCGGGTCAGGTTCCAAGGGTGTATCTCAATCCCAGAGGGATACCCCTGACGGCTATGGGGCCACTATAGCACGCACACGCGACCGCCGCCTTGACGGCCAGCTTTACTCTAGCTGACAATTGTAAAGGAGCCGATGATGCCAGAAGTGACCATGTCGAGCAAAAACCAGATTGTCGTACCGCGGGGGGCTCGTGAAGCGCTCCGGCTCAAGCCGGGCTCGAAGCTCGAGGTGTTGGTTCAGGGCGACAGCCTCGTGGTGATGCGGGTTCCCCGCAATCCGGCCAGGGCGCTCGCCGGATCGCTGCGTGGCACCTACCCCTCCGGGTACCTCGTGCGCGAACGAGAGAGCTGGTGAACGGTCAGGCGCGCCTGAAGGCCTTTCTCGCCCGCCACCGCCGGATCGGTGTGGACACCGCATTGCTTATCTACCACCTGGAAGGCGATCCTCGGTACGTTGAGGCCACAACGGCCCTGTTCACGTGGCTGCAGGGCCAGGGCGCCAGCGCCGTGACTTCGACGCTGACGTTGACCGAACTGCTCGTGCAGCCCTACCGGATGAAGGACCGTCACCGCGCGGCCGTCGCCTTCGCGGCGACGGCCCTCCTGCGGCACCTGGAGTGGATGCCACCGACGCTGGCCATCGCTGATCGGGCCGCGCAGCTCCGAGCCGAGCACCGCCTGCGCACGCCGGACGCCATCCAGGCCGCCACAGCGATCGTTGGCGGGGCTACCGGGTTCGTCACCAACGATTTTGATTTCAGACGCGTTGCCGGCCTCGACGTGCTCGTCCTCGACGATCTGTCAGGTAGTTCGGCTTGATTCCCGAACGTCAGGAGGTCATCGATGTCGGTCGGCCGAAATGATCCATGTCCGTGCGGGAGCGGGCGCAAGTACAAGCAGTGCTGCCTCTCGAACCTTGAGCTGGGCGAGGCCCGGTGGCGGGCATGGCGCGAGGCCGAGAGCGCCGTCGTCCCAGCGGTCCTGGAATTTGCCGGCGACACGTGGGGCGAAGCGTTCCTGAAGCACGCATTCGAGGAGTTCTTCTTCGGCTCGCCGGACCCGGAGGATCCGCTGACTCACGGGAAGTGGGATCAGCTCTTCCTGCCATGGTTCGCGTTCGACTTCATTCCAAAGCCCCGCACGCGTCAGGAGAAGGCCACGTCCTGGCCGACGACCACCGTCGCCGAAGCGTACCTGCATGATCACGGTCTCCATCTGCCGGCGACGGAAGCGCGGGTGCTCCGGGCCGGGGCGGAGGCGCCGCTCAGCTTCATGGTGGTAACGTCGGTGGAGGCGGGTCAGTCGGTGGATCTCAGGGACATCCTGAGCGGGGACGTTTATCACGTGGTGGAACGAAGCGCGTCAACAGGTCTTCGAAGCGGGCACGTTCTACTGGCTCGCGTGATCGCGGACGGGGATCTCGCGATCATGTCGGGGATGGGACCTTTCCCGCTGTTCCCGCCGACACTTCAGACCGTGATCAACTACCGCGAGTCAATCCTCCGCCCGCGGGGACCAGTCAATCGGGCGAGCGTGAAGGCCGCGGTCACGGAGATCCTTGCGCTCTACCATCGACTGGTTCACGAGGCCCTGCATCCGGCGCTGCCACGGCTCCAGAACACAGACGGCGATCCGCTCGCGCCGGCGACGCTGGAGTTCAAGGTGCGGTGCAGCGTCGGCGAGGCGTTCGACCGCCTCAAGGTGCTCTCCCTCGCGAACGACGACGACGAACTGCTCGAGGGCGCCTCGTGGTCGGATACGGGCGAACTGACGGGCGTCGAGTTGCTCTGGAGCAAGCGAGGGAACAAACTGCACCGTCACTGGGACAACACGACGCTTGGCAACCTCGTCGTGTCGCCCGGCCGGTTGAGCGTGTCAGTCAATTCGACGAAACGGGCCCGGAAGATCCGGCGCCTCGTTGAGAAGCATCTGGGCAGCGATGGACTGTTCCTGCGGGAGACGACTGAATCGATTGACGCTCTGCTTGAAGCCGCGAAGCAGGGCGGCGGTTCAGGCAATCACACTGATGCCGGGTCGAGCTTCGAGGACACACCGGAGGGCCGGGCCATCCTCGGCGAAATCAGCCGGCGTCACTGGGAGGCATGGGTCGACGAGAAGATTCCAGCTCTCGGCGGCGTCACGCCGCGCGAGGCCGCGAAAACCCGGCTCGGCCGCGAACGTCTCGAAGCCCTGCTGGCCGAGTACGCATGGCGCGACCAGGCCGGGCCCCGTCAGCCGTTCGAACCGGACGTGGCATGGCTGCGAGAGCAACTGGGTCTGCCCCCGGGCGTGTAGAGAGGCCGCACGGGGCACCGCATGCTGTGCCTCTACCAGCGTGTGTACTCGGTGGTTTGAGGCGAGGCTTCTCTACGCCAACTTCCGGATGATGAAGCACTTGAGGTAGTAGGTCTCCGGCACCCCGAGCAGGATCGGGTGATCGCGCGCCTGCATGCGCTTTTCGACGACGACGACGCGGGCGCGGGCGTCGATGGAGGCCTCGTAGACAATCTGGCCGAACGTGGCTTCGTCGATGTTGTACGAGCAACTGCAGGTGACCAGGGTTCCACCGGGCTTCAGGATCTTCAGCGCACGCAGATTGATTTCCTTGTAGCCCGCGTACGCCTTCTCGACCGCGTCCTTGCTCTTGGCGAACGCAGGAGGATCGAGCACGACCATGTCGTAGCGCTCTCCGGCACGGTCGAGACGCCGCAGTTCGTCGAACACGTTCACGCACTGCGCCTCGATGTTCGACAGGCTGTTCCGGGCGGCGTTGCGCGCGATGTGGCCGACCGCTTCCTCCGACACATCAAGCGCCGTCACCTGATCGCAGCAATCCGCCAACTGCAGCGCGAAGGCGCCGTGATAACTGAAACAGTCCAGCAGGCGGCCGCGCGCGTACTGCCGCGCGGCAATCCGG
>Ga0315290_10001778_pt1 | contig 14952 bp, 12 predicted proteins | sample YL17G12_0_MG_FD_203627 | JGI IMG/M metagenome (GOLD analysis project Ga0315290, IMG submission 203627) | Sediment microbial communities from Yellowstone Lake, YNP, Wyoming, USA - YL17G12_0 | ecosystem: Environmental > Aquatic > Freshwater > Lake > Sediment | place: USA: Wyoming | collected... | reverse complement strand
CGAGACCGCCGGGTCTTCGCCCTGCTTCGAGGCAGCGAGTCGCGCGACTGGGGGCTCGCCGGAGCGCGGGACTACGAGAGGGTGGGGAACCCGGCCGTCCTCTCGAAAGAGACGATTCCCTTCCTCCTCCCGGCGCTCGCCGCCACCGGGCGCTGCTTCGTCCGAGCGAGCCACGGCGCCGAAGAGGGGCATTTGCTCCGGTGCGACTTCGATCCGCCGTGGCGGACCGTGATCGAGATCGTTGCGGACGATCGGTCTCCACAATGGGTCTTGGACGGCGCGATGATGCGCGCGAGCCTCGAGCTTCCGATCGTCGACGTCGATCTGTTCCTCTCCTCCGGCCACTTCTTCCACAACGGCGTCGCCGGCCGAATCGAATCCGATGCGGCCTTCCCGGTCATCGCCCTGCTTCGGGAGCACGGCAAGATCGTCGCCCCGGCGGACGACGGCCCGCGATTGGTTGCCCATACGCTCGAATGCGTTTCCGGAGCGGAAGTCAGAGTTCCGGACACCCTCCGGTTCGACGAGATCGCCGAAGTGCCCGTCCCGATCGTGAGGATCAGGCGCCATCGACGAGACGGATACAAAGACGGGCTCGACGTCGAGCTCTCCTTCCGTTACGACGCCATCGAGATCGACGGGTTCGACGCCCGGACGAAAATCTTCGACGAGGTCAGGCGGCTGATCGTGCCCAGGGATCAAGAAGCGGAAAGCGCGGCGCGGGCTCGGCTGGTCCGGCTGGGCTTTCGGTTCCGTGGGCACGGGGACGTCGACGGGGCTTGGCAGCTGCCTCCCGCACTGCTCCCGAAAGCCGTGCCTACGCTTGTCGCTTTGGGTTGGCGGGTCGAAGCCGAGGGCACGCTCTACCGCCAGTCTTCGTCGTCGCGGCTCCGTGTGGTTTCGGGCGAAGACTGGTTCGAGCTGCAGGGAGGAGCGTCGTTCGATGGGATCGAGGTGCCGCTGCCCCAGCTGCTCGCTGCGGCGCGAAAGGGAGAGGGGTTCGTCAAGCTGGGCGACGGATCCTTCGGCATCCTCCCCGAGGCGTGGCTCGCGCGCGTTGCTCCACTCGCGGGCTTGGGCCACGCCGGCGGCGGCGCCGTCCGATTCTCCCCGCACCAGACCGGCCTCCTCGACGCGTTGGTCGCAGCACTTCCCGAAGTGGCCACCGACGAGATCTTCGAAACGGCGCGAAGGAAGCTGTCGAGGTTCGAGGGAATCGCGCCCGTCTCCGAGCCGCCCGGGTTTCGCGGCGAGCTGCGCGGTTACCAGCGGGATGGCCTCGGTTGGTTCCGGTTCCTGCGCGAGTTCGGCTTCGGCGGCTGCCTTGCCGACGATATGGGTCTCGGGAAAACCGTCCAGGTCTTAGCACTGCTCGTCTCTCGCGGCCACGATCGAGGCGAGGCGCCGAGGACGTCGCTCGTCGTCGCCCCCCGGTCCGTCGTCTTCAATTGGCTCGACGAAGCGAAGCGATTCGCGCCGAAACTCCGCACGCTGGACTACACCGGGATCGGGCGGAGCGCGACGGGCCTTGCGACGGGCGAGTACGATCTCGTCCTGACGACGTACGGAACGCTGCGCCGCGACGCCGCGACGCTGTCGAGGGTTCCGTTCGACTACGTCATCCTGGACGAGTCCCAGGCGATCAAGAACCCAACCAGCCAGGCCGCCAAGGCCGCCCGGCTCCTCTCGGGCCGGCATCGTCTCGCGTTGAGCGGAACCCCGATCGAAAACCACCTCGGCGAGCTCTGGAGCCTCTTCGAGTTCCTCAATCCGGGGATGCTCGGCAAGTCTCCGGCCTTTAGGGCGTGGACGGCCAGAGCGGGCGATGCGGACGACCTTGGCCGGCAGGCGCTCGCGCGAGCCGTGAAGCCGTTTGTACTGCGACGAACCAAGGAGAAGGTCACCCCCGAGCTCCCCGCGCGAACGGAACAGACGCTCTGGTGCGATCTGGGCCCCGTTCAACGTCGGCTCTACGACCAGCTCCGCGACCACTACCGTTCATCGTTGCTCGCCCAGGTGAGCCGCGAAGGTCTCGCGAAGTCGAAGATCCACGTCCTCGAAGCGCTGCTGCGATTGCGTCAAGCGGCCTGTCATCCCGGGCTCATCGATCAAGCGCGGGCCGGCATGGACAGCGCGAAGCTGGATCTCCTCGTCGAGCGCCTCGCCGAGGTCGTCGACGAAGGACACAAAGTGCTCGTGTTCTCGCAGTTCACGAGCCTGCTTGCCTTACTCGAGCCGAGGCTTGGCGCGCTGGGGACGATCGGGATCGCCTACCTCGACGGGGCGACGCCCGCGAGAAAGCGAGCCGAAGCCGTCGCACGGTTTCAAGATGACGAGAGCTGCCGCTTGTTCTTGCTCAGTCTCAAGGCGGGGGGTGTCGGGCTCAACCTCACGGCCGCCGGGTACGTGTTCCTCCTCGATCCCTGGTGGAACCCGGCGGTGGAAGCGCAGGCGATCGACCGCGCGCATCGCATCGGGCAGAGCAAGCCGGTCATCGCGTACCGCTTGGTCGCCAGGGACACGGTTGAGGAGCGCATCCTCTCGCTGCAAGAAAAAAAACGCGCGCTCGCGGATTCGATTCTGGCCGGTGATGAATCACTTCTAAGGACCCTGACGCGAGAAGACCTCGAGGCGTTGCTGGGGTGAAGTTGCGTCAAGGGGTTTGGCTCCTCTAACCCGAAGTGCCGCGGTGGGGATTGAGGAAAGACGGGTTTTCCCTGGACAATCTGCGTCCGAGACAGACGCATCATTAGGGTGAGCCTCGCGCGCCTATGCCGTCGTCGGGACGACGTCGGGAAGCGCCATCGCGGTTGGTATTCGTGAGCGGCGCTTTGATCCCAGCCGAGGTTGCCATAACATCCACGATCTCAGTATGTTAACGGTGGCAGGTTGAGTGGAGTCCACCGTCACCCGCGATGGCACGGCCGGTTCGGCCAGGAGTAATCGATGGGACCTTCCAGACTCGGAAACATCGAAGCGATTCGTCGCGCCGTGACTGAGCGCAAGGAGGAGCTCGATCGACTCGGGGTTGCCTCGCTCGCGGTCTTCGGATCGGTGGCTCGCGACGAGGCCGGACCCGAAAGCGACATCGACATCCTCGTCGAGTTTCGCGGTGCCGCCACACTCACCCGGTTCATGGACTTGAAGTCTCTGCTCGAAACAGCCTTCGGACGTCGCGTCGACCTCGTAACCCAGAAGGCCCTGCGCGAACGGCTGCGCCCAGTGATCGAGAAGGACGCCGTTCGTGTCGCGTGACCCCAGCCTGTTCGTTGACGACATGATTACGGCTTGCGACAAGATCCTGCGGTACGTCGCTCGGCGTCCGCAGAGCGTCTTCGAATCCGATGAGCAGGCCTTTGACGCCGTCCTCAAGAACCTCGAGGTGATTGGGGAAGCCGCGAAGCGACTCCCGGCCGAGGTGAAGGACTCCCACACGGAAATCGCCTGGCGCGATATCGCGGGCCTGCGCGACATCATCGTCCACGAGTACTTCGGTCTCGACTTGGACATCGTGTGGGACGTCGTCGACAACCGGGTGCCGACCCTTCTCGTGCAGCTACGGAACCTACAGCGCTCATTGAAGTAGTCGCCACCGCGCATTCGCCTCGATGACTGACCGGCGGTCGGTGCCTCGGGCCGGCTGTGCCTCGCCAAAACCCCATCCGCGTTGACAATGAACGGCTTGCACGCGCCGGATCGAACTGCGAATCCAGGCCCTCGGCGTCGTTGACCCCGTTCCCGCATCCCTTCATCGTGGTGCGATGTTCCCCCGAATCGCCTCCATCCTGGGTTGGCTACGACGTCTGGGCGCGTCGCGGTCCGACCTTCTGATCGAAAACCTCGCCCTCCGCCAGCAACTCGCCATCTTCACGGCCAAGCGACCTCGGCCGAGGATGCGAGCGGCCGATCGGTTTTTCTGGGTCGCGCTGCGCCGCCTTTGGCCACGGTGGAAAGAGGCCCTGATCGTCATCCAGCCCAGCACGGTCGTTCGGTGGCACCGAGAGGGCTTTCGGGGGTACTGGACGTGGAAGTCTCGTCGCCGGGAACCCGACCTGGGGTGCGCCGCGCGTTCACGGCGAACTTCTCAAGCTCGGCTTCGACGTTTCGGAGCGTACCGTCTCCCGAATGATGCCAAGGCGCCCCGCCGATCCCTAAGCGCGGCAGCGGTGGCGCAACTTCCTTCGTAGCCACCGCGAGGTCCTCGCCGCGATGGACTTCTTCACCGTGCCGACGGCGACCTTCCGCGTGCTCTACGTCTTCTTCGTCATTCACCACGCACGCCGCACGGTGCTCCACGTCCGCGTGACGGAGCATCCGACCGGAGCGTGGATCATCCAACAGATTCGCGAAGCCTTTCCGTTCGATTCCGCGCCTCGCCACCTCATCTTTGACAACGACAAGAAGTACGGGGCCGATGTCCTCGCAGCGATCGTCCTCAACGAGCGGCACCTGCACCGACTACTCTCCGAGTTCGTCGCGTACTACCACGACGACAGAACGCACCTCGGGCTGGGCAAGGGCACGCCGTCGATGAGAGCGGCCACCTCGAATCCGCATCGCGACGCCGCGATCGTCGGCCATCCGCGAATCGGCGGTCTCCACCATCGGTACGAGTGGCGTCAAGCCGCCTGAGGGCCTGAGTGGTGGATCGGCGTTCGCGGTCCCTTCGACGGGACTCGTGTGTCGGAACGACCGTGGTCGCACCGATTAGCAACGCGCGCACTCGCCCGACGCCACATCGTTCATCCTCTTTAGCGGCGTGAAACCGTCAGCACCCCGCACGCGACCCCCGAAAGCTGTCGTCGACGGAGCCGGATTGGATTTTGGCGAGGCACACGTCCTCATCTCGTCTTCATCTCGTCTCAGCGTGCACCCCCCGTCGCGCAGGGGTGGTCGTTGGGCGTCGGCGTTCCGATGCTGTCGTGACCGAGATTCGACTCCCTGCATTCACTCGCGCGCGAGACGAGGTAGTAGAAGAACGCACCCGCTGGCGGAACGTTCGCGTCGGACGCGGCGGTGCCCGTCACGTTCGCGGCCAGACACGTCTGGTCGTATTCCCACGGGGCCGCACCGTGGCCGTTGGATCCGCGATACACGTTGTAGGTCCCTGACACATCGGCCCACACGATTGTTTCCTTGTCCGCCTCGAATGAAACCGCACCGTCGCCGACCTCCTCGGGCTGCTCGACGAAGTGCCCGAAGCAGGCTCCGCCCACGCATGCATCCCCGCAGGTCGCGTACTCGCCGTCGTCGCACGGGTTCCCATCGGCGGGCAGGTACGCGCAACCGCTCGCCGGATCGCAGGACTCGCTCGTGCAGACGTTGCCGTCATCGCAGCTCACCGGGGTGTGCACGCAGCCGAGCGCGGGATCGCACGAATCGCCGGTGCACGCGTTACCATCGCTACAGATGGGCCCCGGGCCCGGTGGCGGGGGGACGATCATGATGTCATCGTGGATGCACGCGCCTGTTGCCGCGTCACACCAGTCATACGTGCAACGATTACCATCGTCACACCTCGTCGCGGCATCCGAGCAATACAGGTCTGCGTCGAACAGGTTGAAGTTGGGTCGCATGCCCGCGAGCACTCCCTCCACGATGGGAGCTCCATTGATGCCTTGGTTCCGAAAGTCCCTCGACATCAACCCCCACAAGGTATCCGCCGGGTTGGAGCCGCAGCCGCCCGTCCACGGTGTGGATGGATGGAGCTGGGCTCTCGGCTCCCAGACGTTCACGAAATCAATGTTCGTCTCGCCGTTCCAGTCCACGAGCATATGGCACCCCAGCATCCGCGAGCCGACGGCGAAGGTGATCGGCGAGCCCGATCCGCAGCCCGGGCTCCCCGCCGGGCAGCCCGAATACACGGTGTACGTCCCGGGGCCGTAAATGGCCACGTCGTGCACGGACCAGGGAGCGCCGAAGAGCGTGCACGAGGAGGAGATCGTCGCGTTCGCGACCTGGCCCGCTGTGGCCACCGACTTCTTCCTCGTGAAATCCCAGGTGAAACCAACGTCGTTCGTTCCGCCGATCGGAAAGCCGTTCGAAAAAAGCAGCGTGAAGTTGTTGTCGAGGCTGTATCGGCTTGCAATCACGAGGTCGGCCATCACGTTGAAGCTGACGTACTTGCCCTCGAACGGGCCCTCCACCATCGGCATGCCGTTGATGCCTCCGGAGTCGGAGGATACGAAGTCCCAGATCTTCTCGGGCGGATTGGATCCGCACGCCCCCGTCCAAAGGTTCGACGGCTCGAAGACGCCTTTCACGTCCCAGATGCTGTCCGTCGCTCGGATCGTCCAGACGTTCACCACGTCGATATCCGCGGACGACCCCCAGTCCAGGAGCGCGTGAAACCCCCTCTGCCCTTGGTTGACCGTGAACTGGATCCTCCCGATCGGATCGCCGGTATGGGGATCATTGCAGGTCGCCGAGCATCCGGGGCTCCCTGCCGGGCAGCACGGGTTGATCTCGTAGGTGCCGGGCCCGTAGACGGCCGCGTCGTGGACCGTCCATGGGGCGCCGTCCAGCGCGCAAGGTGAGGACACCCTTGCATTCGGAGCCTGGCCGGATGGGACCACGGCCGTCTTCAGGGTTCCGTCCCAGTCGAAGAACACGTCATTGGTCCCGCCGTAGGTCGTCTCGTCCGGATCGACCAGGGTGAGGTTGTTGTCCTGGGTGCACGCACCCGTCGGGGCAGGGTCGGCGCTCCCGCACATGCCGCCGGAGCATGTGTCCGTGACCGTGCACAGCAATCCATCGTCGCAGGCAGTCCCGTCGGGCTTGGCGGTCCATTCGGTCGAGTTGACGGCAGGCATGCACCACTGGCACGCGTTGTCGTGATTGGTCTCGGCGAAGCAGCGGTAGGTGCCGCCTATCACGCACCAGCCTTCGATGTCGGGGGGCGGCGTGTTGCGACATCCGATCACCGGATCGCAGGAATCGATCGTGCAGGGATTGTGGTCATCGCAGTCGATCGCCGCGTACACGCAGCCGAGCAGCTCGTCACACGAGCCCGTCATGCAGGCGTTGCCGTTCGCGCAGGCGCTGTTGTCGGGTGATCCAACGCACTGACCGGCGCTGCACGCGTCGCTCGTCGTGCAGCGCTGGCCGTCGTCGCACAGCGTGCGGGCGGTAACCGGGGCGCCGCTGCACTGCGCATTCGTGCACGTGTCATTCACCGTGCAGACATTGCCGTCGTCGCACCACGAGCCATCGGGAGCTGGCGTATGGATGATCCCGATGTTCACGTCACAGGAGTCAATGGTGCAGGAGTTGTTGTCGTCGCCGAGGATGGCGACGTGCACGGCGTTGCCGGTGGCGCTGTCGCAGGCGTCCACCGTGCAGAGATTGCCGTCATCGACGGACGTCGGCACCCCCGCGCACACTCCGCAGGAGGCGTTGCACACGTCGTTCGCGGTGCAAGGGTCGCCGTCGTCGCACGAAGACCCGGGCGGTTGCTCCGTGCAGAGAATCGGCCGCTTCACCATTCGAATGCGGTTGTTGTAGGTGTCCGCGACGTAGAGCTTCCCCGATGCGCCCAGCGCGACGCCGTAGGCGTCGGAGATCCCCGCCTCCGTGGCCGGGCCGCCGTCACCCGAGTACGCCCAGGTGCCGTTGCCGGCCACCGTGGCGATCTTCCCGGAAGCCTTGTCGACCCTCCGGACGAGCCCGGAAGCGACGATGTACATGTTCCCGAGGGAATCCACCGCTACCGCCCTGGGCCGGCTTAGTGCCGCCTCGGTGGCCGGGCCGCCATCTCCCGAGTTTCCCCACGTTCCGTTGCCGGCCACGGTCGTGATGGTTCCGCCGATATCGATCTTGCGGATGCGGTTGTTGTGGTAGTCGGCGACGTAGACGTTTCCCTCGCCGTCCACGGCGATGCCATGGGGGTGTTCGAGGGTCGCGGAGGTGGCGGGACCATGGTCGCCCAATCCCGCGCTCCCCCGGCCTGCCACGTAGGTGATGATGCCGCTGCCGTCGATCTTGCGGATGCAGTTGTTGACCCTTTCGGAGATGTAGATGTTCCCCAGCGCGTCGATGGCGATACCGTGAGGCTGGTCGAGCTGCGCCGCCGTGGCCGCCCCCCCGTCGCCCGAGTAGCCGGCCGTGCCGTTCCCCGCCACGGTCGTGATCGTCCCGGATGGATTCACCTTCCGGATGCGATGGCTGAAATAGTCGGCGATATAGAGGTTGCCGGAGTTGTCGAAGGCCACGGCCGCAGCACCGTTGAGCCTTGCGGATGTGGCCGGACCGCCGTCACCCGAGCTTCCGCCTCCGGCGATCGTGGTGATGATCCCGGCCGTGTCGACCTTGCGGACGCGGTTGTTGTTGAAATCCGCGATGTACAGGCTTCCCGCCGGGGCCACGGTCACCCCGTGCGGTTCGTTGAGGCCCGCCGATCTTGCGGGGCCGTGATCGCCTGAGAGCTCGCGGGTGCCGTTGCCGGCGACCGTGTCGATCTTCCATGGCGCGGGGACTATCGGCGCTCCGGAGCAGAGGAGGTCCGAGCAGACATCCGCGGTCGTGCAGGGATTGAGGTCGTCACAAGCCGAACCGGGATTGCCGGAACAGGAAACGCAACCGGGAACCGACCGATAGATGCACTGCGGTTCAATGGGGTCGCAGAATTCGTACGTGCAGGGGAGATTGTCGTTGCATGATGCGGGCGTTCCGTGACAGTACCCGCCCGAGCACACGTCCCCGAACGTGCAATGGTAGCGGTCGTCGCAGGGCGTTCCGTCTGGCAGACCGGAGCAGTCGTTCGGGAGGAAAGTCGCGTCCCCGGACGCGGCAAGGACGGACGATGACACGGCTACCTGAAGAGCTGCAGCGCAGCACAAGAACAGCATGCCGGCTCGAAGGAACAGCGTGAAAGATGATGTTGGATGGTGAACGGGTGGATCGGCTCTAGAGCTCAACGACCGATTCATGGCGGTACCTCCTCGGCGCCGGGCGGACCGGCAAGGTGCGGCGAACGAGACGATCCTTCGGTGATGGGAAACGACTCCACCTCCACCGGAGATCGTCGCCGGCAGGAGGGAGTGAGGGGGTCAAGCGCGGCCGAACTTTGGCCCCTGCGTTCATGGGCGTAGCGCTCCGCGGCGAGGACGTCTCTCTCAACGACCCCGTATGGTCCAGCAACTCGACCGACGGCCAGTGCAGTGCGCCAGCGATTCCTTGCGTCGATTCACCGCGCCCGTACTCTTCATGTGGCAGCAGCTGCCTTGTTCCGCGACGGGTGCTCACGGTGACACCGTTTGGAAACCGAAGCGGACCCGCCGCGCAGGCGACCAGCTTCTTCATGTAGACACCCGCTTGGCTCCACGCTCCCATTCGGGTCTCTCGACGTCAATGACGACATCGGCCCAATTCGGAACGCAAATGGGTCGAACCACTCCGGATGGCTCCCGGTGAGGTCTCGGTGCTCGGAGTACCCCAGCCCACCTTCTCCCCCGCTGTCCCTCACCACAACTCAATCCGCGTTGAAAATGAACAGCTTGCACGCGTTAGATCTCACAGCCAGCCGAGGCCCTCGGCGTCGTTGACCGCGCTCCCGGACCCCTCCATCCTGTTCCGATGTTCTCCCGAATCGCCTTCATCCTGGGTTGGCTACGACGCCTGGGAGCGTCGCGGTCTCACCTCCTGATCGAGAACCTCGCCCTCCGCCAGCAACTCGCCATCCTCACGGCCAAGCGACCTCGGCCGAGGATGCGAGCGGCCGATAGGTTCTTCTGGGTTGCGCTCCGTCGCTTCTGGCCTCGGTGGAAGGAGGCGCTGGTCGTCATCCGGCCCAGCACGGTGGTGCGCTGGCACCGAGCAGCGTTTCGGAAGTTCTGGACCTGGAAGTCGCGTCGCCGAGAATCCCACGTGGGGCGCACCGTGCATCCACGGCGAACTTCTCATGCTCGGCTTCGACGCTTCCGAGCGCACGGTCTCCCGATTCATGCCAAGGCGCCCCGCCGATCCCGAAGCGCGGCAGCGTTGGCGCAACTTCCTTCGTAACCACCGCGAGGTCATCGCCGCGATGGACTTCTTCACGGTGCCGACGGCGACCTTCCGCGTGCTCTACGTCTTCTTCGTCATCCACCACGCACGCCGCACCGTGCTCCACGTCCGCGTCACCGAGCATCCGACCGGAGCGTCGATCATCCAACAGCTTCGCGAAGCCTTCCCGTTCGATTCCGCGCCTCGCTACCTCATCTTTGACAACGACAAGAAGTTCGGGGCCGATGTCCTCGCCGTGATCGTCCTCAACGAGCGGCACCTGCACCGACTGCTCTCCGAGTTTCTCGCGTACTACCACGACGACAGAACGCACCTCGGGGTGGGCAAGGGCACGCCGTCGATGAGAGCGGCCACCTCGAATCCGCATCGCGACGCCGCGATCGTCGGCCATCCGCGAATCGGCGGTCTCCACCATCGGTACGAGTGGCGTCAAGCCGCCTGACAGCCCGACGTTCGGAACGACGTTCGCAATCCCAGCGAAAGGATTCGTGTGTCGGAACCACGCACGACGAGACTATTCGGGACACGTGCGCTCCCCCGACGCGAGGTTTCCCAGCTTCTTCAACCGTGTCGAACCGTCGGGATCACGCAGGCAAAACTCGAAAGTCGTCGCTGAGAGACCCGGATTGGATTTTGGCGAGGGACAGGGACGTTTTCCGTTCGCGCCCCGACACGATTTGAGACGGCTCAGTAGGCGATAGTTCCCAGAAGGTTGATCGTGAACATGAAGTCCGGATCGAGAGCGATCGGGCCCGTCGCGCTCCCGGAGGCGTCGACAAATCGCCCGGTACCGCCCGCGAATGTGAACGTCGCCTCGATCTCACCTAGAGGCCCAAATTGGAAGTACGCCACCCAGTTGAGCGTGTCGCCATCGGCGGATGTCATCGCTCCCTGGATCTGGAACGTGGAGGGGTCGATCGTCCCGGATGCGGTGTACTGCCCGAGGTGCGTCGACTGTCCCGCGAAACTGAAGGTGAACGTGTCGATGTCGATCTGGCCGCCGCCCTTGAGCTTGAACGGCCTGATAGGGGATTGTCCTTGAAGCGGCAAGACAAGTCCGCCTTTGAGGCCAATTGGACTCACCAGAGCGGAAGCGCCGATCTCGGCGGCAGCGTTGATTCCGACGCAAAGAAACAGGAGAGTGACGAGGGCCAGACCGGTGCGTGCGAGTCTGTTGTTCATTAGGGCCGCCTTCTTGCGGGCCCGTTTTGACCCGCGAAAGTAGATTGGTGAATTCGAAGTAGAACCCCTGTATACCTCGCAAACTGTGGACGCGCAACGATTCTGTCTGTCCCTCGCCAAAACCCGATCCGCGTTGACAGTGAACGGTTTGCACCGCCCGATCTTACCGCCAATCCTGGGCCGAGTCGCCCTTGACCGCGCTGCCGCCCACCTCCATTCTGTCGCGATGTTCTCCCGAATCACAGCCATCTTGGGTTGGCTCCTACGTCTCGCCTCGTCGCGGTCCGACGTTCTGATCGAAAACCTCGCCCTCCGCCAGCAACTCGCCATCCTCACGGCCAAGCGACCTCGGCTGAGGATGCGAGCGGCCGATAGGTTCTTCTGGGTTGCGCTCCGTCGCTTCTGGCCTCGGTGGAAGGAGGCGCTGGTCGTCATCCGGCCCGACACGGTGGTGTGCTGGCACCGAGCGGGCTTTCGGAAGTATTGGACGTGGAAGTCTCGTCGCCGGGAACCCGACCTGGGGTGCGCTGCGCGTTCACGGCGAACTTCTCATGCTCGGCTTCGACGTTTCCGAGCGCACCGTCTCCCGAATGATGCCAAGGCGACCTGCCGATCCCGAAGCGCGGGAGCGGTGGCGCACTTTCCTTCGTAACCACCGCGAGGTCCTCGCCGTGATCGAGCACATGGATATCCGGCGCAAGCAGATCACGCCGTACAGCCCGTGGCAGAACGGTGCCGCGGAACGCTGGGTGGAGACCGTGCGCCACGATCTACTCGACCACGTGATCGTCCTCAACGAGCGGCACCTGCACCGACTACTCTTCGAGTTCGTCGCGTACTACCACGACGACAGAACGCACCTCGGGCTGGGCAAGGGCACACAGTCCATGAGAACGGCCACCTCGAAGCCGAATCGCGACGCCGCGATCGTCGGCCATCCGCGAATCGGCGGTCTCCACCATCGATACGAGTGGCGCCAAGCCGCCTGACGGCCCGACATCCCGGACAACGTTAGCGGTCCCAGCGAAGGGATTCGTGTGTCGGAACCACCCACGACGAGACTATTCGGGACCCGTGCGCTCCCCCAACGCGAGGTTCCCCAGCTTCTTCAACCGTGTCGAGCAGTCGGGATCACGCAGGCGACACTCGGATGTCGTCGTCGAGAGACACGGATGGGGTTTTGGCGAGGCACAGATTGCGCGACGGCCACTTTCACCGTAGCTTTTGGGCGCTCGGGTCACCTGCCGTCGTCAACGACGACAATTGCCATCCGCAGTGCGCGGGTGACCCGACACTTCGCCCTCGCTCACGAGATCGAGCGTCGCATTCGCGCCGGTGAACTCGATGACCTGGCCCACGCGGCGAGGACGTTCGGGCTGACGCGGGCACGGGTCACGCAGATTGTGAGCCTCACGCTGCTCGCACCCACGATTCAGGAAGAGATCCTCGCGTTGCCGCCCGTCACGGTCGGGCGTGACCCGATCACCGAGCGGACGCTGAGGCCGATCGTCGCGGAGCCGGTGTGGGAGCGGCAGCTGGCGATGTGGGAACAGCTACGAAGGAGATGACATGAGCGACGTGGAGTTCTACCAGACCCGCGCCGGGCGCACGTACTACGAAAAGACGCTGCCTGAGCTCATCGAGCAACTGCGCCGTCTCGCCGAGGCCGTGGAGAAACTGGTCGCGCAGAAGGAAGGGGACGGTCGCTGATGCCGCACCTCTCCCCAACGACCTTGACCACCGACGAGCAGCGCCTGATCCTCCGGGCGACCGCCGGTGGCGACCGTATTTTCGAGGCTTATGGACGCCCGGGTGGACACCCGCACGAACCCGAAGAGCTTCTGGCTCACGCGACCGAGCGTGACCGAGCGTGACCGAGCGATCAGGACGCCACCTCGACGGTGAGCTTGTCGCCCTTCATCAGGAAGCGCAGCTCGCCCCCTTTCGTGCTCGACACATCGAGATCGAAGGTCGCCGAAAAATACGTCTTCGTCGTTCCATAGACCTTCGCGGAGAGCCTGTGCTTTCCGGCCGTAACCTGGAGAGGATCCCACTTCGTGGTCTGGGAGATGACCAAGAACGGTTTCTGGAACTTCTCGTTGAAGATCGGGACATCGTCGAGCACCACGACGAGATTTCCGTGCCGCATCGTGCTCGTGATGCTGAACGTGATGGGGCTCTTCGGTACCGCAGCACTCACGGCCGGCGTGGCCGCCGAGTTCGCGGCCGGCGTGGCGATCGGCTTCGTTTTCCACTCGCGAATCGATGCGGCCGGCGTGGCCGCCGAGTCCGCGGTCGGCGTGGCGATCGGCTTCGTTTTCCACTCGCGAATCGATGCGGCCGGAGGCGTGGTGCCCACCGGCTCTCCGGCCACGAGCGTTTGGAACGCCATCGCGACGAGTACAGAGACCACTGCGTATCCGAGCCTTCTTGTCATAACCATCCCTGGGCCCTCCACGAGATCCCGTTTGAAATGTAGACCCGTGAAGGGGATTGCCCAGCGTCGCTTTTTGTCCACCGAGTTCATTCCTGTTATCGCCCCGCCGCACGACGATTCCCTTGGAAGATGGGTAGATTCGTCTCCTGATCCACGGCGGCAAGCCGCTGCGCCCACAACGAAGCAGAGGGTCCCGTACGATTCTTGGCCTTGACTTCCTCCCCCACCGAGGGAACCTGTGCGGCTAGGAGGCCGCCGTGCCGCACCTCTCCCCCGCCACGCTGACGACCGACGAGCAGCGCCTGGTCCTCCGCGCGACCGCCGGCAACGTCCGCGACCACTTGATCTTCTCGATGGCGCTCGGCACCGGCCTGCGCCTGGCCGAGATCGTCGGCCTCGACGTGGGCGACGTGCTCGCGCCGGACGGAACGCCACGGGTGCGGGTGCGCGTTCGTGCCGCGATCGCCAAAGGTGGCCGTGCGGCGGACGTGTTCCTGCCGGACCGGCTCGTCGCGAAGCTGCGGAAGTTCTGGCGGTGGAAGCGGGAGCGCGGCGAGGACCTCGCGCCAGACGCGCCGCTGTTCGCGAACCAGTCCCGGCGACGGATCTCGAAGCGTCGGGTTCAGCATGCTTGGTCGGGGTGGCAGCGGAGGGCGGGGTTCGACCGAACCTATGGGTTCCACGCGCTGCGGCATTATGCCGAGTTCCGGATTATGCCGAGTGCGTGGCGGAAGACTGTGCCTCGCCAAAACCCCATCCGCGTTGAAACTGAACGGCTGGCACGCGCCGAACCGTACCGCGAGTCCAGGCCTTCAGCATCGTTGACCCCGCTCCCTTACCCTTCCATCCTGTCGCGGTGTTCTCCCGAATCGCCTTCATCCTTGGTTGGCTCCGACGTCTCGGAGCGTCGCGATCCAACCTTCTGATCGAGAACCTCGCCCTACGCCAGCAACTCGTCATCCTCACGGCCAAGCGACCTCGACAGAGGATGCGGGCGGCGGATCGGATCTTCTGGGTCACGCTGCGCCGCTTCTGGCCGCGGTGGAAGGAGGTCCTCGTCATCATCCAGCCCAACACCGTCGTGCGGTGGCATCGACAGGGGTTTCGGAAGTATTGGACCTGGAAGTGTCGTCGCCGACACGCCGGACGACCCGGCGCGACGGTGGAGATTCGAGCCCTGGTCCGCAGGATGGCCGCTGAGAATCCGACCTGGGGTGCGCCGCGCGTTCACGGCGAACTTCTCATGCTCGGCTTCGACGTGTCGGAGCGGACGGTCTCCCGATTCATGCCAAGGAGACCACCCGACCCCGAAGCGCGGCAGCAGTGGCGCA
>Ga0315290_10001777_pt1 | contig 14953 bp, 13 predicted proteins | sample YL17G12_0_MG_FD_203627 | JGI IMG/M metagenome (GOLD analysis project Ga0315290, IMG submission 203627) | Sediment microbial communities from Yellowstone Lake, YNP, Wyoming, USA - YL17G12_0 | ecosystem: Environmental > Aquatic > Freshwater > Lake > Sediment | place: USA: Wyoming | collected... | reverse complement strand
AAGGTCGGCTTTTGCCTGTACTACCAATTGCGCTATATCGTTCAGATTTTCGGGTAGCGGTTCGGGATCGTGCGCAAAATGACCATCGGCAATGCAATTAAGTTCCGTTACTTTTTTTACGCCCAGGGCAAGAAGTAGTCTCGGCAATACAATTCCACCCGTGGAATTCACTGCATCCACCACTACATGATAGCCGGCCTTTTTTATGGCTTCGCAGTTCACCAGCGGAAGCTTAAGTATGCGATCGATGTGCCTGGTAATCCAGCTATCGTCCTGGGTATAAGAGCCCAGGCTGTCCACTCCGCTGAAACAGTATTTTTCATTCTCTGCCAGTGCGAGTACTTCGGAGCCATCTGATGCCGAGATAAATTCGCCCAGGTTATTGAGCAATTTAAGGGCATTCCATTGCTTAGGATTGTGGCTTGCGGTAAGAATGAGGCCGGCATCAGCCTGCAAGCCGGTAACAGCCATTTCCACAGTTGGCGTGGTGGAAAGCCCCAGGTCAATCACGTCGGCTCCTGAACCAAGCAGCGTGCCTACAACAATGTGGTTCACCATTTCGCCAGATATGCGGGCATCGCGACCGACAACAAACCTGAGGCGCTCATGAACACTGTTTTTCCTGATAAATGCAGCAAAGGCAGCCGTGTACTTAACGATATCTGCCGGGCTGAGTCCTTCGCCCGGTTGTCCGCCAATAGTACCACGAATGCCAGATATACTCCTGATAAGTGTCATGAGCTTTTTTATATCCTGCAAAGATAGCAGTTTTCGTGTGGCATCATTGTTGCTTTATCTCAAATGAAGTTGCCATTAACAAAAGTTACAAAACGATTGACTTTCTATTCCCGCATTAAATCGCGAAAAGAAAAGGTAATGAAACAATTCACAGGTTAACTTTTAGACAGTTGATGCCAACATTGTTAAAATATATTAAAATAAGTTCTATAAACACAATTACCTATACTCCTCCACGTTCATTAACTAATATACGCTCATTAACGTTGCAAAGGATTATAGCTGTTTTTTCACCCGTATTATTTTTCACCCTCTATAAAAAACAACCATATGCTAGCACAACTGAAATTCCCGGTACTTGGATACATAGAAATCCGACTCATCGAAAAACGCGATATTAAATGGCTCGTCGAACTAATTGAAGCCGGGTTGAATATTGAAGTTTATGAAGATGAATTTATACTTGAATAGTAAGGTCACAAGGCTTTCCGTTTAATCGTTGTCATCTCCCTGTAAAAATAAGATCAAATTCTGCGGGTGTCAACTGCCTTTATCCAGCCTTCGCTACCATTACCAATCCTTATTTCCTGCCAGGTCCCGATTGTATCGAGTAGCATAACCTTTGCACCTTCGTGTACCACGAACAGGTCAACACTATTTTCATCCGGGGAACTTTTCACCGTTACGGCAGGTGTAAATACGATAGCTTCCTTTTGCGCTATCAAAGCGTGATGTTTGCGTTGGGCAATCAGGAAGGAACTTACAGAAAGCAAAAGAAAGCTTGCGCTACTCCAGAAAGCAATTTTGCGCACCCATAATGGACTGACAAAAAGAAATATACTTACAAGGACAAGGAATAGCACAAAAGATGCAATGCTAAGAACGGCAAGAGAATCAAGACTAAGCAAGTTGAAAAGCGCGGTCCACCATCGTTTGATAAAAAGCTGCGGAACTTGCTCTATTTTGTCTGCTATCTTACTATTTGCAACTTTCAGGTTAAAATCAATGTTCTCATTGTCAGGATGGAGTTTTTTTGCTTTTTCGTAATAGAGTATGGCTGATGGTATATCGTTCGACTTAAAGCAGGCATTTCCCAGGTTATAGTACAATTCAGCTGAGGCAACTCCTTTTTTTAAAACTTCCTGGTAGCATGCTATTGCCTGGCTGAACATACCCTCTTTATAAGCTTTATTCCCTTTGAGCATCATCCCGGCATCGCTGATCGCCATCAATTTCAACGATAGCAGCAAAAAAGCACATAAGATCAAAATATTTTTCATATCGTGCTATTTGAGTTCGTGTTCAATTTTGGTGATGATATTTAGCGCTTCGTTATAAATCTGCTCCATAATCGTGGATTTATCTCCTGGCGCAAAACGTGCATATTCGCAATGGTGCAATGTTTCGGTGAATTGATCTATTATTTCTTCGTTTACATGTTTTTGGTGCAAAGCTTCATGAACTGATTCCGTAGATAGTTCGGACAAGCGAAGATTGAATTTATCGCTCATATAGCCCCAGAGTGCAAGCGAAATTTCGTTATAAAATATTTCCTGTTGTGCTGCAGTCAGATGCGTTTTAGCCTTGCGCAGGCGGCTGGTAGCAATCTGTGTTGCTTTTTTATTGCGCATAAAAGCGATATCGGAGCGTTTCTTCATCTGGTTCTTCCAGACCAGGGCTATAATTGAGAAAAGCAGGGCCGGAAGTAATAAAAGCAGATAAAAGAGGGTGGAGCCGAAAAAAAAGTCGCCTTGTTTGCTCAACTGAACAGGGCCGATATGAATATAGCGGATATCGTTGCCAAGGTATTTAATATCTTCCTGGTCAGTGCCTCTGTTGTTCGACAGTGGATCGGTACTTTCCCCGCGTTGAACCCAAATGGTGTACTGTGGCGATTGCAGCCGGACATAGGTGTTTCTGCCAATATCAAAATAGCTGAATGAGACAGGTTTTATGGTGTACTCTCCCGCATTTCTTGGTATTACGAGATATTCAAATGTGCGTGAGCCGCTAACTCCTGACGCAGAACTGCTGATGTTATCAATTATTTTCGGATCATATGATTCAAAATCAGGCGGGAAGATAATAGCTGGTTTTTCGATAAGGTTAAGATTTCCTTTGCCGGTAATGGTGAAGCGCAAGGTAAGCGCTTCGTTTGCTTTAAGAGTTGTGCGGTCGATGAACGGTGTAAATGTGAAACTGCCGACTGCACCACTGAAATCTGCCGGTCTGTTCAGCGCAGGCAATGGTTTTACATCTATAGAGATGGCATTGGAGCGTAAAATCTTCTGCACATTCTGTACTGATGATCCGAAAAATGAATCATCGAATAAGTTATCGAACAAAGGATCGTTGAATGAATTGCGCTTAGCCTTTTTCTGAAGTTGTGCAACAATAGTTACCTGTAGCGGATCAATCACAAGTTTGCCATTTTTCTGAGGGAAAAGAGCAACTTTTCTGATTTCGGCCACAATATATTTTTGGCCATTTATATCTTCGTTGTATTGTGCGAACTTATCTTTTTCCTTGAGCAGGTCCTGGGACCAGAATCCCTGGTACGAAGGTATTTTGTCGATACCACTCATCGAAACCGGAAGACAAGTGTAAAGTTTATAGGTAACTGTAATCTGCTCTCCCTGGAGCGGATTAGAATTACTTGGAACAGCTTTCAGGAAAACATCATTTTCGGAAAGGTTGCCGCCTGCTGCAGGCATATTTTTACTGTTACCCGGGGAAGAATTACCGCTGCCCTTCACAACTTTAATGGAGACAGAATTGGATTGCATCTTTTTCCCGTTTACAATAATACTTGCAGGTGGCAGGGTATATGTGCCAGGTTGAACTGCCTGTAAAATGAAGGAAAAAGAAATTGTGGAGGATTGCATCACACGTCCATTGATGTATTGCACACTCGAACTACTCGATTGGCTTGGACCAGCAAGCACCAAAAAGTTCTGGATAGCCGGGCCGATAAAATTACTTCCATTGCTATTCAGCGAATATGTAAGCCTGAATTGTTCACCGGTTTCTACCACACTGCTAACAGAGCCGGTAAATTGCACTTCCTGGGCTGCGAGTCTGCCAATGAATGAAATTATAAGAATTCCGAAAATCAGGTATTTCTTCATCCGTTAATATTTATTTTTTAGCCAGGTTTAATATGTCATTGCACCAGGAGTTTACCAGTCTTTTTCTACCTGAACCCTGGCTGCTCTTGCCTTTTCTTTCTTCAGTTTATCTAATGTCTTTTTTTCATTATTCTTCAGAGCTTCCAACATGCGGTCAGCAGCCTGTTTCGACATTTTTTTGTTTTGCGATTGCTGTTGCTGTTTTTGCTGATCCTCTTGTTTTTGCTGCTCTTGTTGCTTCTGCTGCTGTTTATCGTTTTTCTTCTGATCTTTATTTTGCTGATTTTTCTGTTGTTGCTGCTGCTTTAATTTAGATAATGCGTAGGCCAGGTTATAACGTGTATCATCGTCCTTTGGATTGAGCCTGAGTGATTGTTTGTAAGCGTTGATGCTTTCTTCATACTTCTTATTTTCGAATAGGGAATTCCCAAGATTATGCAGCACTTTTGCTTTATCCAATTCCTGGATTTCCGACTGGCTTAGTTTCTGGTAAGCCCCTGCAGACTCATTATAATTATTTTGCTTGTACAACGCATTCCCCAGGTTATAGTTACCTTTCACAGATGCAGAATCGTGTGAGATAGCTTTGCGGTAATCAATTTCGGCATCTTTATATCTGCCTGCTTCATAGTTATGGTTTCCCTGGCGGATATATTTTGGCACCTGCTGTCCTTCTGCACAAAAAGCACAACACATCAGTGTAACGAAAATACCCGCTATTATTGTTCTTTTCATTGGATTGGCGGCGTTTTTGGTGCAAATACTCTAAATCGCTCTGCCCATTTTCCTTTGCGCTCGAAGATGAAAATCTCACCAAGCAGCAAGAAAAGGGCAATAAACAGGAAAAGCTGGTATCGGTCTTCGTAATCCGAGAATACCTGGCTATCATATTCACTCTTCTGCATCTTATTCACCTGGAGGAATACTTTTTTGAGTCCGGCCTGTGTGTTATTTGCACGGACAAATATTCCATTACCTGCGTTTGCAATGTCCTGCAGCATTTTCTCATCCAGACGGGTAATAATGGTATTGCCATCCTGATCTTTTTTATATCCTATCTGAATACCAGCGTTGTAGATCGGGATTGGTGCACCCTCAGTCAATCCCATGCCGATCGTATATACGGCAATACCTTTGGCAGCAGCTTCACGGGCTTTAACAACAGCATCATCTTCATGATTCTCGCCATCGGTTATCAGGATGATGGCTTTGCTTTGCTTGCTGGATCCAAAACTCTGTATCCCCTGATCAATTGCTTCGCCAATGGCAGTGCCCTGCACCGGTATCATGCCAGGATTAATGGTGGAAAGAAATAGCCTGGCAGCAGCGTAATCGGTGGTAATGGGCATCTGTGTATAAGCTTTTCCTGCAAAAACAATAAGCCCGATCCTGTCGTTTTCGAGATTATCAATGAGATTGGAGATAGCCTGTTTTGCCCTTTCGAGACGGTTAGGCTTAATATCCTGTGCCAGCATGCTGTTCGAGACATCCAGCGCTATAACGAGGTCGATACCCTTACGTTTTATTTTCTCAAGTTTAGAACCGGTTTGTGGATCCACCAGCCCAACGATGAGGCTTGTATAGGCCAATATGAGCATGATGAATTTCCAGGACTGACGGCTTGCGGAAACATCCGGCATCAGGCGCTGAATGTTCCCGGCACGGCCAAAGTTTGCCAGCGCCCGCTTCTTCCATCGTCTCATCATCCAGAACAGTGCCATAAACAATGGTAGTAACAACAGACCTGTGAAATAATATGTATGGGCAAATCTAAGCATTCGTTAATAACTTAATCCGGTAACTACTATTTAAGGATTGGTGCGAAAATAGGTTTGGCGCAAAATGATTTCAGCACATAACAGTATTAGCGCCAAAATAATAAGTGGAAAAAATTCTTCCTTGTTGCGCTTAAATTCTGTAACATCTATCTTCGACTTTTCCAGCTTATCAATTTCATTATAAATATTCGCAAGGTTTCGTTTATTCGTTGCCCTAAAGTATTTTCCATTCGTCATCTCTGATATCTTCTTCAGCAAGGGTTCATCAATCTTAACTTCTACGTTCTGATACTGGATGCCAAACGGTGTTTCGAAAGGGTAGGGGGCCTTGCCGATGGAGCCAACACCAATGGTATAGATACGGATGCCATATAGTTGCGCAATTTCAGCAGCCGAAAGCGGGTCGAGAGCGCCCATGTTGTTCACGCCATCTGTAAGCAAAATAATAACTTTACTCGCTGTTTTACTTTCTTTTAACCTGCTCACTGCTGTTGCGAGTCCATCACCAAGCGCCGTACCATCATCAATCATCCCGCTTTTAATATCGCTGTATAGATTGATAAGTACGGCGTGATCGGTTGTCAGCGGGCATTGGGTGAAGCTTTCACCGCTAAAAACAACAAGCCCGATCCGGTCGTTTGGTCGCCCGATAATAAATTCTGTGGCTACATCTTTGGACGCTTCGAGGCGATTCGGCTTGAAGTCCTCGGCTAACATGCTTCCTGAAATGTCAGTAGCCATCACAATATCAATACCTTCCACACTGATATCCTGCCGGCTGATGTTCGATTGCGGCCTGGCAAGCGCCAGGATAATGAAAGCGATCGCCAACATTCGTATTACAAATAGTAAAGGCCTGAGCCTTAATTTCATGCTGGGTTTTCCGCTTGTAAATGCATCCGATGCAGGCATGAACATTTCGGCGTAGCTTCTGCTGCCCCTGTACCAATACCATATTGCTGAAACTGGGATTGTCAGTAACAGGTAAAGGTATCCGGGATCGGCAAAATGAATGTGCTGTAACATCAGGCCTTTAGTTTTGATTCGTTTTCCGGTTTATCCTCATTGCGTTCTGCGGCTGGCTGCGCAGGAATGGTTTCTTTCACAAATTCAATGGCATATTGCATTGAAAGTTCATTTTCCGATGCTATCGGCTGAGCTTTGGCAAATTTGGCAAGATCGGCAGTTGTCAACACTTGCTGTAATCTGTTCAGCACCTTTGAACCACCGTCTTTATCAACAAATGCAGTAAGGATCTCATCCGTGGTCATTTCAATGGCTGCAATGCCAAATTGATCAGCAATATATAATCTCAGGATATCGGTGAGAGCGGAGTAATATTCCTTTATGCGTCCGTTCTGCCATAGTTTGCGGGATGTCAGATCATCCAGCGAATCCAAAGCTATCTGGTAAGCCGGCTGTTTGGGTTTTCGTGGAAGCGTAATAAAGGGTTTATTATTTTTTTGTTGTCTCAGGTAATACCACAAAAGTGTTATTACAATCGCGAAGGCAAGAGCTGCAAGAAGCCATGGAACTATCTCGGCAAATGTGAGCGGTGCTTCCATGGGACCTTTAATATCTTTTATAGCGCGTGTGGTATCTACTTTCACAGTTTGCACCCGGAATGTGATAGCCTGCGAAAATGCATGCTGCATGGCCGTGTCGTTTCCCAGTTGGTATTTGATACCGATAGGTGGTATGATGTAGGCACCACTATCAAATGAAGTGATGGTGAGTCGCTGGCTATAGTTGATATAAGCCCCGTTTACGGCTGTGTCGATCGCTGATTTACGCACAATTTCCACATGGCTGGCAAGGGAATCCTGGAAGATGGGCCATATAATCTTCGTTTTTTTCGGAACTGTGAGTTTAAGGTGAAGCCATACCTGCTGGCCAATGGAAATGGCTGCCGTATCGACTTTGGCTGTGGCCTGTACTGTTTGGGATAGTACCGGTTTGGTATTGCTCAACATGAGCAATATCAAAATCAGAAATGGTTTGCTCAGGAAGCCTTTAACAAAGCGCATCAGGTTCAATGTTACAGTATTTTCCAGAAAGTTGCTGCTTCGCATATCCATCCGGGCTTAGCGTTTTGCCCCTCTTTGCTTGAAAAGGTTCATTAATGGCCTTACATAATCCTGGTCGGTGGAAATTCGTGCCGAATCTACTCCGCTTCGCGTAAAGGCAGATTGTACAGCTTTTTCGTGTTCAACCCACCAATTTCTGTAATACATCCGTAAGCCGGTGTCGGAAGTATCTACCCACTTTTTTTCCCCGGTTTCCCTGTCGAGTATTCTTACCAGCCCTATATCAGGGAGTTCGGTTTCCCTTTGGTCGTATATCTGCAAGGCAACAACATCATGTTTGTTATTGGCTATCCTCAATGCATCTTCGAAACGCTGGTCGAGAAAGTCGGAAATTAAAAAGGCAGTACATCTCTTTTTGAGAATATTGATAAGATAGCGAAGCGCTTCGGCAATATTTGTCTGCTGGCTCTCAGCTTTAAAATCAATCAATTCGCGGATAATACGCAGGATATGTGAAGTTCCTTTCTTAGGAGGAATAAATTTCTCAACCCTGTCGCTAAAGAAGATTACGCCAACCTTATCATTATTCTGTATAGCCGAAAAAGCCAGAACAGCTGCAATTTCGAGAATTTGTTCATCTTTAAGCTGCCGACCTGTACCAAATTCATTTGAACCACTCACATCAATCAGAAGCATTACGGTGAGTTCCCGTTCTTCATCGAAAATCTTAATATACGGATGATTAAACCGGGCCGTAACATTCCAATCGATATTGCGGATATCATCACCGTATTGGTATTCGCGTACTTCGCTAAAAGCCATACCACGACCCTTAAAGGCACTATGGTATCGTCCGGAGAAAACATGCTGCGAAAGCCCCCGGGTTTTAATTTCAATTTTACGGACTTTCTTAAGGATATCCGATGTTTCCACTTTATTTGCTTTTAGCTGAAATTAGGGAACTTCTACGGTGTTGAGAATTTCGTTGATGATGTTTTCAGTAGTTATCTGTTCGGCTTCAGCTTCGTAAGTAAGACCGATGCGATGACGCATTACATCAAGCGCAACAGCACGTACATCTTCAGGTATAACATAGCCACGGCGCTTAATAAAGGCGTACGCTTTAGATGCAAGTGCCAGGTTGATGGAGGCACGTGGAGATGCACCAAACGAAATGAGGTTCTCAAATTTCTTTAGTTTATACTCCGCCGGGAAACGGGAAGCAAACACGATGTCGGTGATATAATTTTCTATTTTCTCATCGAGATATACTTCACGCACGATCTTCCTGGCTCTGGTAATATCTTCGGGCTTAATAATGGTTCGTGTATTCACGTTATCCTGCGAAATATTCTGCCGCATGATCATTTTTTCTTCCTGCTTCAGAGGATAGGTTATAACTACTTTCAGCATAAAACGGTCCACCTGGGCTTCGGGTAGCGGGTAAGTACCTTCCTGCTCAATAGGGTTTTGAGTGGCCAGCACCAGGAATGGCTCCGGCAAACTAAAAGTTTGGTTGCCAATAGTTACCTGCCGCTCCTGCATTGCTTCCAGCAGGGCGCTCTGTACCTTGGCCGGTGAACGGTTTATTTCATCTGCCAAAATAAAATTAGCAAAAATAGGACCTTTCCTTACCACAAATTCTTCATTTTTCTGGCTGTAGATCAGCGTACCGATAAGGTCGGCAGGAAGAAGATCAGGCGTAAATTGAATACGGCTGAACTTTGCATCGATGATATTGGCCAGCGATTTGATAGCCAGCGTTTTTGCAAGACCCGGAACACCTTCGAGCAAAATATGGCCATTTGTGAGCAGGCCGATGAGCAATCGCTCGATCATTTGCTTCTGCCCGACAATCACTCTGTGCATTTCGATGGTTAGAATGTCCACAAACGCGCTCTCACGCTGTATGCGGTCATTCAGTTCCTTAATATCAGTTTCTACCATGGCTGTTATGGATTTTATGTGGCAAAAGTAGCGAATGGTAATAGGTGCAGAAGCACACCCGCTGTTAAAAAATGTTAAATAGGTTTACTAAAAAAAGTTAAAAAGACTCCTTACAATTGGCTTTTCCCTTCAGCCTTATGGAGTGTGTAGCTTTATCCAGATAAGCCTGGTGTGCAAATAACATCTCCTGTCAATGCAGAAGACCCCCGGAGTGAAATTTCCGGAGGTCTTCTGCTGCAAAGATTCCCAATATGTACCAGTCAGCCTGTGCAGTATAACTGATAAATTATTAGATTGTTATAGTGCGGAAAGTACTGCAAGAGAGTTTGTCAATAAAGCCTGGGTATATTTGTTGTTATGTATACCTAAACTGTATTCTCTCAGACACAACTGGAAGTTAATAATTGAACCCATTTGTCCGTTTGTGAGCGTAATTTTTGTTAAAGTTGTATTTATGTCTTTCTGAGCCTGTGACCAGGAACTTGAAGGATTTGGGTTCTGGAACGTACCACCCGGGTTATTTGCAAAACCATCAGGATTGTTGATAGGATCATAAATGTTCAGGTAACCATCATATTTGTTGGTTGTATTGGCTGCCCAAAGATTTGCTTCAGGATCAGGATTCCTGTTCATGATATCAATTCCACCTATATTAAGTTTGGCTGCAAGAGCATCAAGTGAGGCTTTTACAGCATCTCTCGGAGTTGCCCAATGTGAAGGATCAGAAGTAGCAGTAAGGCCTGTGTGACATCCATCTTTGTTACATCCGTTAAAGTTTCCTATTACATAGAAAGTATGTCCGCCTGCCCGGCCATTCATGGTAGCCATGTGGCAATCCTGGCATGCAGCAACGGATGTATGAACTGAATTGCCGTATGCCAGTGCACCTGCAAACTCAATACCGCCCATTCCTGCATAAATGGCACCTACTGTACCATAGTGGGTATGTGTCCTGTAACCTGGTTTCAGTTTGTTTGTTGTGCTGGCTGGATCGTAGAATGTTGCTGACGGATCAGCTGCTAAACCGGCATAATCGAGTACATTACCATCAGCAGCAGAAGCAGTGAACGGACGAGGCTGATGACATTTAACGCATAAGTTGCCTATGTGCCCGTCAGCAGGCAGATCAATGGTTTTTGCACCACCCCACATGGTCATTGCAACAGGAGCAATAGTTGTTAATGCAGGTACATCTGCCTCAGTGTAGGTTGTGTGTAAACTGCTGTGGCAGGTAGAGCATGTAATTTCACCATATGCTGCCGTAACTGATGTTGAATAATTATTCACATACTTGCCTGATGTAGCGTTAAGTGTGAAAGTAGAAGGTATATTGTTGGCGACTACATATTTGAAGGCTTCTGATGCATGGCAAGGTGTGCACCCTGTATTACCTGATTCTTCAAATGCAGCTTCACCATAGGAATGTTTGGAAAATTCAAATTGTGTTGCAATCAACTCAACACTCTCAGGGTTATGGCATGTGATGCAGCCGGCAGTACCATCAGCACCATCAGCACCATTTGTACCGTTAGTACCGTTAGTACCATTTGTACCATCTTTGCCGGCCAGACCCTGGGGGCCTTCTTTAGTACAACCTGTAAGCATAATGCTGGATCCCGCGATCAGCATTCCCATTGCAAATACCATTAGGTAAATAGCTTTTTTCATAGTTTTTTTTGTTTTTTAGTGATGATTTTTAAGTTTGTTGTTGTTGTTTGTTGTTGTTATTGCTGTTGTTATATCTTCTTCATCAGAGTATGCAAATAACGACTCATTTTACTTAATTCTTCAAGCCACAAATTTTGTTAATATTTCTGCTGAAAACACAAAGTCATCACTGAGATTTATCCGGATATGTTATGAGTGATATCAAAGATTCGTTGATATATATCAATAAATTATTGATATATGACCATATGTATATATATTTAGAATATTGCGATATAATATATTGGTTAAGCTTCAGTTTCCTATTATTTGGCTTTCTTTGGGAGTGACTCTTTCTTTATCATGAACAGTTGCACAAAAGTATACACATAATGTCCCCAAACGCCTGCCAGCATTATAATAAGTGTAATAATCATCCAGAGTGGGGCTACCGGTGTCCATAATTCTCTCGAAGGCCGCTCGGGGCTTATCAGGTGTTTTGGCAATCCCCAGTTGATGTTAGCTTCAGCCTTAATATTTCCATAAATGTCGTTTTCTTCAATCTGTGCAATTACCGCGAGGTTGCCAACAGAATCACCAATGATATCTTTTGGGAACTCAGCAGTTCCCTCACCAAGCGAATCCAGGGCAATTTCTGCAATCTTTAATAGACTTAGCATGCGCGGCACATAAACCAAAACAGCCTGGCTTCCGAGCGGATCCTCTTTGCCGTCAGCTTCGAATTGCAGGGCAGTCACCTTTACAAACCTTACCGAGTCCTCTTCATAAAAAGAAACCGATAGCTTGCCGGGTTTAAGACTGAATTCACCTTCACTGGCTTCATATTTGGCTTCACCGGCATATTCAGCTGTAAATGAAATCATTCCCGATGCATTGCGGGAATACATCTTTTTGGCAGGTACCTTTAATACCGCAACGCCATCGTTTCCGGTTTTCACCTGGCCCATTGTTTTGAAAGAATCTTTGTCGCTGACTGAGAATTTAACCAAAGCATTCATCAGATTTGTATTCCAATCATCATGCCGAACACTGATCTGCGACTTTAACACAATGCTGTCGGAGGAAGTGCTTGTACAGGTAAAAACCATGATGGTTTTTGCAGGGCCGGTGGTATCAGCTTTGTCCTGCGCAAAACAATGCGCGTATCCTGAAGCTATCAATATAATGAGGAGTAAATTCCTGAATCTTTGCATAAAAAGAGTTATAATTTGGTTAACACAAGTTCATTCATATAAATGGAATTTCTAAAGTCCAAGATCGAGGTCATCAGGACCAATACGTTCTTCGGATACTTCTGAAACCTGAACCACAGGGATCATTTTGGACGCTAACGTAAACAGCAGGCAGAACATAGCTACACCAGCGGCTGTAAGTGACCATTCGACCCAGGTTGCAGAGTATATCTGCCAGGCCTCCCGTGAATCCTGTATTGGCAGGTATGGCGACTCAAGTGTTGGAACAACAATCAGATAACGGTTCAGCCACAATGCAATAATTACAATTACCGCTGATATCGTAATATTGTTTATCGTCCTGAACCTTGGAATGGCCATCACCACCATCGGCAGTACTACCCCTATATAATTGGAGATTATAAACATGTAATAGTATTTGTCCAACAGGATATGTATCAGAAGCTCGTCATTTTTCTCCGATCCGTACCATTTGGTAAGGTATTCGCTAAAGGTGAAGTATCCGAAAAAGGCACCAAGGACGAGCATGATTACGCCGATATTCACGAAATGTTTTTTGGTGATATGTTCTTCAAGGTGATAAACCTTACGGAAAACAAACATGGCCATAATCAGAACGCCGGAACCGGAATACACAGCCGCAATTACAAAATAAGGGCCGAAGATGGTACTATGCCATCCGGGTTGAAGCGTAACACTGAAGATCCAGGCCAGGACAGAATATACAATGATGGCAATGGCTATTACCATTACGGCCATAATATCGGTTGCTCTTTTCAGGCGGCTGAGTTGTTCAGGTTCACCGGTATATCCAAGTGCTAAAACCAGGTACATTTTTTTTCGCCAGGCTGGTACTTTCAGTTCCTTATAATCGCGTAAGCTAGCCAGGTCGCGGAGTATAGCCAGGTAAAGAAATAATAAACATCCGACAATATCCGTTGAGATGGCAATGACGTCCCAGGTGATAGGCGATTGGATTCTGCCAAAAAAAGCAAGATATGGGAGCCTGTCGAGTCGTCCGATACATAACAGGATGAAAACCGGTCCTATCAGCAGCGAAATAATGGTAATGAATTCCGCCATTCTGATGATAGGTTTACGCCATTCGGAACGGAACAGGTGCAGCGTGCCCGAAATGAGTGCACCGGCATAGCTGATTCCCATAAAAAATATGAAATTAACGATATATACGCCCCATACCACATTGTCGCGCATACCTGTTACGATATGCCCGCCGGTAATTTGCCTTAAAAGGGCTACCAGCCCTAACAGCAGCACGCCGGTAAGGAAACCGATCCATATTTTTCCTGCCAGGCTGGTTCTTTCCAGTTGGGGCGCAAATTCTTTCAGTAGTTTAGCCGATGATTCTGAGCTCATAATTCTCCTTTAAAATTTTTAACGAATGGGGTGTCTTTATAACGGTCTTTGATATCCTGTTCAAGACCATTGAATCCTCCTTCAACAGGATATTGCCTGTCTACCGGTGGCAGATAATATACATTTGGGCGTGTGCCCAGGTTCTCGAGATACCGGTATCCGGAGCGGTCTCTTATTAATTCGCTGAATTTGAATGTTTCCACGCCGTTGGTTACTACATCTTCGTCCATATCGCCATAGTAAATTGTGCCCATGGGGCAGGCACTGGCGCAATAGGGGAGTTTACCTTCCTTTGCCAGATCGGGGCAGAAATCGCATTTGGATACAGTGCCTTCTACACCCGGTGTGCTTTTTTCGGGCGAATGGGGAATATCCTTATCAAACGCTTCTTCTTCTTTCCACGAAAATATTCTTGTGGAATAGGGGCATGCCGTCATGCAGAATTTGCAGCCGATGCAACGCTCATTGTCGATAAGTACGATGCCATCGCTTCGTTTATAGGTAGCACCAACAGGGCATACACTAACGCATAAAGGATTGTCGCAATGAAAACAAGGTTTCGGGAACCAATAGGGCGCTGTTTTATCTGCATCCTGAAGCAAATATACTTTCATAAATTCCTTATCCCGTGGCAGATCGTGACCTTTTTGGCACCCATCTACACATTTACGGGCATTCTTACATTTGCCCAGGTCGATAACCATAACAAATTTTCGTCCCGGAACGCCTTCGTGCGATTCTTTAATCCCAACAGGAGCCATGTTGAGGTGGTTCTTGTCGACTTCCATTACTTCACCGGTAGTCGTAAGAACCTTTATCTTTTCGCCGGTGGCTTCTGCCTTACTTTTTGTGGTTGCAATAATGGCTCCTGCAGCAAGTGTCCCGGCGCCTGCCAGAACTCCTAACCTCAGGAATTTTCTACGGGAATTATCCTCTTGTTTATTATCTTTTTGCACAGCCATTGGGTTTATTTGTTTGGAAGACAGCGAAATATATCGATAATTATGTATAAAAATGTGTTAGCATGCATCAAGCCTGAAATACCTTACCTGGACAAACCAGAGCCAAAAAGGGATTAAGAAAATCAATTTAAAGTT
>Ga0315290_10001776_pt1 | contig 14955 bp, 12 predicted proteins | sample YL17G12_0_MG_FD_203627 | JGI IMG/M metagenome (GOLD analysis project Ga0315290, IMG submission 203627) | Sediment microbial communities from Yellowstone Lake, YNP, Wyoming, USA - YL17G12_0 | ecosystem: Environmental > Aquatic > Freshwater > Lake > Sediment | place: USA: Wyoming | collected... | reverse complement strand
GTCTGCTGCTCGGGCTCGCCCTGCTGATCGTCGCCGTGGCGCGCCCGCAATGGGGCGAGAAACTGCAAGTATACAAAGGACGCGGCATCGACATCGTGATCGCCCTCGACGCGTCGAAGAGCATGCTGGCAGCGGACGTGACTCCCAATCGGCTGACGCGGGCCAAGACCCAGATCGCGGCCCTGCTCGACAACCTCAACACCAATCGTGTCGGCATCGTCGCTTTTGCGGGCGATGCCCAGGTGATGTGCCCGCTGACGCCCGATGTCGAGGCGGCCAAACTGTTCCTCGACATCATCGATCCCGACAACATGCCGCGTCCGGGCACGAACATCCAGACCGCCGTCGTGGCTGCAGCGTCGCTGTTCGATCCGGGTGTGGAAACCTCCAAGGCGCTGGTGCTCGTCACCGATGGCGAAAGCCTGGAGGGCGATCCGGCGGCGACCACCAGGCTTGCGACCGACGAAGGCATCCGCATCTTCGCGGTGGGCGTGGGCACGACCGAGGGCGCAACGATCCCCGAGTCGCAGGGCGCAGGCACGAGCTACAAGAAGGACAAGGACGACAAGATCGTGGTGTCGCGTTTGGCGGAGCGGTTGCTGCTCGTCATGGCCAAGGCGACCGACGGCCGCTACTTTCGCTCCGAAACGATCAACCTCAACAGCCTCGTCGCCGCGCTCGACCAGCTGCAGAAGAAGGCGATCGGTGGCGGTGAGTACATGGAGTACGAGGAGCGCTATCAGTACTTCCTGCTCGCGGCATTCCTCCTGATCTTCGTCGGGCTTCTGATCAGCGATCGCCGTGGCGCATGGTTCCCCCGTATAACGTTGCCGAGACTGGGAACGCCCGAGCGACGCTCCCACGCGCCGGGGACCGGTGCCGTGGGTGCGGTGCTCATCCTCGCGATCGGTGTCAGTATGGCCCCGCCGGCGCGGGCCGATGTCGGATCCAGCATGCGTCGCGGCCTGGCACTCGAGAGCAAGGGCAAGTACGACGACGCGATCAAGGCGTTCCAGGAAGCGTTCGTGCTCGAACCGGACAATGTCCGCATCCACTACGATATCGGGCGCGCCCAGTACCAGAACAAGCAACACGCCGAAGCCCTCGACAGCTTTCAACTCGGGCTGCTGTCCAAGTCACGGGCGCTTCGCGCAAAGACCCTCTACAACATGGGGAACTGTCACTATCAGGAGAAGCGACTGGACGAGGCCATCACCTCGTACACACTCGCGTTGCTTCAGAACCCCGGCAATCTCCAGGCCAAGCAAAACCTCGAGTACTGTTGGAAGATGAAAGCCGAGCAGCAGCAGAAGCCGGACTCAACGCAAAAGCAGCAGCAACAACAACAACAGAAACAAGAACAACAGCAACAACAAAAGCAACCACAGCCGGCAGAGGCACAGAAGGGTTCGATCAGCAAGGATCAGGCGGATCGGATGCTGCAGGCTCTGCAAAGCAAGGAAAGGGAAAATCTGAAGAACCAGCCCAAGAAGCCACAGCAACCGGATGCCGGAGGGAAGGACTGGTGAAGACGCTTGCCCGACTCTGGCCTGCTCTTGATCGCGCGGTGTTCATCGCGACCGCGGTGTTGCTCGCCGCGATCGCCGTGACCCGAGTTGCCACAGCCGGCGAACTCCAGTTCTCGGCGTCGGTGGATCAGACGACCGTCGGGTTGGGCGAGCAGTTCCAGGTGACGCTCACGGTGCAGGGCGAGGACATGCTGTCGGTGCCGGCGCCAGCGCTGCCGCCACTGCCCGACTTCAGCGTGCTCGGCAGCACGTCTTCACAGTCGACGAGCATTTCGATCATCAACGGTCAGATGAAGAAACAGGCCACGGTGAACTTCATCTACGTGCTCTCGGCCAAACATCTCGGCAAGGCGACGATCCCACCCTGCAAGCTCGCCTACCAGGGCAAGAACTACGAGAGCCAGCCGATCGAGATCGAGGTCGTCAAGGCCGCACAGGGTCAGGCGGCGCCGCTGCCGTCGCAGCCGGGCATGCCCCCGTCACGGGCGCAGGTGCCGCTCGAAGGCAACCTCTACCTGTCGGTCATTCCGAGTCGCAAGACGGTCTACGTCGGTGAGCCAGTCACCGTCGAGGTCTCGCTCTGCACTCGCTTCCAGATCAGCAACGGCGGCTGGGCTCAGATGCCGACGTTCGAAGGCTTCTGGGCCGAGAAGATCTTCGATGCCGACAAGTTCGACTTTCAGCGCCGCACCATCGATGGCAAAGCCTACGGCGTTTCCCTGCTCAAGAAGGTGGCGTTGGTGCCATTGTCACCGGGCGTAACAGCGATCAAGCCGATGGCCATGAACGTCGTCGTGGCCCAGTCCTCGCGAGACTTCTTCGATGTGTTCGGCAGCACCCAGACGGCGCGGATCGAATCGAAGCCGGTCACGATCAACGTGCTACCGCTGCCCGAGAACGGCAGGCCCAAGGAGTTCACCGGCGGCGTCGGCCAGTTCACGATGACCGCGTCTCTCGATCGCGCGACGACGACCAACAGCGATCCTCTGAACCTGACAGTTCGCATGAGTGGCAGCGGCAACATCCGGATGATCGGCAAACCCGAACTGCCGGCGATGGCCGGTCTCAAGATCCTCGATCCCGAGACCAAAGACGACGCGCACGCCTCCGGCGACGGTGTGCGTGGCTCGAAGGCGTTCCGCTTCCCAATCATTCCGCAGAGCGACGGCAAGTACGTCATCGCGCCGATCGAGGTCGCGTACTTCGATCCGCAGAGCAAATCCTACCGCACGCTCAAGGCCGGACCCTTCGAGTTCTCGGCCAGCGGCTCGGCGACGAACGCGCCGCTCACCGAGGCGACGGGGCTCAGAGTGCTCGGCACCGACATCAACTACATCAAGCCGGATGCGTCGGCGCTGGCCGTCACGTCGATGGACCCGCCGTGGTGGCCGAATCTGCTCTACCTGCTGTCCCTCGGCATGGTGGGCAGCGCGCTCTGGTACCGGGGCCACAGCGAACGGCTGATGTCGGACCGTGGCTACGCGCGCAAGACGCGCTCGTCGGGTCTCGTCAAGCAACGGCTCAAACAAGCGGAGAAGTTGCTGCGAAAGCACGACGAGAAGACTTTCTACGCCGCACTCACGCAGGCGGTCATCGGCTACCTCGGCGATCGCTTCAACATCGAGACCCACGCCATGACCAATGAGCAATTGCGGGCCGCGCTCGATCACAACCAGGTCCGACCCGAGACGGCGGCGGCGGTGATCGAGATCGTGGACGAATGCGAGATCGCGCGCTTCTCACCGGGCATGCTCGAGCACCGGGACCCCCGGCGGCTGTTCGAGAAAACCCGCGACACGCTCGGGCGGATCTAAGGTGTTCAATCCCCGCACGCGAGGCCGAACGTCGTGATGGCGACCCTGATGCTCGTGCTCGGCGTCGCGCTCACCCCGCTTCAAGCGTACAACCACGGCAACACGCTCTACGCCCAGAAAGACTATGCCGCCGCGGTTTCAGCATACGAAGCGGCACTCGAGGCCGGCACCGTCGCCGCCGTGCACTACAACCTGGGCAATGCCCTGTTCAAGACCGGCAGGATCGGACGAGCGATTCTCAACTACCGCCGGGCCCGCTACCTCGATCCGCGTGATTCTGACATCGCAACCAATCTGAACTTCGCGCGCAGCTACCGAGTGGACAAGATGCTCGCCGTGCCGAGCCCGCTGGCGCGGGTGCTCGACGACGTCTTCCACCAGCTGTCGCGACGTGGCGCGGCGGTGCTGGCGTCTGTCAGTTGCATGCTCGCAGCTCTGTTACTGGCCTCGTGGATCGTCAAGCGTTGGACGGCACTCGCGATCGCTGCGTCCCTGTGTGCGCTGGTGGCGATGTTCGGTCTCATCACGCAACAGGTATGGGCCAGCGAGATCGCGGAGCGGCCAGCGGTCATCGTCGTGCCCGAGGTCAGCGCCCTGAGCGGTCCCGGCGAGGAGTTCAAACAGATCCTCCTCCTTCACGACGGCACCGAGTTGCGGATTCGCGAGGCGCGTGGCGACTACCGGCTGGTGCAGATTCCCGGCAGCGGTGGAGGCTGGGTGCGCAAGGACGCCCTCGAGCGGGTCTATCGGTAATTGCGGTAGCCTTCGGTTGCACAGGACGGACGTCAGCGCTCGTTGCTCCGGCCGGCGTCGTCGCCGTGGTTCACATCAGAAGCTGAACTGAAGCCCGGAGGACACCGTCCAATCGAGGCGCTCGAGCCCCGGTAGAGGCCGGTTTCGGTACTGCGCGTTGTAACCGAGATTGATCGACAAGCCGCCGGCGAGCGGTGCGGCCACGGCCGCGCGCGCGTCGAAGTCGCTGTCTTCGGTGTCCTCGAGGTTCACAACCCAGTCACCCGTCGCTTCGAAGGTGGCTTTTTCTGTGAAGTAGTACTTGTAGAGTGCCGCCACGCGCGCGGTCGAGAAGTCCTCGTCCACGGCTGCGGTCGTCCGGCGCTGGAGGAGACCGAAGCCGAGTTCGAAATCGAGCAACTGTGGCTTCGCAAGGATCACGTGCAAGGCGGCGCCCACGCCTTCGTCGAACTGGTGCTCGATGCCAGCGTAGACATTGCGCTTGAACCCGGTCAGGCCGTAGAGCGAAACCCGCGCGGCGAGTGCGTAGTTGGCGCGCAGCCCGAGGCCGTAGCGTCCCGCATTCTCGGTGTCCCCGTCCTTCCCGTACACCGCCTCACCGTCCTGGCTGAAGCCCCACGCGTTCCGCTTCCACTCGAACTTGTCCGAAGCGAGCATCGTGACCACATCGGTGTTGCCACCGGTTTGGACGTAGCCGAAGTTCACGGTCGCCTCGATCGGCTTCCCAGCTTCCTCGGCCTCTGCCCCTCGCGCGTGCGAGTGGAAGACCGACAGCGAGGCGAGCGCGAGCAATCCAACCACTACATGCTTCATGACGGAGTCCTTTCGTGAGATCTCTCGTGGAAACGGGCGCAGCTCGTCCCTTGAATAGAAAAGGACGGGACTACCCTATCAGGCCACGAGTGTCCGAACGGAGAACGATTCTCCGCCCAGCGGACGCGCGAGCGCTGAGCCGCCGGCGTGGATCCGGCCGCGAAGTGGAATCGAACTGCGTCCCTTCCGATCTATCCGAGGGCCGGGATCTAGGTGGTGGCTCCCGCTGTCTGGTTGCTCCATGCCTTCGCCGTTTCGGCCACATACGCCTCGAACGAGCGCGGGGCGTGGCCAAGCACCTTGCTCAGCGCGGCGACTTCTTCGGGCGTTCCGGCGAGGCCGTGCTTCTGGAAGTGCGCGTACATGTGCTTGAAGTCGTACAGGACAGCCGCGGGGAAGTAGGGCGCATTCGCCTTCTCCCACGCCTCGAGGTCGTCGCCGGCGTAGGTGATCGTGCGGCCCAGCGCCTTGCTCCAGATCTCCGCCGTTTCCTTGCCCGTCAGCGGACGCGGCCCGATCAAGTCGTAGGTCTTGCCTTCGTGGCCCGGCTGCGTCAGCGCGATGGCCGCAACTTCAGCGATATCGCGCACATCGACGCGCGACACACCCACGCTGCCGAGCGGCTGCGGGTACATGCCGTACTTGAGGATGACATCGTGGAACCAGTTTTCGTTCTGGTAGAAGTTGCTCGGGCGCAGGATCGTGTAGGGAATGCCTGAATGCTTGATCGCGAACTCGACGCCGACCTTGGATCCGAAATGCGGCAGGTGTGCCGCACGATCGGCATGCTGCACCGACAGGTAGACGATCCGCTTGAGCCCCGCGAGCTTTGCCGCGGTGAGCGCCGTCAGGGCTTCCTGAGATTCCGTGATGCCGACGCCGTTGATGATGAATGCGCCATCGACACCGTCATACAGGGTGACGAGCGATTTCGGATCGAGCAGGTCGCCCTTCAACGCTTCGACGCCGGCGCCGAGGCCCGCGAGTTTTTCGGGGTTGCGGGTGAGGGCTTTGACTTGATGGCCGCGCGACAGCAGCTCGCGTGCGACCTGTGAACCGACAGTGCCGGTTGCTCCGAGGACGAGAAATTTCATAAATGACCTCCGGTGATGAAGATGGACCTACCAGACCAGACGACCCTTGGATGCAGGACAGGGGGTGCGGTTGCGAATATTGTGTGGTTGAACACGCAATTCCCGCGACATGGCGAAGCGCATGGTTCCGAGTCGTTTCGGACCGGATACGTCGTGCCCCGACCTGGGTGTCTCGGTGCGGCGGGCGGCCGAGAGGCGCGGAAGTTCTTTCAGTACAAGCGCTGGCCGACAACTGCCCGCCACGGCTCATCGCGGCACGCGACGTGCGTTACTCACGGATGCACGCCGCACCGCCGGTACGAATCGATCGAAGGAGGCCGTTCACATGCGCCGCAATCCCCGGGGATTCACCCTCATCGAGTTGATGATCGTGGTCGTGATCATCGGAATTCTCGCCGCCATCGCGATACCCAACTTCATCGCCATGCAGCAGCGGGCGAAGGAGGGTTCCACGAAGGCCAACATGCACACGTTCCAACTGGCGGCCGAGGACTATGGCGTGCAGAGCGACGGCGCGTACGCCACCCTCGCAAGCGACGTTGCGCCGCTGCTGCCCGGCGCCGGAAACTCGTTCCACAACCCGTTTGACCGTTCGACGGGCGACCTCAACGCCTGGAAGGACGTGGCGACCTACTCGCCAACCATGGGAACCGGCTCCTCGGTGAAAGGCATCGTGGCCTATGCGGACAGCGTGTCGACCAAGTACGTGATCGCCGGTCACGGCGCAACGGGCGCGCTGGCGCTGCACCTGACCAGCGGGAACTAGGCCCGAGCGCCGGTCCCGGCGGCGCGATGACGACGTAACGGGCCGCCCGATCACCGTGCGGTCGCGACCCACCGCACGCACGACCCCGTCGTCCCCGATGACCAGCGCCGCTGCTACAGCCTGAATCCCGCCGTTACGCCGATCGTCTCACCGGTGATTCCGGCCGCCTCGTCCGAGGCGAGGAACAGCGCGGTGGCCGCGATTTCTTCGGGGTCAAGCATGCGCTTGAGCGCCGTGGGCTCGACGAAGAACTCGCGTTCGATCTCGGCTGCCGTCTTGCCGAGCGCGGCCGCGCGATCGCGCACGACGTTGCCGATGCGCTCGCCCCGCACCGCGCCGGGCGCGATCGCATTCACGGTGATGCCATGAGCGCCGAGCTCGAGCGCCAGCGATCGCGTCAGCCCGATCATGCCCCACTTGGATGCGGCGTACGCGCTGCGCATGGCGTAGCCGATCCGTCCTGCAATCGACGTGATGTTGATGATGCGGCCGTTCCTTTGCGCGACCAGGTGCGGAATCGCGTGTTTCGCGCACAGGAACGCACCGGTCAGGTTGACGGCGAGCGTGCGCTCCCAGTCCTCACACCGGGCCTCGGCCACAGGGGCGGTCGGACCGGTGATGCCGGCGTTGTTCACCAGGATGTCCAGTCGACCGAACTCGCGCAGCGCCGCTGAAACCATGTTCACTACAGCCGGCTCGCCCGCGACATCGGCAACCACAGCGAGCGAGCGGCTTCCGGCGGCGGCGATCGCGGCGGCAGTTGCTTCGAGATTCTCGCGGTTGGTGCCGGCGATCGTGACCGCCGCGCCTTCGCTCGCAAAGCGGAGCGCGATCGCACGGCCGAGCCCGCGCCCACCCCCGGTTACGATCGCGACCTTCCCGCTGAGTCTCATTCGCCGAAGGTATCACGCCCCGCGTCGGGTGTGGCCATGCCACAGGTGTCGCGACGACACGAGCGGTCGGGATCAGCCGATGGTGGTGCTCGCAGACGCGCAGCCCGAGGACGCGCACGAGGCAGAGCGGGAGGCAGACCTGGCCGGCGGTGATGGAGATGGGCCGCTCCATCGGCTAGACTGCGCGCCACTTTTCCTCCTGCTCCATCCGCGGTCCCTGGAGACTCGCCCCGTGCGCCGTGCCACGCTGGTGTCCGCCTTCGCCCTGCTCGTGCTCGCGTCATCTTTGGCGGTCGCCGCGCCGGCACGCTTCGACTTCTATGACCGCGGGCCCTATCGCACCGGCGTGCCGAAGCCGGCCGAGGTGCTCGGCTACGAACCCGGGACCTTCCACACTTCGTACGGCAACATGGAGCGCTACATCGACGCATTGGTGCACGCCGCCTCCGACCGCCTCGCGCGCGAGCCGTTCGGGCGCACCTACGAGTTCCGCGAGCGCGCGGTGCTGGTCATCTCGTCACCCGGGAACATGAAGCGCATGGACGCCATCCGCGAGGCGACGGCGAAGCTGGCGGATCCGCGCCGGCTCAAGAACCCGGCCGAGGCCGAGGCGCTGATCAAGGACACGCCGGCGACCGTGTGGCTCAACTACAGCATCCACGGCGACGAGTCCGCGTCGTTCGAAGCCATGATGCAGGTGGCTTACCAGCTGGCGGCGGGCGAGGACTCGACCACACGGGCGATCCTCGACCAGTGCGTCGTGGTGATGAACCTGGCCCACAACCCGGACGGGCACGAGCGTTTCGTCACCTGGATCAACGCGCTCGGCAGCGGCAATCCCGACCCGTGGGCGATCGAGCAGCAACGCCAGCAGCCGTGGGGGATCGGCGGCCGCACCAACCACTACCAGGTGGATCTCAACCGCGACGCGCTCGCCATGAGCCAGGCCGAGTCGCGCCAGATGGCCCGCGAGTTCCGGCGCTGGAACCCCCAGGTGTTCGTGGATTACCACGGGCAGACGGCGTCGTACTTCTTCGCCCCGCCCGCGACCCCGATCAATCCAGCGCTCTCGGCGGGCGAGGTCGCCAGGTGGACCGACGTGTTCGGCCGCGCCAACGCCGCCGCGTTCGACCGCTACGGATGGAACTACTACGTGCGCGACGTCTTCGACCTCTACTACCCCGGCTACTGGGATTCGTGGCCGTCGCTGCATGGCGCGATCGGGATGACCTACGAGACCGACGGGGGCGGCAACCTCGCCATTCGCCGCGACGACGAAACCGTGGTGACGCTGCTCGACGGCATTCGCCGGCACTTCACCGCCTCGATCGCGACCGCGGCCGCGGCCGCCGCCCATCGGGAGGAGCGCCTGCGCGACTACTACCGATTCGCCATCGGCGCCAGCGACGAGGGCAAGCACGGTCCCGTGCGGGGGTTCGTGCTCGATCCCGGTCCGGACATGGCGCGGGCTTCCGCTCTCGCCGAGAACCTGCTCAACACCGGCGTCGAGGTGCAGTGGGTGCCGGGACCGGTGCGAAGCGCCGGGGCGCGTGCCGTGTGGGCAGACTTGCCGGGCCACGAAGCGAAGGCCGGCGGGGCGGAGAAGAAGGCGGCGGCCGGGACCAAGGCTGCGGCCGAGGCCGGCGGTAAAGACGGTGCGAAGAAGGCGGTCGGCAAGGCAGAGCCGCCGCCGCGCGCGGGCACGCCACGCGGACCCGAAGCGCCGTTCGCGCCGCGGGAGTTCGCCGCAGGCGTCTTCCTGATCGATCTGGCACAGCCGGCGGGACGCCTCGCGCGCACGCTCATCGAGCGCGACGCGCCGGTGGATTCGGCCTTCGCGCGCGCGCAGCTCGACAAGTACGAGCGCAATCTCAAGAGGGGCAAGCGCGCGCCCAAGGAGGGTTACGATTTCTACGACATCACCTCCTGGTCGCTGCCTATCACCTACGGTGTGCAGGCGTACGCCGTGCGCGACCTGCCAAAAGGCGGTGTGGCGCTCTCGCCGCCCGACCCGACGCAGCCCGACGCGGGCGCCGAGTCGCTGCCCGATTCGCTCGCGGTCGGCGTGCCGATGCCGGCGCGCACGAGCCGGCTCGGACCCCCGGCCCTGAGCGGCCTCGACGGCCGCTCGGTGCGCGATCTCGCCGGGCGGATCGAAGGTGGACGGGCGACGACCGCCTACGTTTGGAGCTGCGAAGGAGACGGCGCGTTGCGGCTGGCGCTGCGCTTGATGCAGGAAGACCTGAGGATTGCCACAGCGGTCCGGCCGCTGCGCGCGGCGGGGCGCGACTTTCCGCGCGGCTCATTCATCGCCCGAATCGAGCGCAACCCCGAGAGCCTGCACGAGCGCATCGCCGAGCTGGCGCGTGGCTCGGGCGTGACGGTCACCGCGCTCAACACCGCCTACAACGACCGCGGCGACACCGGTGTGGGCTCCGAAGCGGTGGCGAGCCTCAAGCGTCCGCGCGTCGCGGTGCTGGTGGACGGTTCGGTGTCGCCCACATCTTATGGCTGGCTGTGGTTCCTGTTCGAGCGCCGGCTGGGCGTGCGCTTCACTGCGCTGCGTGTCTCGGCGTTCGCAGGGGCTGAGTTGCACCGCTACAACGTGGTCATCATCCCCGACGGCAATCCCGGGGCGCTCGCTCGCGCCTTCGGCGAGGGCGGGATCGGAGCCCTCAAGGACTGGATCTCGCGCGGCGGCACGCTGGTGTGTCTCGACGACGCGGCCGAGTTCCCCACGCTCAAGAACGTCGGGCTGTCGAGCGCGCGAGCCGTGGGCGTGAAGCCGCCGAGCGACAAGAAGGACGAGGACGACGACAAGGCCCCCTCCGACAGTGTGCGCGAGGAGGAGCGCCGGCCCGAATACCTGCCGGGCACGGTGTTCTGGGCATCGCTCGATCCGCGGCACTTCCTCGCCTACGGCTACAACGCCGCGCGCATCCCGGTGCTGTTGCAGGGCCGGCTGTTGCTCAAGCCGTCGAAAGAGGGCGCCAACCCGCTCAGGTTCGACCGCGCGCCGTTCACGCTCACCGGCTGGACCTGGCCCGAGACCGAGCGCCGTCTCAAGGGCACCGCCTTCGCCGTGGACGAGCCGACCGGCGATGGGCACGTCATCATGATCGAGGGCTCACCCGCGTTCCGGCTCTTCTGGCGCTCGACCGAGAGGCTGCTGCTCAACGCGGTGGTTTACGGGCCGACGCTGGACTGAACTCGCGATTCGAATCGGGTTCAGCCGCTCCTTGCGAGCGCCCAATTGACCGTCTCGCGGATACCGTCGGGGAGCCCAACGCGCGGTTCCCAACCCAGTTCGCGGCGCGCGCGGGTCACGTCGGCTACGACGTCAAGGATTTCGTCCGGACGAAATCGGTCCTCTGAGATCACCTGCTTGCGCACCGGCACGCAGTCATTGATCAACTCGACCAAATCTCCGATGCTCGTCGACGCACCACTTCCGACGTTGAAGACACTGCCCGGAGCGCAACCCAGCGTGGCGAGCACCAGCCGGACGACGTCGCTGATGTAGACATAATCACGCCGCGGCCGCAGATCAGCGACGACTATGCGATCCGCATGCGGATCAATTGCCTGCTGAACCAGAGTCGGAACCAGAAAGCGACCCTCCTGACCGGGGCCATAGATGTTGAATGGTCGTACAATAGTAACCGACACACCGAACTGGGCCGCATAGTAGCGCGCCGTCTCCTCGGCGAGGATCTTGGTGTGGCTGTATGGGTTGAGCGGTTGCAGCGGGTGAACTTCCGAGATCGGCAGGGAGCGCGGCTTGCCGTACACATATGAACTGATCAAAGTGAGCGAAGCGCCCTCGCGTCGGCAGAACTCCAAGACATTCACGGTCCCCAGCAGGTTTACCTCGTAAAACGGCCGCGGCGCTTCCCAGCTTTCCGGAACGAAGGTCCTGGCGGCCAGATGAAACACGTGGCGCACGCCACTGAACTTGAGATCGGCGACAGCAATGTCGCCATCCTCGATCGAGTGACACATAACGGTGTGGCCGGCCTGCCATAATTCGCGCACGAGCGGCGTCCCGACAAAACCGGTTGCACCCGTAACCAGAACCGTGGAGCTCATGGGCGGAGCAGTTCCCCTTTGCGAGCTTCGAAATCGTCAATCGCCTGCATGTAATCGTCGGGCCGGCCTATATCGAGCCAGTAGCCCTCATAGGGCTCGACGTGAACGCGCTCCTTGCGGGCCAGCAGGTCCCTCATCAAATCGTCAAAGCCGTACTTCTGATCGGGTGGCACCACAGCGAGCACGTCACGGTTGAGAACGTAAACCCCCATACTCACCAGATAGTGCATCGACGGCTTCTCCGTAAAGCTGCTGAGGAGGTTGGCAGAGTCAACATTGATCACGCCATAATCGATGATATGGGTGCGGCGGGAGGCCGCGATGGTGAACAGTCTCTTGTCCGACACGTGTTTGTCATACAACTGGTCCAGCCGGAGGTCCGTCAGAATGTCACCGTTCATGAGCAGGAAATTCTGAGGCAGATCATCGACAAGACGGAGCGGCGCGATGGTACTCAGCGGTTTCGTCTCGAGCGAGTAGTCAATGCGGACGCCCCATTGATCGCCGTTTTCAAAAAACGCCTTGATGATGTTGGCTTGATGGTTCACCGCCATGGTGATGCGCTCGAAGCCCTGCATCGCCAATTGCCGCACGATGATCTCGAGAATGGGATATTCGCCAACCGGCATCATCGGTTTCGGAAGAACGACCGTGTACGGGCGTAGCCGGCTCCCCACGCCGCCCGCAAGAATCACCGCACGCCTAGACATTGTAGATCCCCTTGTATCGGCGCAGATTCTCCTTGTGCCGGAACCACTCGACGGTTCGCCCGAGCCCCTCGCGCAGGGACACGGTAGGAGCGAATCCGGACGCGGCTTTCAGCTTCGAATTATCGCAACGCAGGCGAAACACCTCGCTCCCGACCGGCCTCATACGGGCCTCCTCGGTCACGATGCGCGCGTCACTCGCCGCCAACTCAGCGATCAATCCAGCAATATCGCGCACCGAGGTTTCGTTATTGGAACCGATATGGAATACCTCGCCAAGTCCCTTGTCCATCGTGGCGACCGCGGCAAAGCCTTTGCTGGTATCTTCGACAAATGTGAAATCCCTTGTCGTCGTCACATTTCCGACCTTGATCTCCGCCTGCCCGGATAGCATTTGAGAAATAAGCGACGGGATGACCGCCCGCGCAGATTGCCGCGGGCCATAGCAGTTGAATGGGCGGGCGATGACCACGGGTAACTCAAAGGAATGGAAGAAGCTCATGGCGATGGCGTCTGCGCCGATCTTGCTGGCGCTGTAGGGTGACTGTGCGCTGAGCGGATGCGTCTCATCCATGGGAACATGCTGGGCGGTCCCATAGATCTCGCTAGTTGATGTATGAATGAGCTTCATGACGCGGTTGGCGCGGGCCGCCTGACAGATGTTCAGCGTCCCCCGGATATTGGTGTCGACATAGCTGTCCGGCGATCGATAAGAGTATGGGATTGGAATCAGTGCAGCGAGATGAAAGATGACCTCGACATCGCGGACCAGCTCCCGGCAGAAGTGCGGGTCGCGAATATCGCCGGTCTGCACCTCGATATCCTTGAGGCAGGGTATGGATTCGAGCCAGCCCCAATCATTGAACGAGTTGTACTGTGCCAGAGCCAGCACGCTTGCCCCGTCCTCTACCAGCCGTTCAACCAGGTGGGAGCCGATAAACCCGTCAGCTCCAGTCACCAGGACACGTCGGTTTCGCAGTTCCATCGCTCCTCACTCTCCGTCATGGAATATTGGTTGTGGCTGTTCCTCCGTCGTCGTCACGAACCTGACATAGCACTTGCTCCATGAGTGAAACCGATCGCTCCCAGGTATAGCTGCCCGCCAACTGCTGCCCGGCGCTGGAAACAGACCGGCGCAATTCCGGATCGCGAAGCAGTTTCAATACGGCGGAACTCAACGCCGCGGGATCGGCAGGAGGCACCATCAGATATTCGGTTCCCGGCCGGCCCATGAACGGCACTTCCCCGACCTCCGTCGCCACCAGCGCGGCCCCGCATGCCATCGCCTCGAGGGTGAGCAGGGAAAAGCCCTCGGAGTAGCTGGGACACAGGAACACGTCCGAAGTCTGGTAGGCGCTCGGAAGTGCCTCTTCGGACAGCCCTCCCAGCCAGCGCGCCCCGCGGGGAAGTTCGTGGCGCCTGCGCGAGCGCCCAAACAACTGCAGTCCCACATCCGGCTCCTGCGCGATCACCTGGCGCATGGCCTCGATGCCGTCCGCGGCGCCCTTCCACGGCGATGGATCATACAGCATGCCCACGGTGGGCCGGGACCCGCGCAGCGCAGCGTCGGGACGAAAGCGATCCAGGTCCACGCCACTGGGCACGATCGCCAGCACCTTCTGGCCGTATTTCTCGCGCGCCACCTGCGCCAGCCAGTGCGCCACGGCGATTTTGCGCAGCGGCAGCTTCCAGGTGGCCTCGACGCGCGGACGGATGGCCTCGTTCCACACCTCGTAGCCCAGCAGGTAGTAGTGCTTGCGGCCCACATCGCCGGGCATGTGGTGGAGCCACTCGGCGGTTTCCCACGCTGTGGCCACGGCCGCGTCGCCGTTGGGCACGTCCTCCAGTCGTCGTGGGTCGAACCGCACCACTGAATCGAGCAGTTCGTAGCGCCGCGTGCCCTCGACGATGCGCGCATCCCAGCGCTCCCTCAGGAAGTGCTTCCAGCCGCGGAGCCACGTTGCACCCGGCGTCCAGGCGGGCGGCTGTGGATGTGGCACCAGCAGTCGCACCTGATGGCCCCGGGCCCGCAGCCCGCGCGCCTGTTCGAACACAAGCCTAACGCCGCCCGTCAGGGTGAGGAAGGGCAGCACGAACTGGATGATCATGCGGCAGCGCCCGGCGCGCGGAAGAGCGCCTTCACCAGCAGTGTGTCCTCATCCCGGCCACCTTCTCGTTCACCGCGCCGAGACCGTGCCATCCGCCCGCGCCGAGACGCGCGAGGATCCCGTAGAGGCCGAGGCGGTCACCCGTTTCAATGGTCATTGCGACAATCTACCGCACGACACGGAAGGCGAGAAGCTGCAGACCCCAGATCGTAGCAACTCTGACGATCGGTCCGACGTGCCGAGAGTCGGTCTGATGTTCCCCGTGAGCGAAGTGCGCTATCTTGCCGCGCCACGAATCGGCGATCAATGATCCATACACTTGATGTTCTCCTGCCCACTCTTTGCATGGTGAATGGATGCGCGTCCCCGCCTTTCTCCAGCCATTGCCA
>Ga0315290_10001769_pt1 | contig 14961 bp, 18 predicted proteins | sample YL17G12_0_MG_FD_203627 | JGI IMG/M metagenome (GOLD analysis project Ga0315290, IMG submission 203627) | Sediment microbial communities from Yellowstone Lake, YNP, Wyoming, USA - YL17G12_0 | ecosystem: Environmental > Aquatic > Freshwater > Lake > Sediment | place: USA: Wyoming | collected... | reverse complement strand
CGTGGCCGTGCTGGCGGTCCGGGTGATGCCGGAGACCGACTGCGCGGCCTGCGCTGTGATCGTGCCAGTAGCCGGTGAGGCTGGGGTACCGGTTACCGCGTATGTGAAGGTGCTGGCGCCCGTAACCGTAATCGTGAAGGTCCCGTTGTACTCGGTTTGAGTGGCGCCGGCGATTGTCACGCTCTGCCCCGTGGTGAACCCGTGCGCGCTCGCGGTGGTGATCGTGGCCGTGGTGGACCGAGTGATGCTGGAGACCGACGACTGCGTGTCGAGCGTTCGCAATCCGAGCGCGAGAGCGCGAGGGAGCACAAGGAGATTGCTGAACCGCTGCTGGACATCCGCGTCAGCCGCGGTGGACGGCAACTGCCGCAGCCTGTCGACCAGCCCCGCGAAGTGATCTGACAACTGCGTGAAGTTGGCGCGGGTCATCGTGATCGCACCGGGATTCGTCATCGCGCCGAGGTTCACCGCTCTCACGACGGTGCCAACGATGGCATCGGCTGCGCGTACGGCGCCCGGCAGCGCGTCGAGCGTGGTGTCGCCGGTGAGGCTGTCGATGGTGGCGTTGGAGATCGGCAGCGAGGCCTGCGTTGTGATCGTGCCGGTCGCCGATGTGGCTGGGGTGCCGGTTACCGTGTATGTAAAGGTGCTGGCGCCCGTCACCGTGATCGTGAAGGTCCCGTTGTACTCGGCTTGAGTGGCGCCGGCGATCGTCACGCTCTGCCCTGTGGTGAACCCATGGGCGCTCGCGGTCGTAACCGTGGCCGTGCTGGCAGACCGGGTGATGCTGGAGACCGCTTGCGCGGCCGGTTGAAGGCTCAGCTGCCGAAAATGCACGTCGGGCTCGTAGATCGTCCGAACCCATGGGTAATACGCCGCGCCGTACTTGAGGCTGTTCGTGCCGACGTTGTCACGGAAATCCTTAATCGGGTTGAGTGACAGCGAGATCGGCTGATCTCCCTGGCACAGATCCATGATCACGAACCGGTCCTGGAGCTTCTCGCACTGGGCCAGCGCGGCAACCTGCAGCGGGCCCATCTCCGCGGCCGTCAACGACACGCCGTCAGGAAACGCCAGCAAGGTCGGATCGTCCACAGATTCGACGCGAGCCAGACCGCCGGCGAGCCCGGCCGGTGGGGCGGCGGTGCCCAGTGCGGGTGCGTCGGCATACGAGCCGACCGAGACGATGAAGCAGGGGCCGCCACCGTTGGCATAGTAGTGGCGCACGCAACTGAACAGGCGATATCGGCGCTCCGTGTTGCCGGCGTTTCGCGGCGACACTGCGCCGACGGCGTTGCCCGCCGCGGTGTCCACCACGACTTGATACGTGGTCGGCACGAAGTCGCCCCCGAAGAAACTCTGATATTCCAGCAGCGACTTGATGCGCGTCGGAACGAATCTGAGATTGCCGCCGGCGCCGTCGGTGGCCGTCTCGGTGTACCCGATGAAGGCAGGAATGGCCGTCTCGACAGCGACGACGGACGGCGCCAGCGTGGTGATCTCTTCGACGTACACTCCAGGTGTCTTGTAGGCCATGGCGAATAGCTACTCCGTTTTTGTCTGCTAACGATTGCCTCTGCGGACTCCTCCGGCTCAGGCCTCCTGCATCTTGTGAGAGAAGCGCAGGACGATGAATTCGGCAGGACGTACCGCGGCCATGCCGATTTCGACGATCAGTCGACCCTCGAGAATGTCCTGAGCCGTCATCGTCGTGCCGAGTCCAACGCGCACGTAGAAGGCGTCCTCGGGTTTGGCGCCCGCCAGCGCGCCGTCCCGCCACTGCACGACGAGGAAGTTCTCGATCATCGCCTTCACCTTGATCCAGGTGTTGGCGTCGTTTGGTTCGAACACGAACGGCCCGCTGGCCTTCTTGCACGACTCTTCGACCATGTTGAAGAAGCGGCGAATCGACACGTAGCGCCATTCGTTGTCGTTGCCGGCCAGCGTGCGGGCGCCCCAGACGAGAAATCCCTTGCCGGCGAATGCCCGCAGGGCATTGATCGATTTCCCGCCGGGATCGACGTTCATGCTGTCGTTGAGGTCCTGGTCGATCTGCACGGTCAAGACACGGACCGATGCCAGACTTTCGTTCGCCGGCGATTTCCAGACGCCGCGCGTTCGATCGACGGTGGCGTAGATGCCGGCAACAGTCGCCGCCGGCGGCAGGATCACGCTGAACCGGCTGAGCGCACTCCGCACGTTGGCGTAAATCAACGGACTCGAGTTGGCGGAGCCCGACTTGAGCGCCGTCAGACTCATGGTGTCGTGCGGGCTCGGCCGGGTAATCGACCCGTCATCGTTGCGGCGCGCGACCTGCGAAACCGTGATGGTGCCTTCATCCCAGTTCCACGGCAAGGTGGTCTGGATGAACGGGTGATACGCGGCGCCGTACTTGAGATTCCGCGTCCCGATGCCGTTGCGGAACGCCGTAATCCCAGCGCTGCCCGCCACGCCGCCGTCCCACAGGTCGCAGATCAGAAAGCGATCGCCCAGCGTCGCGCACTGGTTCAGCGCCTGAACGAGCACCGAGTGATACGCGGCTCGCACCGCGGCAACCTGGCTGGCGTTACTCGGATCTGTCGGCGCCATCCCGCTCAAATCGGGGAAGACCAGCAACGTCGGCTCGTCTTCGCGGGCCAGCGCTGTGAGTCCGGCGAGATGAGCATCGGCGATGTCGTCGACGACCGTGCTGGCGCTGTAGTTGCCGATGCTGACGATGTAACAGCGGCCGCCGCCGTTGTCGTAAAAATGCCGCAACGCGTACGCGAGGCGGAACCGTCCGTTGGCAACCGTGTGCGGGTCCGCCACCGAGCCGACGACGGCGCCCGTCTCGTCCAGTGTCACGACGAAATTGCCGATGGACGGAGGTGCGCCGAAGACCTCCTGGAACTCCAGCAAATCGTTCACCGCGACCGGTTGGTTGAGCAGGGACTCGCCCCTGTACTGCGTCGCCCGGGTATAGCCGACAAAGGCGGGAATGGCAGTTTCGACGGGAACCACCGACGGAGGAAATTTGGATTCCTCGACGATGTACACGCCCGGCGTTCTCAGGTTCAAAGCCATCGGTCAAGCTCCTACTCTGACATTAGGCACGTGTGTCTCGGAGAACCATTCGGCGTTCTGCCGCCGGATCCGATTCGCTTCAGGGGCCGGCAAGAGAATTTCTTCGGATACGGTCGGGGACGCGGCGGAGTCGGCCTGCAATCGCGAGCCGACGCCGAAACGCGTCAATGGACGAGGAGCCGGCGTGACAAGAATGCGGTTGTTGCCGGGTTCGACAGCCACGTCCGCCCCGGCACCCACCTGCTGCGCCGAAGGAAAGATGTAGCGCCAGCGCGTGGCGCGGTTGAGAAAGCGCACCACGTAGCGCGGAGATCGCAGCGTGCCGTCGTTATTGAACAGGGCAAAGTCGGTGGTCCCTCTGCCGATCTCGATGACACCGAACCAGTTCTCAGTGATGGCCCGCGGCGAGAGGAAGCAGAGGAATTCACGAACGACGACGCCTGCGGCGTTGAGGATCTCCACGCGGTAGCGTCCCGACGTGAGCCCGCGCAGATCGATCTGTACCTGACTGAGCGTACCCTGTGCGGTCTCGAACGTCTGCGTTGCGGCGACGGTTCCGCCTGACGGAAAGACGCGAACCGTCGCCAGCGCCAGTGCCGCGTCGCTGATGTCTAGGTTGAACAGGCCTGAGACAGGAAGGATCGTGTCGGTGACCGTTACGTACTGATTGCCCAGTACACCCACGGGTTGCCACTCTGTGGCATTGGTGAGGTCCGTACCTGGGTTGTCGACGAGCGCTCGAAAAAGCTGGTTGCTGAAGAGCACGATGGCTCCCGACCGATAGGCTGCAGACGCGCTCCATGTGTCTGGTGGGATGCGCCTCCAGTCGGCGGGCACCGGTGCTGCCGCGGGTCCGGTGTCTCTCAGTGCGAGAAACAGATCAAAGGTGGCGCCTGCCGCCTGAGCGCGGACCTCGCCGGCAACGTACCGTCGCGTGGCAGAGAACTCTGGCACCCGGCTCGAAAGGAAGTTCACCCCCGCGGTGCGATTCTGCGAGTCGTTGCCGAAGCGGTAGAAACCCGTGGCGACCGGACCCAGTTCCGTGTAAATTGCAAACCGCGCGTCGGCGAGTCGCAGAGCGAAGGTCAGTCTGAAATCAGGCCGCGGCAGAACAAGCGGCCGTATATCGGGTGCTGACGGGTCCAACTGGACGGCGACAGTAAACCCCGACTCAGTGACCTTGAAGATCATCCTGTGACCCGTCAGCGTCGATACGGTTGTGTCGTCGAGAACGATGTCGAGATAGTCGTTCACGGCATAGAGACTGGTTAGAGCCGCGCGATCGGCATCTGCGTGCGCCTCGAGCACGACGTCTCCACGGCCGAGGAAGTAGTCGTGCGCAATGTCCACGTGAAACAGAGGTCGATAGCGAATCATGCCTTGATGCCTCCGCTCGTGACCTTGATGTCCTGGATCCTCGCACCGGTCTCCAGCAGACGCTGGTTGGACACGGCCACTAGTCGCCCCCGGTAGATGGCAAATGGACTCTGCTTTGCGCCGAGGAATCCCCAGAGGTGATTGACTTCCTCAAAGGTCAGAGAAAGCAGATCCATAACCAGCGAAAATTCGTCGATGCCGGACTGCGGCGGGTTGGAGCCAGGGGAATTGCCGAAAGTGAATCGCTGCTTGCCCTGGAAAAACTTTAACACCTGGGCCAGCCGCCGAAGAGCAGTACCGTAGTTGTGATAGTTCGCAGTAAAAAGCAGGAACAGGTTTAAGTGAATCGGACGATTCCGGTAGCCAACTTCTTCGCCCCCGGTAGGGGCAAATACCTTGCCGTTCTTGAGGGCCCGCTCTTCCTCGATATTCACCAGACTCAGGACGACGTGGTTCTCAAGCTCCGTCGCAATCTCCTGCCGATCCATGTGCGCGATATTGCCCAAGACAGCCTGACTGGGTGTGCCCGGCGGAGTGTCATCGACCTGCGCGATGAACTCATTCAGTTGCCTCAAGAGCAGCGTGATTGCTTCAACCATCATGATGACGGATTTTCCCTCCCCCGACGTGCTCGTGCATGTTTCGACAACATGCAGCGCGCATACACATGCGCTGTTTTGGGGCACACGCATGATCCAGCCCTGCAGCGCGCCGATACTTCAATGTGTCCTTTCCCCCACCGATCACAGGTCACGACTTTGCAGGTCAATGCTCATAGAGCTTGCGCTCCGGACGTACAAGGGATCGAATTGTCTGAACGAGCTGGTCGGGTGACATCTCGCCAAGGTCAACGCCTCGCGGCGAAAGTTCATACCAGAGAACCTTGCCACCCCGTTCTGTGATGATCAGCACGTGACTTCGAGGCCATTGGGCAAGCAGCGAACGTGCACCCTCGGCCGGCTGGGAATCACTCGTGCTAATCACCACGTCAGGCGACAGCCGTCGGTCGTCGGTCCGCGGGGACTCCATCAGTTTGGAAATTGGTTCGGAAACTATCTCCATATCGAGCTCGTCTGATATCGCCCGTTCGAGAATGTCCCGCAGCATCTTTGGGACGTCCCTTAAAACAACGCGCATGTTCGACATTAGCCCACCACTGGCTGCATTATGACGACCTCTTGACGTGCCGACCATCCATCCGATGGTTCAAATCAGATGCAGGCATCGATTCACCCACTTACTGAATCCGAAGTAGTTCCGAGGAACTATCCGCGCGAGTATTGAGCGACCCGCGAAGGCAAAAAGGCGGGGAAAGTGCGCTAAGCTTGTGCACGCGTGGTCCACATCCGGAAACTGGTGGTCCTGGTTCTTAAGGGTAAGCGGGGGAACTATCCGGTCGTGCGAGCGCTGAACGCGCGGCGATGTCTGGAAGACAGCGGGACGTGCGCTGCGGCTTGTGCGCGCGTGGTCACATCCAGCTTTTTGAGAAGATGGTGGACGTGGTTCTTAACAGTGGGTTCGGAAATGTTGAGCTTCTGAGCAATCTCCTTGTTTGCCTTCCCTTGTCGGATACAGTCGAGCACCTGCCGCTCACGGGTTGTGAGTGTCTTCCTCTCAGAGGACCATCGCTCCCCCCCTTGGGATATACGACGGAACAGTTCCCCTGCTATCTGCGGAGAACATACAAGTTCGGCTCGTGCGATGCGCTCGATCGACGTCACTAGATCGTCGATAGACGCGTCGGACGTGACGTACCCTGTGGCTCCCGCTTCGGCACACTCGATGATATCCGAAGGGATTTCGTCCACAGCGAATGCCAGAACGTTGCACTGAAGCGCTTCGTCCTGGATATCGCGAATTAACTCAAGACTATCTCGCGTCGCGATATCTACAATGACGACGTCGGGTCGAAGCTGGCGGACTCGTTCCCGAGCGTCCGCGCGGTTGGCACACGTGCCCACCACAGAAACCCGTGGGCAAGTCGCGAGGCTTCCAGCCAATCCTTCGCGATAGAGTCGCACCGCAGCGACGATGAACACGCTGGTTATGAGGGAGCGCCCAGAATAATCACTCATAAGGACCTCGCAAAATCAAGTAAGCCAAGATAAGCACCACGTAGGTCAGGATTACCGTCAACCCGGTAAGAGCGAATGCAATCCGCTAACCAGGTTGGCTTTCTGTGGCTGTGCTCGCCTCCCCACGCGCATCACCGATTTCCTTCGCCAGAGCGATGCGCTGCTGCAATAAAGCCGCTGCCGGACCAAACTGGCGGCGCTGAATGTAAACCTGCGCCAGATTGTTCAGTTTGTTTCCCTCGCCCTTTTTGTCATTGATCCCGCGCGCGAGCTGAAGCCGTTTTTCGAATAGACGCTCCGCCTCCTCCGTCTTGCCCAGTTGCAAGTAGCAGATCGCCAGGCCGTTGACCGCGTTGCTAGAGCTCTGAGTATTGCCGGTTTCGGCAGCGAGGTTCATTTGTTGCTGGAACGCGTCGACGGCCTCGTTGAGGCACCCACGCTGTACATACACGCGCGCCATATTGCCCATCAGCGCACCCTCGACGTCCTTGAGCGGCTTGCTGCGGGGGTGGCCCCCAGTTGTGGTGTCCAACAAAGATACGAATTTGTCAAAGCTGCTAGTGGTCAGGATCGAGCGGCCGTCCGGAGAAAACACGGCAGAGTCCACATTTAGGGGAAGATCTTTGAAGCGGCGCAGCTCATGCCCTGTCGTAGTATCCCACAGGCACACGAATGTGGCAAAGTTGCTAGTGGTCAGGATCAGTCGTCCGTCCAGTGAGAAGTTGGCAGAGGTCACATAATCCTCCGCCAATTGAATCTCCAACCGTGGCGTTGCAGCAGTACCAGACGCCTCCTCCGCTTGAGTCCGGTGACTGGCCACTAGAAGCATGCAAAGGGTACTGATGAGCAAAAGTGACTTCTGACGTAGCCAGAGCACGCACCTTCTAATTTGCCTAGCACGTGGGATCATGATCCCTCCCCTCTCAAAAGGGGTGGAGCGCTTATGTACCAGTGATTGTGAGTGTGAGCGCCTACTCCTGATCATCAGGAACATGTCTCGTCCTCACGTGACATCAAACTTCGCCAGCTGCTCAAGCTTGGTAATCACACGGTGCTCTTGTGAGCGCTACTTGCCGTGGCTGACATAGGGCTTGATCCACTTGTCGCCTAAGTCCTGGATGGTCTCCTTGCCTCTCCCACTCACGAACTCGCCGTTGCGCAAGTGAGCAAATTCCCTAGCCACATACACATTGTCCGCCGCGCTCAGTTCGAGCTTCTCATCCTTCGTCCATTCCGCATTAAACTGTGCCCCGACTTCAACGACAGTCTTGGACCCCAGTTTCATCCCGTCATATTTCGCCTTGCTCTCGGGCACGAAGTTTGTATCGAAATCCAGGAGCGCCTTGTAGCCCGACAGCCGCAGCGGGCACAGGCAATTGCAAGAGCCGGAGTGATACTTTGGAAAACGAGTGAAGTTTCTACCACAGTCGCGTGCCTTTTTCCAGCTAAATTGTTCTGGACTAGAATTCAAAGCGATTCGAGGAAACAGAGCAAGATCTGTGCTGTGGTTGCTACGTACGTAATGGGATGATTTGTCGCTGGCTTGTGTGCGTTGAGGTCCTGGAGCCGCCCGTCGGTGTATCTAATTGTAGTCTGCCTGAATCCAATTAGATTCATGCCACAGAGTGCTATTGAAATGATCCACACGGTTGGCGTGTGGAAGGTCAGTCGGTCGTTGGAAGTCACAAAGGTTTGACACGGATAGTTCTGACTCGCTGTCTAATGGCTTACGCCACAGCTCTGCACAAAACCTCATCAAATCTGCGAGACCCCCTCCTCCGCTCCCTCCAGCTACTGTTGCGCCTCTTCTACATCTCCGTGGTGGCGTAGTGCTGATGCCGTATCACTTCTGCACCCGCGTCGGATTGGTGTCATTGAGTAAGGCAACGGTGGGGGTCGAGTGCCGCAGACTGTGCACCACAATCCCGGGCTTCTTCACTCCGGCCAAGAGTAGACCTTCCTTAATGATCCGGTGAATGGCGCGCGTGGAGAGCGGCCGCCCGGCTGGTGTGACGATGTTCCCGCCCCGATCCAAACAGGCCGTCGTCGAAAGAGCGGATCACTCCTCTGCAAAATCCCTGGTCGCAACACGAGTTACGCCTGAATCCGCTCATACACCTCCCGCATCACTTGCAGTGACTCATCGGCCGCCCCCGCCCCTTCCCATGCACCCGCAGCCGCCACTTCTCACCGGGAACGAGTTCGTGCAAATGTTCTATGCCCGCCCGCCTCACCTCAATCGTGCGGAGCCCGGTCTTGAGCATGAGATAGGCCATCGCCACATTGCGGGCTTGGTGCAGTGCGGTTTCCCGCGGATCGGACGTGAGCTGCGAGAGGAGTTTTCTGGCATCCGCCACCGGGAGCGGACATCGCTGCGGGGATCGGATGGTGTTTCATCCTTTCGCGAATTCTGCCGGATCCATCGGCCGCTGATACGCCTATTGAGCACATCCAACCGAAAATCCCCTAAAGTAACGGTAGAGTCCGGCCACAGAAACTCCTTCGATGTAGCCATCCAGCTCCCCGCCGCGAACACCCGGTCGCCAGCACCCAGTAGCACGAGAGCGCGGCCATCACGCTCAGATTGTTGCCCCCATCTTCTGTGGATAACCCTGTGAACAAGTCGAGTGATGTGTACACATCACAGCTAATCAGTACCTGTTCGGCATCTTGCCTAATTTCTAGGCGGCCGCATTCTCCAAAGTAGTCCCAAACTGGTAGTGGCGGCCCGGAATAGCTCGACGTGTCTACCACTCACCCGACGAAAAACATAACGAGGATTCGGTGGTGCGGGCCTGTGTCTAAGAAAGGAATATCCACGACAGGCGCGATGAATGCTGTGGCCTCACAGCGGCCAGCCCTGATCTGCAAAAACTATAGAGACGGTCGTCACCAAGAATGAGATGGTCGAGCAGCCTAATGCCCAGTACGTCTCCAGCTTCCCGCAGTCGCGTGGTGGGCGTCCGATCCTCAGGGCTCGGCATGGGATCTCCGGATGGATGATTGTGGACGGCAATGATCGCACAGGCGTTGAGGAGGATTGCCAATTTGAAGACTTCACGAGGGTGCACAATGCTAAGGGTGAGCGACCCGATCGAGACGATGTTCATACCGATGCTGGAGTTCTTGGCATCGAGACAACAGACGAGGAACTGCTCGCGATCGAGACCTGCAAAGCATGGGCGCAGCGCCGCGGCCGCGGCCGCGGAGTCGCGAAGAAGGCCGCAGGGAGCGGTGTGACCACCCTCTGGTACGAGCGTAATACGGTACCGCGGAATAAAGCGTGGAACGGGAAGTCGGTTGACGGATTGTTTGGCCATGGTGGCACCTCCTGCATGTTGAACGACCTGGCGCTTTCGCAGAGGCCGAAGCGCCAGGGCAGGACAACGGAGGTGACAGGGCGAGGGCTGCCGAAGAAGCACGGGCAGATGAGGACTCAGCGGCGACCGTGACAGATCTGTGCTGACGCGGGCGCTGCGTCAGGCGATCAGTGCGCGGCAGGCCACCGGCCTTACATGGCAGAACAATTCCGATCGACCGACGATGACCGATGACCGTGCCTGTTTCAGAGCGATGGGACATGGACCGAGTGCCGCAATCGGCAGCGCGAAGAGGATCAGCAAGAGAAGATACGTTGATGTGGAACCGAGAATGAAGAGAGTGATGGGGAATATTGCGGGGATTGCTTCGTAAGCACGAGAAGCGCTGAGCGGCTCACTGTACCGTCACGTGCCAATGTGCGTCGCATCGTTCCCTTCAGGCAGCAAGCGGGGCTGCCTCTGGCCCGAAGACCAGAGGCAGCCGTGAGGCGGCTACACCGCGTGCTCACGAACCCATCGCTCCGCTTGAGCGACCACCGTCGCGACAGCGGAGAGGTCGTTCTTGCCGAACGAGCCGGAGCTCTTCGGATGCCCCTCGGCATCCATGAAGGTGCGGGACAGCGTGATCGCGTGAAACGCGCCGCGCTTGCCCTCATTCCTCCAGATCGACGCACGCACGGTTGCACACTGAAACGATTGGACGGGGCGTGATACTTGAGTGGCCATGTTGAAACCTCCTGTGTGAGTGTGTATGTGGCTCTCTCACAAGCGGGGGAGAGCCCAGACACACGGCAGGAGGGATGGAGACGGGCCGTCGAGCGGCTGGCTCGGCGACGGGCAGCGGGCATGCTCGCGGGCGGAGGCGGGCGAGACCGGTGCAGCCGAGCCAGGACAAGCGGAGACCGGCCCAGCGGACCAGGCCACGAAGGAGCACGCCCGGATCGAGTCGAGGAGCACCCGGGCCGGCGAGTGGCGGAGGAAGGGCAAGCAGACACATTCGCACCAGGACAGAGGCAGACAGGCGTCTCGATGCTGCGGTACGGCTGGGACAACGCCTCTTCAAGGTTGCCTCCATGACAGTGGTCTGCCGATCCTCACGGTCGTTCGCTTCTACGCGGCTGAACGGCGGGACCGTGGTCTCGGAAGAATGCGGATCAGGCGGCGTTGGCCGCGCTTCTTCTCGCGGGCATAAATTTCAAGCTCACAGTCCATCGCCTATCTTGATATAGACATCGGCACCGAATCCCTCAATCGAATCAAGGAGCATGCAGGACTCTCCCTGATGCCCATCAAGCACGAGCGTGTGTTGTGGCCTTTCCCATTGCGGATCCAGGCGCTCTATGCTCGCTTCTGCCTGATGATCAAAAGCAAGAGGCCAGTCGAGAGTGACCCACGTTGGCTGGTCTGATGCGGAGTGTTTGTCAATTGATGAAATAGCCAGTACCTCGGACCGACCTGGCCGAATCCCATCAATTCTTATCAATCCCTTGGGCTTGAGATGGGTCACGTTCGACAAGAGAAGCCTGGCTGTTCCACGAACGGCTGGACTCATGAGAGCCTTCTTATCCCCCTTCACGGGATTCACATCACCACTCTGGCAAGGCACTTCCTTTTCACGATCCCCGTAAAGGGGAGGATGCACGTTTAGAACATGAGGAGGGGCTGCCGACCGATTTACCACGGAAGACAACGTTCGCCAAATACCAGACACCCTCACACTTGCGCCTGTGACCGGTATCAGGCCAGACTTTGACTGCTCAACCACTCGCCCTTGAATGATCATGGTGCAGGCACCATCAGAACGTCCCCCATATTGAAGGAAGCAAAATTGTCTGGCACGACCGGCACAATGGGCTCCGAGCCCCCGATATGATCGTGAAAGAGTGGAGGAGTGATCGTCACCTGGCCTGGCCCAGGACCCAGAGCAGCAATTTGAACCTCCTCAAATCGCGTCCCAGGATCGGTCACTGGATTTCCCACCATAAGCGTCTCTCCCCGACGCAACCTGGCTGTGTCATTCATCGTGATGACCCGATCGCCCCGCCGGGGGAAAGGAACGACCGTGTTCCTTTGATCCCTTGGAATGACGAGGGATTGTGTTCGTGAAAGATATCCATCGGCGTGGATCGTCACGGACATGGTGTAATTGTTTCCTGCGAGGGCCGGAAACAACCGACGTGGAATGGCGGCTAGTCCTACAAGACCATCGCGGCAGACACGTGGGATGCACGGCTCCAGGTCACTCTCAATTCGCACAGCGCTCTCCACTGGTTCGCCAGTCACGTCATTGATGACCCTGGCTTGCACGATGCCCCAGATCCTGCTCGATAGAGGCGCCTCATCATCGGCAGAAAACACGTACTCAATCCCTTGGGCCTGCACCATTCTTCTCGCCATCTCTATCATTCCCTCCACGTGTTCCGCGGTTACGAGACGATGATTCCATACTCCGGCAATGCAACCGCCACGGGAACCGAGACTTCTGGTTGCAGATCTGACTCAATGTTGACGACACTGACTTCATATGACATCGATAGCTGGTAGGAGCCTTCAAGGGCTTCCCACACTCTCGTGATTTCCTCCAAACTCATTGGCTCAAGACGCACATGCAGTTCAGTATCGGTTCCAGCAAACACTCCCTGCAAATCCGTACCTCGTAAGATGGGATGTGCATGAAACAGTTGGAGTATTCTTCCAAGAAGCGTCTGCTCCGCCTCAGAGCTCCCCAAACCAGGACCATTCGAACTGGATTCAGTAATAGGAGTGATCAAGTAATGCAGCCTCAGAGGAAGAGGCGGTGTTTGAAGCTGATTCCACCCGACACGCTCTGGCGAATCGTTCAACCGATCCGGATCTCGCACAACCCGATAGAGCCAGACCGAAACGGCCTCGCGGCTGTTTGCCCGCAGTTCTTCAGGGGTATTTAACATTGCTAGGTATGTCGTTCCGCCGATGGAAAGCCCACTGATGCGCGACTCTATGTACTGGCGAATGGTTTCACTTGTTGCAAACAATGCTTGATACATCAGTTCGCCTTACCGCATTCCTTAACAGTCCGAAGGTTTTGTTTTCGCGCGTTTATGCGTCATGCCCAAGAAACGCCTTGATTTCCTCAACTTTTTCCTTTTCAACACCATAGATAACCTGAGACGGTGTCACTTCGTGCTTTACCAGGAGTCTCGATTGGGCCGGTGTTACCTCTCGCACCTTCAACCAGCCCCGCTCTACAAGGTCTTGAAACACTCGCTGAATTTCCCCTTCGTTCAACCTTGCGGCTGCTTTTGGTGCCCACCACTCCTCAATCCAGCGAGCTGAGTCTTTAGCATCGGGATGTTCCAGGAGGTACTCAAGAATAGTCCGACGCAGGTAGGCTTCATCTTCAGACAGACCTTGTTTGCTCACCGCCAAGCTCCCCACTTACAACAGCGATTAGGCAAGGCCAATGCCACCGAGCACCTGCCAATTCCCACATGTTTTGTTGGCAAGTAGAAGGAGGTCGCCTTGGCGTGCGACACGCTTGTCGCAGCGATGCTATGCAGCATTAATTCTTATTGACTTGATTTACACGCAGATAACTGCTGCGTCTTTTCTGCCGCAACAGCTGTCACATGTCGACGCAGTGCGGGAAGAAATACTTCTTCTTGCCACATCACTCCGGGGGGGCAGTTTACTGGAGGAAAGACTGGCGCTGAATCCCGTATTTTTCGAGGAGCCGCTGAAGACTACGCCGCTGTTTACCCGCAGCTTTGGCAGCATGAGACACATTGCCTTTGGCGGAATGCATCAAGGTAATTAGGTAGGACTTTTCGAATTGGTCAATGTTTTGTTTTTTGGCATCACGGAGTAAAGAAGATCGTTCCTCCATGAGCGATTGCTGCGCCTGAAGCTCAATCTGATCGGGCGTCACAAAGGACACCCCGTTCGACATCGCTGTTCGACACATAACCGCTTCAAGTTCCCTGATGTTGCCGGGCCAGAGATAGGCCAGCAGCTTTTTAACCGCGTCCGTCGAGAGAGTGACAGAACCACTGTTCGGTGTCTTCGCGTGCTTCATGAGAAAGTGGACCGCGAGGCGTGGAACATCTTCCAGTCTTTCCCGCAGGGGTGGCAGAAACACCGGGAGAACGCTTAATCTATAGTAGAGGTCTGCCCGTATCTGCTCAGCCAGGCCACGAACCTGTTGAGCCGTTCTTTTGGTATCAAGTTTGATTCACCTTATGAACCTCTTTTGATACAGGCGTTTGTGATCAAGACGTGTGCTTTACGCGTGCATCATTACTTGGCAAGAGGTACGATACTGAAAAATAAGGAGATTGAGGATGCCATCCGATGATTCGACGCTCCTGTTCCATGTTGGCATCTAGCTTGCGTGCGACAACTATAGGATCGCACAAGAGAGAGTCTAGTTGGTGAACGACTCCTGCCGGGCTCAGGTGCAGAGCCAACGCGAGCCAGGCAAAAGGATTAACAATGCCGATGACGGACTCGATTCAAATCAGGATTAAGGGTGCGGGAAGGCCCCTCGTGCTTTGTCCGTCTTCCTCAGAGCAGGTAGCGAAGATCAAGACGCTGGCTGGTCGTTGGTGGCATCGGCAAGAACAATGCTGGACTGTGTCACGAACGACTGATACTAAAAATGAAAGATCTCTTTAATGGAGCTGAAATATGCTTATTCATAGTGAATTGATTCAAAATTCCGAGCGCCGCTGCAATTTTGATCCGAAGAAATTGGAAGAGAAAATCGGGGATGGCAATCGATCCAACTGGATAATCGCCCAGCAGAAGGAGAACCTACTTCGCACCCTGTATGCGCAGACTGGAAGTCCATTGCGGGCACGGACAGCCCTCGAAAGGATCATCCAAGGCAATGACCTGACTGGCATCAACTACCTGGCCAGGGGTACGAATGCCTCCCGCTCCGTCTGCCGTATTCAGCTTCGCGTGAGCACCGGCGACGTTGTGGGTTACGCGACAGGCTTTTTGGTTGCCCCAGATGTACTGATGACCAACTGGCACGTGTTTGAGCAGGCGGCGGATGCGGCTTACTCGACTCTTGATTTTGACTACGAAGTCGACTTAAACGGCCTGGAGAGGCAGGCGATTCACTTCAGGCTGGAACCCACACG